>Ga0154717_1080_pt1 | contig 23004 bp, 19 predicted proteins | sample Rifle2008BG16ft_FD_105725 | JGI IMG/M metagenome (GOLD analysis project Ga0154717, IMG submission 105725) | Betaproteobacteria bacterium RBG_16_64_18
CTGCATCTCCTCGCGCGTCAGCCTGCCGTCGCCGTCGCGGTCGATGCGGTCGAATTTTTTCGCAACGCGCGGCAAGCCTCGCTCGGCCTCTGCCCGCGACAGCACCCCGTCTACATCGCTGTCGGCGCGGGCGAAGTAGTGGTCGAATTTCGAGCCGCCCTTCGCGCCGCGCCCGCTCCTTCCGGCCCTGCGCAAAGCACGGATCTCCTCCGGGCTTATCTGACCGTCCCGATTGGCGTCGATGGCGTCGAACTGCTTCGCGAGCATCGGCGCGGCGCGCTCGGCCTCGGCGCGGGACAGCACGCCGTTGCGGTCGGCATCGGCACGCCTGAACTGCTCGGCGAGGCGCGCGTTCGGGCCGCTGGCTGCAGCGACGGCGAGCGCTGGCGCAACCAGCAGCGCTGCGCAGAATGCGGGCCTGTGCATCGTGTTTCTCCGCTTCGGGATCGATACTCACCGAAACGACCAGCCTGCGGCGCGCGTTGACGCCGAAACGATTCGTTACAGCCCCGCGCGCACGCCGGCGCCGAGCAGCGCCAAGGCCGATCTCACCGGCGCCGCCCGAGTCTCTTCGCAGGGCCCCTGGCGAACGTCCTGGTCATTCCTCCGGTGATGGCCGCCAGGCGTGCGGCGCGCACGTTGGCGGCGATGCGCGCGCGCGCGCTCTTGGCGGCGATGGCGCCGGCGTCGATGCCTGCGGCAGCGGCAAGCGCCCGCCCTAGCGTCTGGCGCGGCGGATAGGGCAGTTCGACCCACCCGCGCTCGCCGTAGCATTCGGCCTCGCAGGCGAGCAACAACTCGTCCAGGCGCGCGGGCCGCCGGAACGCATCGCAGCCTTCCAGCAACACCAGCAGTGCATCGGGGGACAGCGTCGCGGCGCACTTTGCGCTCTCCCCGTGGCGAAGCATGGTCACGGCGAGTTCGCGACAATCGTTGGGTGCACGCAGCCGCGCGGCAACCTCGCTGACCTTGAGCGAGGCCGGGTCGCCCCGGCCCGCTGCGCGCAGGCCGGGGAACAGAAGTGCGAAGCGAACCGGCAGCGGACCGCGATTGCGCGCCGCGTAGCCCAGGGCGGCGAGCGCCGTGCGCGCCGCGTCATTGGCCGGCGCGCCTTGTTCGAATTCGAATGCGAGCTCCACCAGGAGCCGCTCGAGCAGGCGACTCTGGGCGAGCACCCGGAACATGCGCGCCGGGGCACGCTCCATCAGCCCCTTTGCGAACTCCTGCCACACGCGCTCGGGCACCAGCGCATCGGCTTCGCCGTCGGCAACCATCCGGCGCATCAGCGCCATGGTCCCATCTGCCACCGCAAACCCGTAGCGGGCGGCGAAACGCGCCACGCGCAGTATTCTGACCGGATCCTCGGCAAAGGCCGGGCCCACGTGGCGCAGCATGCCCGCGCGCAGGTCGCGTGCCCCGCCGAACGGATCGATGATTCTGCCGTTCGCGTCTTTCGCGATGGCGTTGATGGTGAGGTCGCGCCGGGCGAGGTCCTGCTCCAGCGTCACTTCCGGGGCCGCGTAGATGGCGAAGCCCTTGTAGCCGCGTGCCACCTTGCGCTCGGTGCGGGCCAGGGCGTATTCCTCTTTGGTATCCGGGTGGAGAAATACGGGAAAGTCCTTGCCGACCGGCTGGTAGCCTCGCCGGACCATTTCCTCCGGCGTTGCGCCGACCACGACGTAGTCGCGATCCGCCACCGGCAGGCCCAGAAGCTCATCACGGACCGCGCCGCCTACGCAGTAGATTTCCACGTCTGTCTACGCGTAGGGTTCGTCGGCACGGACGAACTCCGTCTCGCGGCGCGCCGCGTCCGCCCACTCCCGCATCGCGCGAAGGCCCAGAACCGCATCGGCATAGGCCTGCGCCGCTGCCGGCAGCGCAACCGCGTAGGTCGCGAACCGGGTCACGACCGGGGCGTACATCGCGTCGGCCACGCCGAAGGCGCCAAACAGCATCGGTCCTTCGCGCGCTGCTCGACCTTGCGGCCGATGCAGGCAATCCTCCCAGATCGCGACGATGCGCTCGATGTCCTTGCGTACCTCAGGGCTCATGCCTTTGCCGGGGTGACTGGCCCGGATGTTCATCGGCATGGCGCCGCGCAGCGATCGGAAGCCCGCATGCATTTCCGCGCAGACCGAACGCGCGCGCCTGCGCGCATCGGCATCGCGGGGCCACAGATGCTTGTCCGGGTAGAGTTCCGCAACCGTTTCGCAGATTGCAAGAGAATCCCACACGGGATCGCCGTCGACGAGCAAGACGGGAACCTGGCCCGATGGCGAGTAGCGTTCGACACCGGGGATGCGCCCGTCGTCGCCGAACCTGAGCGATATCTCCTCGAACGCAATGCCCGCCTCGCGCAGCAGTACCCACGGCCGCATCGACCAGGACGAGTAATTCTTGTTCGCGACGACCAGCGCAAGCTTGTGCATGCGCCCAGTTTACAGCGGACTCGACAATCGGTCCGCCGGTCGTTTCACCGCGCGGCTGGGGCCCTCCTAGCGCCCCGCGCGGGCGCGATGGCGGTTGTAGCAGTCGCGCGGCGCAATACCCGCGAGATAAAGCGGCGCCACCGTTTCCAGCGCCGCGGGCTCGATGCCAAGCGGAAACTTGCAGTCGCAGACGCTGTCCTCGCGCATCGAGTAATAGTTGTCGCGCGACATCGGCCCGCCCGGAATCCACTCCATGCTCCAGGCCTGCAGATACGAGAGCTTGTCCGACAAGCCAATGATCGGACGCGGATGGCCGCTCGCGCGCCCGGCATAGGCGACCAGTTCGCGCAGCGCGTAGGTCCTGGGCCCGCACAGGCTATAGACATTGCCGATGGTCGAGGGCTCGTCCAGGCAGCGGGTGATGCAGCTCGCAACGTCCGCGACATAGACGGGCTGAAAGCGCGCCTGCGGACAGGCGAGAACCACGCACGGCAGCCAGCGCTGAAGCGCGGCGAACAGGTTGAGAAACCTGTCATCCGGCCCGAACACGACCGAGGGCCGAAACACCGTCACCTCCAGTTCCTTCTGCGCCGCAAGCACCCAGGCTTCGCCCTCTCCCTTGGAGCGCTGGTACTGGCTCGGGCCGTCGGTGCGCGCGTTGAGCGCGCTGATGTGCACCAGGCGCCTCACGTGCAGGTGCCGGCAAGCCTCGACGATCCGCTTGGGCAACTCGACATGGGCCTCCGCGAAATCCGGCCCGTAGGGAATACCCGGACGCCCCTGCAGGACGCCGACCAGGTTGATGACCGCATCGGCGCCGCGCACCATGCGCGCAACGGCGTCGGGATAGCCGAGATCCGCTTGCACGACATCCACCTTGGGCAGCAGGAACAGATGCCTGGCACGCTCGCGGTGGCGCACGGGCACCACCACGTCATGACGCTGCTCGCTCAACTGCCGCACGACGTGGCCGCCTATGAAGCCGCTGCCACCGAATACGACGATTCTGCTCATGGGCTGAAATGGAGCCTGGTTGATGAACGCTGATGCATTGTCACAGCGGCGATGCGCTCGATCGACGAACGCGGAGCGATCACACCCAAACGCTCCTTGAGCGTGTGCATGGGGCCGCCCAGCAACGCCGAGTACAACACGGTATTGGCCATGACTTTCTTGACGTAGTCGCGCGTCTCGTTGAAGGGGATGGATTCGGCGTAGATCGCGCCTTCGATCGGCCGCGCATCGCGCCACCTGCGGGCGCGCCCCGGCCCCGCGTTGTAGCCTGCCGCCGCGACAAGCGGGCTGCTATCGACGTCGTCCAGCACCTGCTTCAGGTAGGCGGTGCCCAGCGTCACATTGACGTCGACGTCGGTGACCCGCGACCAGGAGTAGCCGCGCAGCGCGATCTTCTTCGCCACCCACCGAGCCGTAGCCGGCATGAGCTGCATCAACCCTGAGGCGCCCGCCGAGGACTTGGCGCTGGCAACGAAACGGCTTTCCTGGCGCACCAGCCCCAGCACCCAGTGCTCATCGAGTGCGTGCGAGCGTGCCTGCGCGATCAGCACCTCGGCGTAGGGGGCCGGATAGCGGCGCGCGTAATCGTGCAGCAACACGGTGCGGTCCGCGGTATTGATCGAGCGATCCCACACCTCGTTGCGGCTCGCCAGCTCCGCCGCCGCGAGCAGCTTGCGATCATCCATGCCGCGTATGGTCCAGTTCCATTCGCGCAGGCCCTCGACTCGCATGTCCAGGCGGTACAGCGCCAGTGCCCGCTGCAGGCCCGGCGTCGCCGCCGCTGCGGCCAGTTCCTCACCGGTCGGCACCGCAGCGCGCGGCGGTACCCGGATGCGCCGGCCGAGTTCTTCGGCGGCGAGCTGGCCATAGAACCGCGTTTCTCCGGCGACGCGCGCGAACGCGCCAGCGGACTGCTCGATCTGGCCCAGTTCGCGCAGTGCCCGCCCCTGCCAGTAGGCCCACGCCGGCTCGCCTTGAGCGCGAGGAGACATGCGTTCGATCGCGTCTCTAACCTCGGTCCATTTCTGCTGGCGCAGCGCAATGCGCACCCGCCAGGCGAGTTGCTCGTCGCCGAGCGGCGCCGCTGCTGCCTCGCCAAACCAGTCCACCGCCTCGGGGAGGTGGCGCTTTGCACCCTCGGTGGCGATCTGGCCCCAGACGTAACCCTGATCGTCGGCCGCAAACCGGTTCTGCACTTTCTTCCATCGGCCTGCGGCAAGCTGCGGGTCGCCGCGCGCGAGCCGCGACAACGCAAAAACCGCGAGCTCCCTCGCCGAGCGCACGCGCAGGTCGGGCAGTCGATCCAGAAACCGCGAGGGGGACGATGTCGCGACGCGCAGTTGCTGTGAGCTGGGCGCTTCCCTGCGCGGCAGCCAGGCGAGGGTGCGCTTGGCGGCGCTGATCAGGTTGGCGTCGGTCAGCAGACGGAAACGCTCCCACACCTGCTGCGAGCCAAACTCGCCGGACTGGAGCGCCGCCTCGGCAAGCGGGACGCAGCCCTCGGGCAACTTGCGTGGCGCGACCCATTGCTCACGCAACTGGGCCAGATCGAATTCGCCATTCTGGCGCCAGCGGGCGAGCTGCCCATAGCAGCCGGTCTCTGCGTCATCGCGCACAATCAGCGGCTGTTCCTGCAGGAACAGCGCCCAGCTCCGCTGCTTCCCGAGCACGCGCAGCCAGTCGCGGCGCAGCGTTTCCGCGAGATAAGTGTGGTCGTTGGTCTTCAGAAACCCGCTGATCTCCTCGGGTTGAGCCTCCTCCAGGTTCGTCTTGAGCCGCCAGTAATCGACCCAGGGCTTGAGCAGGTGTTGGTCGAGCCTCGAGGCGTACCTCATGAGTCTCGCCGCATCCCCAGCGCGGAACGCATCGCGCGCGGCGAGGAAGACCTCGTCCTGCGACTGGCTGCGCGCGGCGCAGGCGCCAGCGCTCGCGACGGCCAGACAGGCCGCCAGCAGCCAGTGCATGAGTGCTATATTGCGTGGGGTCATGGGTTCACCCGCAAATAGTACACCCGATTTTTCCTCGTGGAATAACGAATTCCGCGTGGTTTCTAAAGCTGTTTCGCCATGACGCCGCAGGAAATTCAGGCCTGGCGCAAGGCCTTGAGGCAGGAACTCATCGAAAAGCGCGCAGCGCTGCCGCGCGACGCCCTGGAGGAATACCGCCACAGGATCGATGCCCACCTGCTGCGCGCCTTTCCCGATCTGGCGCACGGGGTGGTCGCCTTCTGCTGGCCCTACAGAAACGAATACGATGCGCGCCACCTGCTCGCGGACCTGCGCCGGCGCGGCGCGATGACCGCGCTGCCGGCCATCGTCGCGCCCAGGACACCGCTCGTGTTCCGCGAATGGCACCCGGGCGTCACCTTGGAGGCGGGGCCGCTCGGCATTCCGTTTCCGCCCGACAGCCCGCAAGTGCAGCCCGATTCGGTGTTGCTGCCCGTAGTGGCGTTCGACGCAGCGGGATATAGATTGGGCTACGGTGGCAGCTACTTCGACCGCACGCTGGCGGTGATCGAACGACGGCCGCGGGTGATTGCAATCGGCTACGAATTCATGTTCATCGAGACCATCCACCCGCAGCCGCACGACGTTCCGGTGGACTACGTCGTCACCGAGCGCGGCATCTATGTCAGGCGCCCGCAGAGCGGCCTGCGGTTTCTGGAAACACAGGGCTACAGTTCGCCGCCCTGCTACGCCGCCGAGATCGCCCCCGATTACTTCGGCGAATCGCCGCCTCCGAAACCCGGACCTTAGAGCCTCTTAGCACCTTACTGCTCTAGCACGTAGCGTCCGGGCGCCTCGCCCATTGCCGGACACTGGTCATTGCCCAAAGGCGGCGGCGCGACCATCGGCCCGCACTGCGGGGCGAGCCACGCCATCCAGTCCGCCCACCAGCTTCCGGGCACCTGGGTCCCCGAGGCCTTCCACGAACCCGGATCGTCGCCGCGGCGCGCAGGCCCGGCCCAGTACACGCGCTTGGGCGGCTTCACCGGCGGGTTGATGATGCCCAGAATGTGGCCCGAACTCGACAGCACGTAGCGCACGGGCGCGCTGACGAAGTTGGCCACGCGGAAGGTCGCGCGCCACGGCGCGATGTGATCGTCCTCCGCGCTCACCGCGTACAGCGGCTGGGTAATGCGGTTCAGATCGATCGGCTGCCCGGCGATGGTCAGCGCGTCGGTTTCGATGAGGCTGTTGTTGATGTACAGCTCGCGCAGATAGTAACTGTGCATCGCTGCCGGCATGCGCGTGCCGTCGGTGTTCCAGTACAGCACGTCCAGGGGCGGCGGGGTCTCCCCGTAGAGATACTTGTGCACCACGTAGTGCCAGATGAGGCTGTTGGAACGCAGCATGCGGAAGGCCGTCTCCATCTCCCGGCCTTCCAGGTAGCCGCGCCGCGTCATCAGGCGCGTCAACTCGGCCACGCTGTCCTCGTCGAGGAACACCTCGATTTCGCCCGGCTGCGAGAAATCCTGCAGCGAGGCGAGCAGCGTCCAGTTCTGGATCGGCACGTCTTCCGGATTGGGATAGCGGCGGTTGAGCCACGCCATGTAGATCGAGAGCATGGTGCCGCCCAGGCAGTAACCCACCGCATGCACGCGCGGCACGCCGCAGATGGATTTTGCCGCATCGACGATCGCGTCCACGCCGTCGGTGAGGTAGTCCTCGAAACGCACCTCGGCCATGTCGGCAGGTGGATTGCGCCAGCTGGTGACGAAGATCGTGTAGCCCTGCTCGAGCAAGTAGCGCACCAGGCTCTTTTTCGGTTCCAGATCGAGGATGTAGTACTTGTTGATCCAGGGCGCCACCAGCACCACCGGCACCTCGTGCACCTGGTCGCGCAGCGGCTTGTACTGGATCACTTCGAGCAGGCGGTTGCGGAATACCACCGCGCCCGGCGTGGTGGCGAGGTTCTTGCCGAGCTCGAAAGGCTCGGGGTCGACCATGCGCAGATCGCCGGCGCGCACGTCTTCGACGAACTGCTCCAGCCCCCGCGCAAGGGTCTCGCCCCGGCTCTCGACGAACTTGTGCAGCGCGACCGGGTTGGTCCAGAAGAAGTTGGTCGGCGCGAACGCGTTGAACAGCGCCTTGGCCCAGAACGCCGCGCGCCGCCGCTCCTTGTCCGTGAGATCGGGCGCCTCATAGACCATGTCCACGCCGTCTCGCGTAAGGGTGAGATAGACCTGCTTGATCGAATCCCAGAACGGGTTCTTCGACCATTCCGGATCGGCGAAGCGCAGGTCGTCCGAGCGCGGAGGCGCGACGTCGCGGTCGGGCATGCCGAGCGCCCGCTTCCACATGTGCATCTGCAGCGCCACCAGATCGCCCGAAAAGCGCGTGATCGACGCCGCGAAATCGATCGGATGATCCATCCACGCCTGGCCGACCTTGCGCAGCGAGCGAGCGGCGCCGAAGGGGTCCAGCGCGCGCGCGAGCTTTTCGACATCCTGCTCGTGTACATGCGGCATCGGAAAGGACGGCATGCCTGACGAGTCGTTCATGATGTAACACTCCTGTCTACATGTCCGGCCGTGCCCGCGCGAGTCGGGGGCTACACTCCGCGCTAGCCAGGATCTTTTCGAGGTAGTCGTTGCGCATGGGCGGCAGTGCCAAGTTGGCGGAAACCGGGCAGAAACCCCAATATTTTCATGACTCTACACGAGCCGGGGGTTTCCCTCTATGCTCCAGGTCAAATGGACTGGTTGTTTACCCCCGAAGCAAGCCTGTGGTCGCTGCTGCTCGCCGCCTTCCTCGCCGCCACCCTCGTTCCCCTGAGTTCGGAGGTGGCCCTGTACGCGGTCCTGAAACTGCACCGGGAAATGCTGTGGCCGGCGATCGGCATCGCCACCCTGGGCAATACGCTCGGCGGCCTCACTTCCTACGCGCTCGGCCGGCTGATCGCCAGGAAGAAACCGCTCAGGCAGGTGGAACGCGTGCAGCGCTATGGCGCGCCGATACTGTTGTTCGCCTGGCTGCCGCTGGTGGGCGATGCGCTGTGCGTCGCCGCCGGGTGGCTGCAGCTAAACTGGGTCACTGTCGCGGCGTGGCAGGCCGCAGGCCGGTTCGCGCGCTACTGGGTCGTGTCGGTCGGCGCGCTGTGGTGATCCGCGCCCGCCCGACAGGGGGCCGCACGCGGAGGTTGCATCGCCGCCCAAGGCTCAGTAAGGTATCGGCGCCACCCATCACCCGCCCTCACCGATCATGACCAAACGACGCGCCACAGGCAGGAAACCGAAGCCGTTCTGGGAACGAGGCTACTTCCAGCACGGCTACTGGCGGGGGAAAGAACGCCTCGGTGCCGTAAGACTCGGGCCCAAGGGCGAGTGGGACGGCATTTACCGCTGGGAAGCCGGCCATCGCGCCGGCGAGACCACCACGCTCAAGGACGCCAAGCAGGCGGTCGAGCAGGCGGTACTTGTCGGCGCGAGCCAACTGCCGCTGTTCGAGTAGGACGAGGCTAGGCCGGCGCCAGCTTCGCGTATTCGAGCGCGAGCCACTTCATTCCCTGCCTGCCGAAGTTGATCTGCAGCCGGGCATCCGTGCCCGAGCCTTCGCTGCTGACGATCACGCCCTGACCGAACTTCGGGTGAATCACTGACTGTCCGATCCTGTAGCCCGAAGGCACTGCCCTGGCGGCGGCCGGGGTCGCAGCCTCAGGGGCAGGCGCAGTGACCCACGCCGTCGCGTCGTGCCGGCCCGCGCCCACGCGCGGCGTCAGCCAGTGCGTGATGCCTGCCGGTATCTCTTCGATGAAACGCGAAGCGACGTTGTAGCGCGTCTGCCCGTGCAGCAGCCGCGTCTGCGCGAACGAGAGGTAGAGCCGTGTGCGCGCGCGAGTCAGCGCGACGTACATCAGCCGCCGCTCCTCCTCCAGCCCGTCGCTCGCCATCTGGCTCTGTTCGTGCGGGAACAGGCCCTCCTCCAGCCCGGTGATGAACACCGCGTGGAACTCCAGCCCCTTGGCCGAATGCACCGTCATCAACTGCAGCGCATCGGAGCCTTCGATCGCCTGGTGCTCGCCGGCTTCGAGCGAAGCGTGCGCGAGAAAGGTCGCCAGGTCGTCGGCCTCTTCCTCCTGCGTGAACGCCGCCGCGGCGTTCACCAGTTCCTCCAGGTTCTCGACGCGGTCAGTGCCTTCCTTTTCCGCGCGGTAGTGCGCGAGCAGGCCGCTCCTTTCGAGCGTGTGCTCGACCACCTCGGGCAAGGACAGCCCCTGGGTCTCCGCGCGCAGCGCATCGATCATGCTCACGAAGCCCGACAGCGTCGATCCGGCCTTGCCCGCCACTTTCGGCACCGCCGCCCACAGACTGCCGCCGAAAGTCTTCGCCGCCTCCTGCACCGCTTCGATCGAACGCGCACCGATGCCGCGCGCGGGGAAGTTCACCACACGCAGGAACGCACCGTCGTCGTCGGAGTTGGCGAGCAGCCGCAGGTAGGCGAGCGCGTGCTTGATTTCCACGCGCTCGAAAAAGCGCAAGCCCCCGTAGACGCGGTACGGAATCCCGGACGAGAACAGCGCATGCTCGAGCACCCGCGACTGGGCGTTGGAGCGGTACACCACCGCCATGTCGCGCCGTGCAATGCCCTCGTTGAACAGCGACTGCACCTCTTCCACCAGCCAGTGCGCCTCGTAGCCGTCGCTGGCCGCCTCGTAGATGCGCAGCGGCTCGCCCTCGCCGGCAGCGGTCCAAAGGTTCTTTCCGAGTCGTTTGCTGTTGTTCGAGATCAGCGCATTGGCCGCGGCCAGAATGTGGCCGTGCGAGCGGTAGTTCTGCTCCAGGCGGATCACGTTCTGCACATGGAAGTCGCGCTCGAAGTCGGCCATGTTGCCGACGTTCGCGCCGCGGAACGCGTATATGGACTGATCGTCGTCTCCGACCGCGAACACGCAACCGGCACCCGACCCCGCGAGCTGTTCACCGTGCCCGGCGAGCAGCTTCAGCCAGCGGTACTGCAGCCGGTTGGTGTCCTGGAATTCGTCCACCAGCACGTGGCGAAAGCGCGCCTGGTAGTGCTGGCGCAGAACTTCGTTGCGCGTGATCAGGTCGAAGCTGCGCAGCAGCAGCTCGGCGAAATCGACCACGCCCTCGCGCTGGCACTGCTCTTCGTACACGGCGTAGATCTCGGCCTGGCGGCGCGTGTTCGGGTCGTAGGTATCCACGTCTTTCGCGCGCCGGCCCTCGTCCTTGGCCGCGTTGATGAACTGCTGCACCTGCCGCGACGGAAAGCGCTCCTCGTCGACGTTCATGCTGCGCAGCACCCGCTTCACCGCCGAGAGCTGGTCGCCCGAATCGAGGATCTGGAACAACTGCGGCAGCCCCGCGTCGCGGTGGTGCGCGCGCAGCATCCGGTTGCACAGGCCGTGGAAGGTGCCCACCCACATGCCGCGCGTGTTGATGGGCAGCATGGCCGAGATGCGCGTGAGCATCTCCTTGGCTGCCTTGTTGGTGAAGGTGACCGCGAGCAGCCCCGCCGGGCTCACGTTGCCGGTGGAGATCAGCCAGGCGATGCGCGTGGTGAGCACGCGCGTCTTGCCGCTGCCGGCGCCGGCGAGAATCAGCGCGTGCTGGTTGGGCAGCGTGACGGCGGCGAGCTGTTCGGGGTTGAGATGGTCGAGAAGCGGCATGGTGCGGCAGGCAAAATTAAGACCGCGATTCTACAGCAGGGTTCCGGCGGAACCCGAGAAGCGTGTTTGGGTACGTCCGCTGTTTTTCCCCGTCTCCCCTGCCCCAACCCCGCGAGGGAGAGGGGGAGGGAGTAATTTCGACGCCAGCGGTTATAATTTGCGCCTTCGTCGACCACCCCGTCCCCGATGCAACTCCAGTACCAACCCGAACTCATCGAGCGCGAGGCGCAGGAGCACTGGGAGCGCACGCGCGCGTTCAACGCCACCGAGCAGGCCGGACGCCCCAAGTTCTATTGCCTGTCGATGTTTCCCTATCCCTCGGGCAAGCTGCACATGGGGCATGTGCGCAACTACACCATCGGCGACGTGATGACGCGCTTTCACCGCATGCGCGGCTACAACGTGATGCAGCCCATGGGCTGGGACGCGTTCGGGCTGCCGGCGGAGAACGCCGCGATGGCCAACGGCGTGCCGCCGGCCAAATGGACCTACGACAACATCGCCTACATGAAAAAGCAGCTCCAGTCGCTCGGCTTCGCGATCGACTGGGACCGCGAACTCGCCACCTGCCGGCCCGACTATTACCGCTGGAACCAGTGGCTGTTCCTGCGACTGCTCGAGAAGGGCCTTGCCTACCAGAAGACCGGTACGGTGAACTGGGATCCGGTGGACCAGACCGTACTCGCCAACGAACAGGTGATCGACGGGCGCGGCTGGCGCACCGGCGCGCCGGTGGAAAAGCGCGAGATTCCGATGTACTACCTGCGCATCACCGCCTGCGCCGAGGAATTGCTCGCGGCGCTCGCGACGCTGCCGGACTGGCCCGAGCGCGTGAAGACCATGCAGGCGAACTGGATAGGCAAGAGCCACGGGGTCAACATCGCATTCCCGTACACGCTGGACGGCGAACAGAAACTGCTGCGCGTGTTCACCACCCGCGCCGACACGCTGATGGGCGCGACCTTCTGCGCGGTGGCGCCCGAGCATGCGCTGGCGACGCACGCGGCGAAGAATAATGCGAAGCTCGCGGCCTTCGTCGATGAATGCAAGCGCGGCAGCGTGATGGAAGCCGACCTGGCGGCCATGGAGAAGAAGGGCATGCCCACGGGCCTGTACGTCGCGCACCCGCTCTCGGGCGAGGAAATCGAAGTCTGGGTCGGCAACTACGTGCTGATGAGCTACGGCGAGGGCGCGGTGATGGGCGTGCCCGCGCACGACGAGCGCGATTTCGCTTTCGCGAAGAGATACGGTCTCGCGATCAAGCCGGTGATCGACGTGGGGGGCCAGCCGTATTCGACCGATGCCTGGCGGCCCTGGTACGCCGACTACGGCACCTGCGTGAACTCGGGCAAGTACGACGGGCTGGACTACCGGGCGGCGACCGATGCGATCGCATCCGACCTGAATGCGAAGTCGCTCGGCGACAAGCAGGTGACCTGGCGGCTGCGCGACTGGGGCATTTCGCGCCAGCGCTACTGGGGCACGCCGATTCCGCTCATCCACTGTCCGGCCTGTGGCGTGGTGCCGGTACCGGAGGACCAGCTGCCCGTAAGCTTGCCCGAGGACCTGGTGCCCGACGGCGCGGGCAATCCGCTCAACAAGTCGAAGAGCTTTCTGGACTGCGCCTGCCCGAAATGCGGTGCGCCTGCGCGGCGCGAGACCGACACCATGGACACCTTCGTCGATTCGTCCTGGTACTACATCCGCTACGCCTGCCCGGACGCGGCCGGCGCGATGGTGGACGAACGCGTGAAATACTGGCTGCCGGTGGACCAGTACATCGGCGGCATCGAGCACGCGATCCTGCACCTGCTGTATTCGCGCTTCTGGACCAAGGCGATGCGCGACCTGGGGCTGGTCGCTTTCGACGAACCCTTCTCCAGGCTGCTTACGCAGGGCATGGTGCTGAACGAGATCTACCTGCGCAAGTCCGGCGAGGGTCGCATCAGCTATTACAACCCGGCCGACGTGGACGTGCACATCGACGAGCATGGCAGGCGCATCGGCGCCACACTGCGCGCCGACGGCCAGCCGGTGGAATCCGCCGGCATCGGCACCATGTCCAAATCAAAAAACAACGGCGTCGATCCTCAGGCGCTGGTGGACGAATACGGCGCGGACACGGCGCGCTTTTTCATGATGTTCGCCAGCCCCCCCGAGCAGACGCTGGAGTGGTCGGAGGCGGGCGTCGAAGGTTCCTACCGGTTCCTGAAGCGCGTGTGGGCTTTCGCGCGCGACGCCGAGCCCGAGTTCAAGGCGGGGCGCGGCGCCCGCGCCGGTCTGTCCGGGCTGCCCGCGGGTCTGGCGGCGGTGCGGCGAGAGATCCACCTGAACCTGAAGCAGGCGAATTTCGACATGGGGCGGTTCCAGTACAACACCGTCGCCTCGGCCTGCATGAAGATGTTGAACGCGCTGGAGCGCTCGCCGGCCGGATCGACGCAAGCGGCGAATCCGGCCCAGCGCGCAGCGGTTCTGGAAGAGGGCTTGTCGATCCTGCTGCGGGTGCTCTCGCCGATCACGCCGCACCTGTGCCACCGCCTGTGGCGCGAGCTGGGCTACGGCGAGGACATCCTCGCGGCGCCCTGGCCGGAGCCTTTGCCTGAAGCGCTGGAGCAGGACGAAATCGAACTCGTGCTGCAGGTGAACGGCAAGCTGCGCGGCCACGTGCGCGTGCCCAAGTCCGCCTCGAAAGACCAGATCGAGCAGCTTGCGCTCGCCAGCGAGCCGGCGCAGAAGCAGCTCCAGGGACAGACGCCGAAAAAAATCGTGCTCGTGCCGGGACGGCTGGTCAATGTCGTGGTCTAGGGCCATCTGCGCCGCGGTGCTGGGCGCGGCTCTCGCCGGCTGCGGCTTCCAGCTGCGCGGGCAGGCACGCCTGCCGTTCGAAACCTTGCACATCCCCGGTGCTTCGCCGCTCGTCGTCGAACTCAAGCGCAACGTCGTCGCCGGCACCCAAAGCAGACTCGTTAGCAGCGAAAAAGACGCCAACGCAATACTCGGCTTCACGCTCGAGACGCGGGAGAAGGTGATTCTCTCGTTCAACACCAGCGGCCTGGTGCGCGAGTATCAGTTGCGCTACCGCGTAGGTTTCCGGCTCTACGACGCGAAGGGGCGCAATTACATTCCGCCCAACGAAATCCAGCTCACCCGGGATGTTTCCTTCAACGATGCGCAGGTGCTGGCCAAGGAAACGGAGGACGCGCTGCTGTACCGCGACATGCAAAGCGACATGGTGCAGCAGATCCTCCGGCGCATCGTCGCGGCCAAGGTGCCCACCGACGAATGACCCAACTGCGCGTGGATCAGCTTGATTCGCACCTGGCGCGGCACCTCGCGCCGCTGTACGTGCTGCACGGCGACGAGCCGCTGCTCTCCCTCGAGGCCGCCGATGCCATCCGCGCCCGCGCCCGCGCCGCAGGCTACACCGAGCGCGTGGTGCTGCTCGCCGATCGCAGCTTCAAGTGGGGCGAGCTCGGCGCCGCGGGCGCCAGCATGTCGCTGTTCGGAAACCGGCAGTTGATCGAGTTGCGCGTGCCCACCGGCAAACCGGGCATCGAGGGCGCCGCAGCGATCCAGGCTTTCTGTGCGGCGCTCTCGCCGGACACCTTCGCGCTCATCACGCTGCCGCGGCTGGACAAGGCCGGGCAGAACGCGGCGTGGTTCGGGGCGCTGGAACGCCGCGGCGCGCTGGTCAACATCTTTCCCGTCGAGCGGCCAAAACTGCCCGACTGGATCGCGGCACGGCTTGCACGCCAGAAGCAGCGCGCCGACAAGGACACCATGCAGTTCCTGGCCGACAGCGTCGAGGGCAACCTGCTCGCCGCGCACCAGGAAATCCAGAAACTGGGGCTGCTTTTTCCGCAGGGCGAACTGGACTTCGAATCGGTGCGCGCGGCGGTGCTGAACGTGGCGCGCTACGACGCAGGCAAGCTGAGCGAGGCGATGCTCGCCGGCGACAAGGCGCGCCTCGCGCGCATGCTCGAAGGCCTGCGCGGCGAAGGCGAGGCCGCGCCGCGCATCCTGTGGATCCTGGCCGAGGAAATCCGCGCCATCTCGCGCGTGCGGCGCGGGCTTGCCGCCGGCAGGCCGCTTGCCGAGGTCTGCCGCGAAAACCGCGTCTGGGGCGACGCGCGTCAAGCGCTGGTCGGCCGCGCCGCGCGCACACTGAATGGCGCCTTCATCGCGGCGGCGCTCTCGCACGCCGCGGCGATCGACCGCATCATCAAGGGCGTGGCACGCGGCGATGCCTGGGACGAGATGCTGCACCTGGGACTGCGATTCGGCTGACGGGGGCCTCAGGCGCGCCATTGCACGCTTGACCCCGCCCGTTGACACCCTGCCCTGCGCGGTCATATAGTTTGTTCCACAAACTATAGCTGTCCACCCCTCCCGGCGGCCAACGCAGATGCTCGACCGCAGCTTCATCCGCAGAATCGAAAGCCTGCAACTCGAGGGGGTACCCTTTTGCGTTGCCACGCTGGTCGATGCGCGCGGCAGCATCCCGCAGATCGTCGGCGCGCGGGCGATTTTCACCGCCCGGGGCCTTGCGCACGGGACCGTGGGCGGCGGAGCCCTCGAACTGTTGTGCCAGAAGAAGGCGCTCGAGTTGCTCGGGGAAGACGGGGCCGTGCGCACCCACTTCCAGCGCTACAACCTGCAGAAGGACCTCGGCATGACCTGCGGCGGGGAACTGGCGCTGTACTTCGAGGTGCACCGGCAGGAGCTCGCCTGGAACATCGTGATCTTCGGTGCCGGCCACCTCGCGCAGACGCTGTGCCGGTTCCTGGTCGAACTCGACTGCCGCGTGGTGTGCGTGGACACGCGCGCAGAATGGCTGGAGCGGCTGCCGCTCAACGACAAGCTGGAAGCCTGCCGGGTCGGTGATTATTGCGAGGGCATAGCCCGCATCGTCCCCGGCGCCGATGTCATCCTGATGACCATGGGCCACGGATCGGACCTGCCCGTCCTCAGGGCGATCGGGCAAAGAAAACTGCCGATCGCGCACCTGGGCTTGATCGGCAGCGACGCCAAATCGGGCATCGTCAGGCGGCAACTCGCCGCGGACGGACTGCCGCGCGAATTCATCGACTCGATCGTCTGCCCGCTCGGTGACAAGCTCGGCGACAACACCCCGGGGGAAATCGCGGTGGGCATCGTCAGCCAGCTGCTGCGGCTGCGCAATGCCGGGTAAGCGCGCCGGGAACGCTGCCAGGAAGGCAGGACCGGGACCGACGCTCGCCGAGGTCGATTTCGGCAGGCTGACCGGATATATCGGCTACCAGGTGCGGCAGGCGCAATCGGCGGTGTTCCGAGATCTCTCGCGCACCCTTCGGGAGGCGGGCGTCACCCCCGGCGAGTTCAGCCTGCTGACCCTGCTTCGGGCCAATCCGGGCATCAACTCGATCACGCTCACCCGCATCTACCAGCTCGACAAGGCGACGCTTTCGCTGTCGATCAAGGGGCTGACGGCGCGCGGGCTCATCGCCAGTACCCGCCACCCGAACGACCGCCGCTACTACGGGCTGGCACTTACACGCGCAGGGCGCGCGCTGCTGCGGCGCGTGACCCGTTTCATCGAGCGCCAGGAGAGGACCATGGACGCGGTGCTCCGACCCGGCGAGCGCGAGCGGCTGCTCGACCTGCTGCAGCGGATTTCGCGCGCCTTCGAACCCTGAGCTTTCGCGGTGGCGAAAACGGGTGCAAGGCCCGTTGACACCACCGGCATCGGGGCATATAGTTTTAGGTACAAACTATAATCCAGCCCGGCAGGATTTCACGCCGGGCGGCGCGAACGGGAGGCGGCGAAGCCGAGCCCGCTCCGGCCTGTGCGAGGACGGCGGCAAACGGGTTGCAAGAGGCATCCTCGTCGGACGGAGAACCGCGCATGATTTTTTTCGATTTCGACTACCAGCGGGCGCAGACGCTGGAGGACGCCGTGGCGCTGCTCGCCCGTCTGCAGGGCGGCGCGCGCGCGCTGGCGGGCGGCACCGACCTGCTGCCCAGCATGCGCATGGAAAACATCAAGCCGGACCTGCTGGTGAGCTTGAGCGCGATCGAGCCCGGCGAACCGCAGATGCTCGCCGACGGTTCCATCCGGATCGACGCCCTCTCGCGCCTCGCCAGCCTGGAGAATTCGAGCGTGCTGCGCAGCAAGGTCCCCATGCTCGCCCAGAGCGCCCACGTCGTGGGCGGCAACCAGATCCGGCAGATGGGCACACTCGGCGGCAACCTGTGCCAGGAAATCCGCTGCTTGTACCTGGACCAGAAGCACGACTACCAGTTCGTCGCGCCGTGTTATAAGCGCGGCGGCGAGTGCTGCTATCCATTCCCGCGCAACAGACCCGATACCTGCTGGTCGGTGTACATGTCCGATATCGCGCCCGCGCTCATCGCGCTGGACGCGCAGGTCGAGATCCTCGGCGAGACTGGAAGCCGCTGCATCCGCGTCGAGGAACTGTATACCGGCAACGGCCTTGAGCCGCTCAGGCTTGGCCACGCGGAACTGCTGCGCGCGGTGGTGATTCCGCCCTCACCGCGCGGATTCGGCTGGGGATTCCACAAGTCGACGGTGCGCGGCGGCCTGGAATTCGGCATGGCCGTGATCGCCGTGTCGCTGCAGCTCGCGCAGGACGGCAAGACCTGTACGGACGCCCGCATGGTCATCGGCGCGGTGCGCGAGGGCCCCGCGCGGCCAGCGGCCGCGGAGCGCTCGCTCACAGGAGCAGTGCTCGATGAGGCCCGGCTCGCGCAGGCGGCCGCCGAGGCGAGCAAGGAGATCAACCCGCTGCCGCACCACGGTTTCACCAAGCGCCACCTGATGGACAACATCCGGGTGTATCTGCGGCGAACCCTTGCGCAGGCGATGGAGCGCGCGCGCAGTCCGGGAACCGCAGCCTGAGAGTACGAAAGGGAACCGTCATGCTGGATGTAACCAAGGGTGGCAAGGACGACATTACCGTCAAAGCGAAATCGCAGACCCGGCTGATCTCGCTGTGCGTGAACGGCGAGTGGCGCGAGGTGGCGGTCAAACCCCGGAACATGCTGGTCGAGGTGATCCGGGACTCGCTCGGCCTCACCGGTACCAAGGCGAGCTGCGAATCGGGCACCTGCGGCGCCTGCACCGTGCTGCTCGAGAGCCGGCCGGTGCTCGGCTGCATCACCCTGGCCGTGGAATGCGACGGCAAGCGGGTGCAGACAGTGGAAGGCCTGGCCGATGGCGAAAAGCTCAGCCCCATCCAGGAAGCGTTCCTCGACCAGGGCGCGGTGCAGTGCGGCTTTTGCACGCCGGGCATGCTGATGTCGGCCACCGCGCTGCTCGAGCGCAATCCCAAGCCCACCCGCCAGGAAATCAACAAGGCGCTCGAAGGCAACCTGTGCCGCTGCACCGGCTACAACAGCATCGTCGCTGCCGTGCTGCAGGCCTCGGGGCAGGGCGGCGTCAGGCCGGTGATGGAATAGGACGGGGATCCGGTGTTTCATGCCTCGAGCGTGACCAGCATCGGTGAACAATCGGGTTTCATAGAAGTCTCCCGATTTCGGGAAGTTGCGAAGTTGCAAATTCCCGAAATCGGGAGATCAGATGCGGCAGAACAAGAAGCTAGGCTAGCTGGTTCCAACTGCACCAGCCTAGGCGTCGAGGAGCATCGCAATGAGCGAACTGAATTACGTCGGCAAGAGCATGCGGCGCAAGGACGGGCCCGACAAGGTCACCGGCAAGGCGGTCTATACCCAGGACGTCAGGCTTCCCAACACGCTGATCGGGCGCATCCTGCGCAGCCCCCACCCGCACGCGCGCATGCTGCGCATCGACACCTCGCGCGCGAGGGCCCTGCCCGGCGTGAAAGCGGTGATCACGGTGGACGACACCAAGGGCATCAAGCACGGCTTCGTCGAGACGCCGCGCTATCCCGCCGACCAGGAAGTGCTGGCGCGGGGCAAGGTGGTGCACGTGGGCGAGGAGATCGCCGCGGTCGCCGCGGTGGACCAGATCACCGCGCAACAGGCGCTGGGGCTGATCGATATCGAGTGGGAGATCCTGCCGGCGGTGTTCGATGCCGAAGAGGCGATGCACCCGGATGCGCCGCAGATCCACCCCAGCCATCCCAAGGCGCCGCCCGAATACTCGAACATCGGCGGCACCACCGAGACCCAGTGGGGAGACGTGGAAAAGGGCTTCGCGGAATCGGACTATGTGCGCGAGGACCGCTTCGAATGCCAGCTGCGCACCCACGGCTATCTGGAGCCGCACGTCACTCTCGCGCATTGGGAAAGCGACAAGCTGAACGTGTGGACCTCCTCGATGGGCGTGTTCGTCAAGCGCGCGAAGCTGGCCAAGGTGCTCGACCTTCCCTACTCCTCGGTGCGCATCCACAAGGCCTACGTCGGCGGCACCTTCGGCGGCAAGATCGACCTGTATTCGCACGAATACTGCGCGTCGCGGCTGTCCATGATCACCGGCCGGCCGGTGCAGATCACCGCCAGCCGCGAGGAGATTTTCTCCGCCTTTCGCCACGCCCAGCCGCTGATTCTCGAAATCAAGACGGGCGTGAAAAAGGACGGGACCCTCGTCGCCCAGCGCATCCGCGCGATCAACAACGCCGGTGCGTTCCGCGGCAGCGGCGTGGTGGTGATCTTCCTCGCCTGGGGATTCACGATGATCCCCTACCGCATTCCGAACCTGAAGTACGAGGGACTCTCGGTCTACACCAACCACACGGTGCGCGCGCCGCAGCGCGGCCACGGCGCGCCCAAAGTCCGCTTCGCCATCGAATCGCAGATGGACATGATCGCCGAGGCGCTGGGCATCGACCCGATCAGCATCCGGATGCGCAACGCGCGCGAACCGGGCGAGCAACTGCCCAACGGCGACAACACGCACCGCGGCGGGCTCGCCGCCTGCGTCGCGCTGGCGGCGCAGAAATCCGATTTTCTCGCCAAGGCCGGCCGCGACCGCAAGGCACCGCCGAAGGGCACGATCCGCAGGGGCATAGGCATCGGCACCTCCGCCTACATGGGCGGCACGCTGATCTATCCCAACGGCTCGGCCGTCATCGTCAAGATGAACGACGACGGCTCAGTCGTCGTGCTCACCGGTGCGATCGATATCGGCCAGGGCTCGGAGACCGTCATCTCCCAGATCGTCGCCGAGGAACTCTCCATCGGCATGGACGACGTGAAAATCGTTTCCTCCGACACCGACACCACGCCGCAGGACATCGGCGCCTGGATCAGCGGCATGACCTACGTGACCGGCAACGCCGCGCGCCAGGCCGCTGGCAACGCGCGCGACAAGCTGCTGCAGGTAGCCTCGGAAAAAATGGGAGTCCCGGTCGAGAACCTGAGGCTCCGTGACAAGGTGGTCCATCACCGGCTTAATCCGGAAATGAAAATGAGCTACCGCGAGGTCATCGCTGCGAGCGTCGCCACGCGTCGCGGCGACACCATCATCGGCGAGGGTTTCTGGCGCACCATGCGCGACGAACCGACGCACCCTAGCCTTGCGACTACCAAGGGCCGCTGGACCGAGAACTACGCCTTCAGCGCGCAGGTGGCGGAGGTCGAAGTGGACATCGAGACCGGCGAGGCGAAGCTGGTGAAGGCGCTCACCGTACACGACTGCGGGTTTCCCATCAATCCGCAACTGGTGAAAGGGCAGGTCGACGGCCAGGTTTCGATGGCGCTCGGCCACGCGTTCATGGAAGAAATCATCACCAAGGACGGCTATACGCTGAACCCGAACTGGCTGGACTACCGCATGCCGACCATCCACAATATGGCCATCTCCGAGGATGCGGACGTGATCACCGAGCAGTACCGCGTCGGCGAGCCCTACCGCACCAAGGAGGTCGGCGAGGGGCTGGTCGGCGGCATACTCGCGGCCATGGGCAACGCGCTCTACGACGCCACCGGCGTGCGGCTGCGCTCGACGCCGTTTTCGGCGGAGAAGATCCTGGCCGGCCTGAGGGCCCTCGAATTCGAGGCGAAGAAAGCGCGCTCGGGCAAGAAGGCCCCCGCATGACCACCGAGAAGGTTTTCTACTGGAACCAGCAGCGGGAATGCATGCCGCGCGACCAGCTCGAGCCATACCAGCTGCAGAAGCTGCGCGAGCAGCTCGCCCACGTAGGCGAGCACAGCCCTTTCTACCGCCGCAAGTTGGACGCCGCCGGCATCCGGCCCGGCGACATCCGCAGCATGGACGATGTGCGCCGTATTCCGTTCACCGACAAGGAAGAACTGCGCCTGTCCCAGGCCGCAAATCCGCCCTGGGGCGATTTCGGCTGCATCACGCCCAGGCAGGCGGTGCGGGTGTTCCAGACCTCCGGCACCACCGGGCGGCCGGTGCGCATCATGCTCAGCCGCAAGGACTGGCATGAGACTTTTTACGAGCAGTTCATGCATTTCCGCTGCGGCTTCGGCCTCACCGAAGACGACGTGCTGTTCGTGCCCTTCAACTACGGCATGTACATTGCCTGGTGGGGCTTCCAGACGGCGATGGAACGGGCGGGCCTGATGATCATCCCGGGCGGAGGTTTGAGTTCGAAGGACCGCCTGCATGGGATGCTCGACTGGGGTGCCACCGCCGTCTGCGGCACCCCCTCCTATCTTCTTTACCTGGCCGAAACAGCACGCAAGAACGGCATCGATCTGCCCGGCTCACCAATCCGCAAGTTGGTGCTCGGCGGCGAGCCGGGCTCGGGTATCCTGTCGACGAAGAAAGCGATGGAATCCCAGTGGGGCGCGAAGTGCTTTGACGATCTCGGCTCAACGGAAATCAGCAACTTCGGCTACGAATGCGTCAAGCAGCAGGGCACGCACGTCCTCGAGAGCATGTTCCTGGCCGAGCTGGTGGATCCGGAGACGCTCGATCCCCTGCCGGACGGCCAGGTCGGAGAACTCGTTCTCAGCAACCTGAGTTGCGAGAGCATGCCGCTTATCCGCTACCGCACGCGCGATCTGGTGCGCTTTGACCGGACGGGCTGCGCGTGCGGACGAACCAACCTGCGGCTCGACGGGGGCGTGCTGGGGCGCTCCGACGACATGTTCCATTTTGCCGGCGTCAATATTTTCCCCACCCAGATTCAGAACCTGCTGCACGAGGTCGACGAGTTTTCCCAGGAATACCAGCTCGTGGCGCCGCCGCTGGGCAGCGGCAAGCATCTGAGAATTCGTGTCGAGCCGGCCAATGAGCACCTGACTCAGGTCCAGCTCAAAAAGGCGCGCGACTTTCTGATCGAAGCGGTCAAATACCGCATCACCGTGACTCCCGAGGTGGAAGTGTGCGAGATGGGCAGCCTGCCCCGCGTCGAGGGCAAGGCGAAGCGCCTGATCCGCGAGGTGTAGCCCGCAGGCGATTTCCAACCGGACGTGGGCGCGACTCCGCTCCGCCAGAGCCAGATTACCCTACAGTCTCCAGGATCCGGTCGATTTCGCCCGGGCGGCGCATACGCTCGACTCCCTCCGGCGTGCGGTCGGTATCCACTATGCTCCCGCAGCGCGTCTGCCTAGACGATTCCGGCGCGAGTTTCCCATACCACCTTGCCGCCTGCCAGCGTCGCATCGGGCGCGAGCTCGCGCAGGCGCTCGGCGGGCACTGTGAGAGGATTCTCGGGTAGCACGATCAGGTCGGCCAACTTGCCTGGCTCGATGCTGCCGCGATCTTCCTCGTCCAGGCACAGCCACGCGCCGTGCACGCTCGCGCAGCGCAGCGCTTCCTCGCGGCCGATGCGCTGCGTCGGCGCGACCACCGCGCCGGTGTCGCGGTCGATGCGCTCGACAGCCTGCCAGATGCATGGCCACAGCGAGATCGGCACGTTGTCGGTCGCGAGCGACACGGGCACGCCCGCGTCGAGCAGGGAACGGATCGGGCAGATGGTGTGTTCGTTCTCGCGGCCGACGCGCGCGAGGACCGCGGAGGCCTGCTTCCAGAGATAGG
>Ga0154717_1043_pt7 | contig 22883 bp, 17 predicted proteins | sample Rifle2008BG16ft_FD_105725 | JGI IMG/M metagenome (GOLD analysis project Ga0154717, IMG submission 105725) | Betaproteobacteria bacterium RBG_16_64_18
CGAGCCGGGTCGGCGTCGCGCGCTCGCGCGAAACGGTCGCCAGCGCGTCTATCGGCACGCGCTCGCGGTTTCCGGGCAGCGCCAGCGTAAGTCGGGCGAGATAGCCGGGGTCGGCGTCCTGCCCGATGAGTCGCACGATCCACGCGTCGTCCCCGGCGCGGGTCTTGCCTGCGAAGGTGTCGCGAAACCATGCCCGGACGGCATCGGCGAGGTTGGCTGCGTTGAGGCCGCGCGCCGCGAGCTTGCGCGGGTCGAACTCGACCCTCAGCTCCGGGTCGCGCAGCCCGAGCGCGAACACCAGATCGACGCCGGTCAGCCGCTCGAGGTCGGTGCGGATTGCGCGCGCGGCGCGGCGCATCGCCTCGTCGTCGGCGCGTCCGGTCAGCACCACCTGCGCGGTGGGAAATCCGTTGGAGGTCGTAATCTCCAGAATGCGCGGGTCGTCCTTGACTTCGGGGGGCAGCTCGGCGCGGGCCTTGTTCTGGATTTCGCGCCGCAGATCCGCGACGCGCTTGTCGAACACGCGCTCGGGGATATCGCGAAAGCGCACCAGGATCGACGACACGTTTTCCCGGCTGCTCGAGAGCACGAAGCGGATGTCGGCCACCTGCTTGATCGCATCCTCGAGCGGCTGAGTGAGCAGTTTCTCGACGTCTTCGGCCGAGCCTCCCGGTAGGACGGTCGTGATGTTGACCCAGTTGAAGTTGATCTCGGGGTCCTGCTCGCGCGGCATCTGCACGTAGGCGATCGAGCCGATCGCCAGCACCACCCCGAACAGAATGTTGGCCAGCGGGTGGTTGCGCAGCAGCAGCTCGAAAAACTTCATGGAACGCCGGGCGGCTGCTTGCGGGGCGCGGCGAGCGGCTGCCCGTCGCGCAGCGCCAGTTGACCGGCGACGACGATCCGCGCCCCGAGCGGAAGATCGACGGGCGCGGGACGGCCTTCCTGCGCTGCGTCGAGGGGGTGAAACCGGGCAACGCCGCGCTCTTCGACGAATACCCCGAGCCTGTCCTCGCGGCGCACGACGAACTCGGCTGGAATATAGGGGCGCGATTCCCGCCAAATCACCGAGCCCGATGCGCCGGCCGCCGCCGGCGCGCTCTTGAAGCGCAGCCGTGCCTCCACGGTGCGCGCCTGGGGAGCGATAGCGGGCGAGACACGCAGCAGTGCGACCGCCGTCGATCCGCCGTCACCGACGAAGCGCACGTCGCGGGCCGCTCTCAAGGATTCGGCGTCCCTGAGCTGCACCTGCGCGGAGACTTCGACACGGCCGGCGTCGCTGAGTGCGACCAGAGGGCTGCCGGGGGTCGCCAGCTCGCCCACCTGCCCGAGCCGCTCGCGCACGATCGCCGCGAAAGGAGAGCGGACGCTGCATTTGCCGACCGCCCGCAAAGCGGCGTCGAGCTGGGTGCTGGCCTGCTCGCCCTCCGCGCGAAGAACCTGGACTTCCGTTTCCCGCGAGGCGACCGCTTCCTTGGAAAAAAAGCCACGGTCGCCGAGCTCGCGTGCACGGACGAGCTGCTGTTGCGCCAGGGAGAGACGCGCACGCACGGCTCTGAGGGTCGCGTTCGCGCGCTCATGCGCGAGCTCGTGGTCGCGGCACTCGATCCGGGCGAGGACCGCCCCCACCGCAACGCGCTCTCCGACCCGGACCGGGATCGCCTCGATCCGGCCGGAGATCTCGGCCGCGATGCGCGACTCGTTGAGCGACACCGCCTGCGCCGAGGCCTCGCGCTCCGGATAGATGGCGATCTTCGACAGCGGCTTGATCACGACTGCCGGCGCGGCGGGAGCAGAGGCGTCAACCTGGGCGTAAGCCGGCAACACCAAGGCGGCGGCGAGCGCCACGAAATAGCTGCGCATCGGAAACGACTCCCAGGAAAGCAGGGACGTGCCTTTTCAGTCCAATGATATCAGGCATCCACGCGGCCTTCCCAGGGCCGTCGCACGGCGGTTGCGCGCCCCCTACCGGCCGGGCACCGTCCGAATGACGCCGGCGGTGCCGTCTCGATTCATCCTCGCGCTATGCCCTCAGCCTGGGCACCAGCCCCATCGCATTCCCGCTCTCGATCCTGCGCACGGTCGCCTCCGGCAGCCCGAGCTTCCACAGCGCGGCGGCCTGCGTGTCGATGGGCACGTAGGGGTAGTCGCTGCCGAACACCACCTGCGACTCGGGAACGAGCTTCAGCAGCGCCGCCATCGACGCCGGATGCGTGGCGCTGGCGGTGTCGTAATACAGGCGGCGGAACTCCGCCTCGTAGCCGTCCGGCGCGATGGTCTTGGCGTCGCGCCGGGAATTGAAGAAATAATCCATGCGCCCGGCCAGCATCGGCACCGTGCCGCCGGCGTGGCTGAACAGCCACTTGATGTCGCGGTAGCGCGCGAGCGTCCCCGAGAGCAGCAGGCTCGCCACCGCGCGCGTGGTGTCGTGCGGCACTTCGAGCACCGCGGGGAACGTCCCCACCGACAGCCGCCCGCAGCAGGCGGCCACCAGCGGGTGGAAGTACACCACCGCTTTCCTGCGGTTGAGTTCCTCGAATACCGGCTTGTAGACCGGGTTGCCCGGCCACTTGTCGCCGTAGTTGGTCTGCAGACCGATGCCGTCGGCCTTGAGCACGTCCAGCGCGTATTCGATTTCCTTCAGGCTCGCGTCCACGTCGACCATCGCCAGCGCGGCGAACAGGCCGAAGCGCCCGGGATGATCGCGGACCATGCCTGCGCCGTAGTCGTTGCAGATGCGCGCCATTTTCACCGCGGCGGGAGCGCCTTTGTCGAACCACAGGCCCGGCGTGGAGGGAAGAGACAGGATGCCGGTCTTCACGCCGCCCTTGTCCAGTTCCTCCAGCGCCTTTTGCACCGACCAGCCCGCCACGACGGCGGAGTGCGGGAGCTTGTGCGCGTCTTCCCAGGCGAGCCGCGCCCGGTCGTACTCCGGCGGATAGAAGTGGTGATGGGTGTCGATGAGTTTGGGCGCGGCGCTCGAAGCACCCATGCTGGCGCAGCCGGACAGCGCGCCCAGTGCGCTCATGGCGCCGAGCGCGCCCGCAGCCTGCATGAAGCGGCGGCGCGTGCCTGACGGGTCCATATCGGCGGTGCAGTTGCACGCGGCGTTGGCGTGGGCGGGCTGGATGCGGGTCTTGCTTGCGCTGAAAGCCATTTGGGTCTCCCTTGGTGTTCCCGGACGTTGTGGGTTCTTGCGCGCGCGAAGGTAGCATATTCGCCGCGGGTGCACCGATACGGGTTAGCCCTCATTGATTTCCCCCGCCTGCACCGCTTCCTGTTCGCTCTTGGCCAGCGCGCCGCATTCGGACGCCCGCGCTTATTCCGGGTGATGCATAATCGCCTTTGGGTTCATCTCGCATCCGCCCGCCCCGTACAGGACCACGATCCGGGCGGAATTTGAGCGTCATTACTGTCAATCGCCAACCGTTAGAAGGAACAACCGTGAAAACCACAATGCGCCCGATTGCAACCCTCGCCATTGCCTGCCTGGCCGCCGCGGCGGCGGGAGGATACGCGTTCGCGCAGACATCGGCAGTGCGCATCGGAACCTCGAGTTCCGGCAGCATCTTCTACACGCTCGGAGTCGGCCTGAGCACCATGCTCACCCGTCACGCAGGCATCGCCGCCACCGCCGAGCCGGTCGGCGGATCGACTGCCAACATGTTCGCCCTCGGCGCGGACAAGGTCGACCTGGCCCTCACCAATGCCGGCGCGGCATTCGACGCCATCCACGGCAACGCGCCGTTCAAGCAGAAAATCGGCGTCGGACTGATCGCGCAGGGCGCGCCGAATTTCCGGCAGATCATCGTGCGCGCGGGCTCCGGCATCGAGAAGCCCGAGGACCTGGCCGGCAAGACGCTGATCGGCAAGCGCCCGGCGTTGCCGGAACTGGCCTTGATCACCGACGCGCTGCTCAAGGTCTACGGGATCGACCCGGGCAAGGTGCGCATCGTTTCGACCACCAATACCGGCGAGGCGGTGAACGCGATCAAAAGCGACACGGTCGACGCAGTCGTCATGCCGGGCAGCGCCGGCGCGAGCTACCTGCAGTCGCTGGGGCACGACGGAAAGATCAAGTTTCTCGACATTCCCGACGACAAGATGCAGGCGATGATGGCGCTGCTGCCCAAGTCGATGTCCAGGGCCAAGCTGCCGGCGAATACCTATCCGGGGCAGGACAAGGCGGTGAACCTGTTCTCCTTCGCCAGCTACATCGTCGCCGCCTCGCGCCTGTCCGAGGACACGGTGTACAAGGTGACCGGCACCCTGTTCGACAACCTGAAGGAATTCCACACCTACCACGGCACCGCCAAGGAGTGGACCCTGCAGGAATCCCTGGAAGACCCGAAGATTCCCTACCATCCCGGCGCGGTCCGCTACTTCAAGGAAAAGCGGCTCTGGACCCCGGCGCTGGAAAAAGCCCAGGCCGAACTCAAGGGCTGATGCGGCGGGCGATCTCGTTGCATACCGCGGTGAGGGGCGCGCGGCGGCGTCCTTCGGGGATCGGATAGATGATCATATCGCACATGGGCGAGCCCGCGGGCCGGGTGTCGGCGTTCGGCTGGATCGCCACCGCGCTGGTCGTCTATCACGTGCTCATCATCGGCAACCTGGTCGCGATGGCGGGCTTTTTCATCCCCGAGCAGGTGCACGGGGCGATCAGCCTCGCGGCGGCGCTGTCCATCATTTTCCTCACGGTGCCCGCGCTCGGCGGGCGCGGCGTATCGCGCGACGCCGGCGCGCCATTGCGCCGCCCGACGCCCTTGGATCTCGCCCTGATCGCCTGCGCATGGGTGAGTCTCGGTTACATCGTCGTGTTCCACCAGAAAGTGCTCGATTACAGCATGTTCGGCTTTCTCGACACCCAGGGGCTTGTGCTGGCGCTGCTGCTGTGCCTGCCGCTCGTCGAGGCGGTGCGGCGGGCGACCGGTGTGACGCTGCCGATCCTGGTGACGACGCTCGCGCTCGCCACGGTGTTCCAGAACGTGCTGCCGGGGGTTCTGTACGGACGCGGCTATGCGCCGGACAGGCTTCTGTACAGCGCCTATGTCGGCGAATCCGGCATATTCGGGCTGCCGCTTAACGTGGCCGCCAACATCATCATCGTCTTCGTGGTGTTCGGCGCGCTGATGGAAGCCGGCGGCGCCGGAAAATGGTTCCTGCGGCTCGCGCTCGCGCTCACCGGGGGCTCTCGCGGCGGGCCGGCCAAGGCCGCCGTGGTGTCGAGCGCGCTGTTCGGCTCGATCTCCGGCTCGCCGTCGGCCAACGTCGCCACCACCGGGGTGTTCACGATTCCGCTGATGAAGCAGATCGGCTACCGCGCCTCCTTCGCCGGCGCCGTCGAGGCGGTCGCCTCGACCGGCGGCCAGATCCTGCCGCCGGTGATGGGCGCGATCGCTTTCGTCATGGCCGAATGGATCCGCGTGCCGTACTCGCAGATCGCGCTCGCCGCCTTCGTGCCGGCGGTCCTGTATTTCCTGATCGTGTTCGTCTCCGTGCATCTGCAGGCGCATCGCGACGGCATCGAGCCCCTCACCAGGGCCGATCTGCCGAAGCTGTGGCCGGTGTGCAGGGAGGGCTGGTTCTATCTGGTTCCGATGGTCGCGCTGATGATCCTGCTGTTCGTCAAGGCGTACCCGCCCGGCATGGCCGGGGTGCTCGCCATTCCGTTCGTCATCGGCGCAAGCTTCTTCTCGCGCGATCGCGCCCACTGGCTGACCCCGAGGAACATCGCCCGCGCCTGCGAGCGCGCGGTGCGCGGGTGGGTCGCCATCGCGGCGATCACCGCATTCGTGGGCATCATGATCGGCGCGGTCGAACTGAGCGGGGTCGGCGTAAAGATCTCGACCTTCATCCTCGACCTGTCCGGCGGCCATCTGCTGCTCACGCTGCTGCTGGTCGGGCTGGCGAGCTTTGTCCTCGGCATGGGACTGGACTCCATCCCGGTCTACGTCACGCTCGCCACGCTGATGGCGCCCGCGCTGATCCAGCTCGGCGTGCCCGACATGGCGGCCCACCTGTACGTTGTCTACTGGGGCCTCGCCTCGTTCTTCACGCCGCCGCTGTGCATCGCGGTGTACGTGGCGATCGCGATTTCGGGCGGCCGGATGTGGCAGACCGGCTGGGAAGCGATGAAGTTGGGCATCGCCGCCTTCATCATTCCTTTCGCCTTCGTCCTGAATCCCGGCCTGCTGCTGAAGGGCTCGGCGGTCGAGATCGCGTGGGCGATCGCGACTGCGTTGGTCGGCGCGGTGCTGGTCGCCTGCGGCGTGCGCGGATTCGCGCTGGCGCCCCTCGGAGCGGTGCGCCGGATCATCATCGGCGTGGGCGGCCTGCTGTTGATCGGTCCCGGCGTGTATCCCCCGCTCGCCGGCATCGCGCTCGCTGCGGCGGCCGTCGCGCCCTGGCCGGCCGGCCTTCGCAAACGCTCTGCGTAACGGCGGAACGGCGATCCCGCGGCAATACACGGCGGCGCGCATTCGGTGGATCACGCAATCGGCATGGAACTCCGATCGCGCCGATTCACCCAGGCCAGCGCGCCTGGCCGGTGCAGTACCCTGCCGCCGTCAGATACGATAGCCGATCCCGACCAGCAGTAGATCCGTGTCGCGGTTGTAGTTGGTGTCGATGCGATTCCAGGAGAAACGCGCATGCCAGTGCGCGTTGAAGCGATATGAAGCCGTGGCGGTAAATATCCACGAAAAGTTGGTGGCGGCGCCCTCGCCCGGCGCAGGCGCGTGATAGCGCTCGAGCGCCATGTAGGGGCCGAATCCGATTCCCAGCGTGAGGCGGTCACTGGCAAGAACCTCGCGCACGGCCCATATCTGCGCGGTGACTCCCCTGCGGCGGACCAGCCTTGCGTCGCCCTCGTTCGCCGCGCCCAACGTCACGTCGACGTGGCGTGCCAGACCATGGCGGTACTCAATGGCGTAGGCGCTGCCGTTTTCCGACTGATAGCTGTTGACGATCGTCCTTCCCAGAAACACCGTGATCTCGTCGGTCGTCGTCTTACCCGGCTGGTAAGGAGGAAAGCTCGTCGGTCCAGGTTCGGACACCGGCTCCAACTGGTAGCCCACGCCGAGCATCAGCGAACTGGTGTCGATGCTGTTGCTGGCAACGACGCGGGTGGCGCGCAACTGCACTGACCATCTACTGGCGGTGTAATAAGTCGCCGCCAGGGTCCCGACTGTGCCCCATCCCTGAATGTTCGCATAGCCGCCACCGGCGGATGAAACGGTGGTGTCGAAATAGCGATACGGCCCGATGCCAGCCGCAAACGACAGTCGTCGATCCAGCACATTGGCGCGCCCCCATAATTGCACGGCCAGACCGTCGCGATGGTGCCCCGGAACGTGTCCCTCGTTCAGCCACGAGAAACTAGCCGCCACGTTCTCACCCATGCCCTGTTGATACTCGACGGCCCACGCGGACGAACTGTCGTTCGCCCGGGTCTCCTTCAATCCGCCCCCGAGCAGGGTCAGTTCCTGCGCGGGAGCCGTGCATGCGAACAGCAGCAGCGCCAGTGCAGCGAGGATTCGCCTCATATCGTCTCCCCATTGAGGGTTGGGTTTGCCCCGACGCCGCGCACGTACCAGCTTACCAGCGGTGTTCGGTGCCGCGCATGCCACGCGCGCAGGCTGTCACGGCCTCGAATGCGACACCGAGACGGCCCTACCTCACATTCCTGACCAGGATCTCGTCGAACATCTTCACCCATTTGTCGTGCCTGTCCAGCGCCTGTCCGGGGTTCACGAATTTCAGCACAACATTGGTGAAAGGCGATCGGGTAAGCCGCTTTGCGCTTATCGCCCGCTGTTCCTTTGCAAGTTCGCCTTTTATCTGCCCGCGTCACGCGGCCAGCTTGCCCGTCACGAAATGCGTCACTTTCACGCTCATTTCGAACAGGCGCGGGTCCTCGTAGTCCCTCGGCCTGCCCAGATCGACCGTGAATTCCTGCTTGATCCTGCCCGGGCGCGGAGCGAATACGGCGATCCGGTCGGCGAGAAAACAGGCTTCGAAGCAATTGTGCGTGACGAAGATCACCGTCTTGCGGGTCTCCAGCCAGATGCCCAGCAGCAGCTCGCGCATCGATCGGGCGGTCAGTTCGTCCAGGCCGCTGAACGGCTCGTCCATCAGCAGGATTTCGGGATCGATCGCAAAGGCGCGCGCGATCGAGGTGCGCTGCTGCATGCCCCCGGACAGTTCGTGCGGGTGCACCTCGGCGAAGTCGCGCAGACCCACGCGGCCGAGCCAGCCGTTGATGCGTTCGCTCCACTCGCTTTTCGGGATGCCCGCCGATTCGAGCGCGAACTCGATGTTGCCGCGCACCGTCAGCCACGGCAGCAGCCGCGGCTCCTGGAACACGTAACCGACACGGAACGGATGCGCGTTGCTCCTCGAGACGACGGCTCCGGCGACGCGGACCTCGCCGGTGTAGTGCTGGTCGAGTCCGCTCAGCACGTTCAGCACCGTCGACTTGCCGCAGCCGGAGGGTCCGAGCAGGCAGACGAACTGGTGGTCGGCAACCGCCAGGCTGATGCGGTCGAGCGCCAGCAGCCCGTCGGGGTGTGCCTTGCTGCGATAGACCTTGCTCAGGTCGTGGACCGCGATATCGGCCATATGATCAGTCCTAGGCCCGGATGTCCGGACGCCAGCTGAACAGCCGATTCTCGATCGGCTTGAGAATCAGCAGTTCGATGCCCAGCATGACGATCGTGAAGAAGATCGTCCACGCGAACACGTCGGTCATGTTGAACATCTGGAACGAGTAGTTGAGCATGTAGCCGACGCCGTCGGAGCCGCCCAGCACCTCGACGAACACGGTCACCTTCCACACCACGCCCAGGCCGAAGCGCGCTGCGGCCATCAGGTAGGGCAGCACCTGGGGGATGACCACGGTCAGGATGCGCCGCGTGCCGGAACAGCGAAACACGCGCGCCATGTCGATCAGGCGCTGGTCGATCGCCTTGACGCCCTGCCAGATATTGATCGCGATCGACGGAAAGGTCGTCCACGCGATCGCAAGCACCGCGCCGCGATCGTTCAGACCGAGCCACATGAACGCCACGATGATGTAGCACAGGCTCGGGATCGTCAGGCCGACCATGACCCACATGTCGAGCATCTGCTCGCCCCTGCGGTACAGGCCCATCACCGTGCCGAGCACCGTGCCGATGCTCATCGCGATCGCGAAGCTGCTCAGCATGCGGGTCATCGTGAAAGTGAAATGCCTCGGGATCTCGCCGCTCTGGACAAGCTCGCCCATCGCCGCGAACGTGTTCCACGGACCGGGCACGTAGCGTTCCGTGAACGCCATCGACGCGAGCTGCCAGACGACGAGCAGCGCCAGCAACGACAGGACCCGGATCCATACGCTCTCGGGCAGGCGCCGCCAGCCCCTTGCGCGAGGGGCAGGCATCGCGCCTTGCGTCGCCTGGCTCGTCAACCTGCGGCCCTTTGCAGTCGATGCTCGTGCGTCCTCCGCCTATTTGACGAACGACAGGTCGAAGGTGCCTTCTGGAATTTTCGACGGCACGTCGCCCTGCGGGCCGAAGGCATTGATGATTTCCGCGGCGTACGCCAGCTGATCGTCGATCAGCTTCTGGTCGAAGGTCGTGATGAACGCCGGCGCGGTGCGCTCGTAGAGCAGCTTCACGCCCTTGTCGGTCTTGATGCCCATTTGCTTGGCCACCGGGGCCCAGGCTGCCGGATGCTCCTTGAGATAGATCATCGCCTCCTTGAACGCGGCGACGAAGCGCCTCACGACGTCCGGATTCGCCTTCGCCCAGGGCTCATAGGCGTTCACCGCAACCAGCATCGGGCTCTGTCCCGTCGTCTCGCGCCAAAGATCGCCGACCGAGGCGATCGACCGGTAGTTCCCGGTTTCCAGCAGCCGCGTAATGAACGGATCCAGTATCAGGATGGCGTCCAGGTCGCCACGGTCGAGCATCCCGACCAGCAGCGGCGGCGCGCCATAGTGGAGCTTGGCCTCCTTGACCGGGTCGAAGCCGAATTTCTTGACTGCCAGGATGCGGAACAACCAGCTCGTCGCCGCCGTCGGGCCGCCGAACAGGCCTACGCGCTTGCCCTTCAGGTCGGCGATCGACTTGAGCGGCGAATCGTTCTTGACCATGAATTCGTTCGTAAACGAGATCATCGAAAACACGTTCGTGAACTTGAAGCCCTTGTCGCGCATCAGCGCGATGCTGATCCAGCCGCCAAAGGCGACGTCGAAATCGTTGGTCTGCATGATCGTATACAGCGCCTGCGGACCGGCGACCGCTTTCACCTCCAGCTCGAGCCCGTGTTTGGCCGCGATTCCCTGGCTCTGCATGATGCCCACAGGGAACAACTGCGTCCCCTGAATCGCCGTCACCCTCACCTTGTCGAGGGCCAGCGCCGATGGCGCGGACACGGCCGCCGCAATGCCGATGCCAAGCGCCAATAGCGCCGTCAATGTCAGTCTCGGATTCATAGTGCCTTCCTCCTCCGTTGAAGTGAACCGCTACGCCGCGCCCTTTAGCTGCGGTCCCAGGCCGCAGGCGCCGCGCCTCCTCCTCCATGATCTTCCGTCTCAGCGCCGACATTATGCACCACCGGGCGCAGCCCCGATCCGCCGAGCTTCGCGATACGGGCTCACTCGTACGTCTTGTAATCGCCTTCGGCGTAGACGACCCGCCCGCCCACCATGGTGAGCAGCGAGTGCAGGCCGCCGATTTCATCGAGCGGCACGGTGAGGTAATCCTTGTTCAGCACCACCAGGTCGGCGAGCTTGCCGACGCCCAGCGCGCCGCGCCTCGCGTCGTCGTGCGCGAACCAGGCGCTGCCGGCCGTGTACATGCGCAGCGCCTGCAACCAGTGCACCTCGGTGGCATAGCTCAGGCCGGCGCGTATCGCGTGCATGTGCACGTCGATCATCCCGGGGATGACCGTGCGCCCGTGCAGATCGACGACGCGCGTGTTCTTGCCCGCCAGGCGGCGCACCACGGCCGATTTGCCCAGCGCGACGATGCGCCCGTCGCGCACCGCGACGGCCTGGTGGATGGCGCCCCGCTCGTCGGCGGTGACGATCTTGCCGTTGAGCAGAACGGTGTCGGCCCTCTGAGCGTGGGCAGTGGCGGCGAAACAAAGGGCCAGCACCGCGAGCGTGCGCGCGGAATGAATCATGGGTTGTCTCCGGATTATCGTTGGTCGGCGCAAATTCCGATCGGGGCTGCAGGGCGAAGCCTGCCGAGCCGCGATCCGTTTGCGTTCTACGGCAACGATAGCATCAATTTCGGCATTCCGGCGTCAAGCCGGAGCGGCGAAACGCGGCACCGCCGCCTGCGGCAGCATGCGCCGGGCCGGCCGGTGAAAATTGCCGGCGTCATGGCCAGCCGCAAGCGCGCCAATCCGCGCGCTGCTCCGACGGCGGCGCGTTCGGCGCATTTGCGCGCCCGGCATCAACTGGAGAACGCGATTCAGACTCTTATGCACGCGCGTTCGATGCCTAACATGTCGCGGTCGGCGCTTGGGTGGAGCGTACTCGCGCCCCTGACGCGATGTAGGATTGATAACGGACTGCCGGGCGAATAAGATAGCACGTCGTTTCGAGTTCACTCCAGGAGCGCAAAGCATGGTTGCATTCAACTTGAACGGAAAACCGGTCTCGGTCGAGGCCGATTCGAAAACCCCGCTGCTGTGGGTCGTACGTGATCATCTCAAGCTGACCGGCACGAAGTATGGCTGTGGCGTCGCGCAGTGCGGGGCGTGCACCGTGCATGTCGACGGCGCCGCGGTGCGCTCGTGCGTGACACCGCTTGCCGCGGTTGCGGGCAAGCGCGTCGTCACCATCGAGGGCCTGTCGCAGGACTCGTCGCATCCGCTGCAGAAGGCCTGGGTCGCCGAGCAGGTGCCGCAATGCGGCTACTGCCAGTCGGGCCAGATCATGCAGGCCGCCGAACTGCTCGCCGCGACGCCCAGGCCGACGCGCGCGCAGATCGTGGATCACATGAACGGCAACATCTGCCGCTGCGGCACCTACCACCGCATCATCGCCGCGATCGAACGCGCTTCGAAGGAGGGCTGAGCCATGAACGCCATAACGAAATCCGCATTCGACGTTTCCCGCCGCAGGTTTCTTGCCGGTGCCGGCGGATTGAGCTTCTGCGTCGCGCTCGAAGCGAACGGCTTCCGGCTGGTCCCGCAGGCGCAGGCGCTATCCGCCCCGAGCACGATGGGCGCGTGGGTGCGCATCGCGCCCGACGGCATCGTCACCATCCTTTCCCCCGGCGCCGAAATGGGCCAGGGCTCGATGACGTCGCTGCCACTGATCCTCGCCGAGGAGATGGACGCCGACTGGTCCAAGGTGACGATCGACTGGACCTCGGCCGACGCACAGGTCTACGGCTATACGATGGGAGGTCGGCGCCTGATGGCCATCGTCGGCAGCCGCGCGGTCATGATGTACTTCAACGATCTGCGCATCGCCGGCGCGCAGGTACGCAAGGTCCTGCTCGCCAACGCGGCAGAGAAATGGGGGGTCGACGCGGCCTCGCTCCGGACCGAGCCCGGCGTGGTCGTCGATCCGGCTTCGGGCCGCCGACTGGGCTATGGCGAGATCGCTGCGTTTGCCAAGGTGCCGTCGACGCTACCCGCGATAACCCCCGGAGAGCTGAAGCGCAAAAACCAGTTTCGTCTGATCGGCAAGGACGTGCCGCGACGCGACATCCCGCTCAAGGTAAACGGCGCGGCACAGTTCGCCATCGACGTCGATCTGCCGGGCATGGTGTACGCGAGCGCGCTGCATTCCCCGGTACAGGGCGGCGAGCCCGAGAGCTGGAACGACGCAGAAGTGAAGGCACTGCGGGGCGTCCTCGGAACGGTGCGGCTGGCCGACGGCGTCGCCGTGGTCGCCACCAGCTTCGAGACCGCGATGGAGGCCCGCAGCAGTCTCAAGGTCAGCTGGAAGAAAGGCGCCAAGGCCGAAGGCTACGACTCCGAAGCCGCGCTCGACCAGACCTACGTCAAGATACACGACGACCCGAACGCCAAGGCGCAGACGCTCGATTCCAAAGGCGACGCCAAGGCAGCGTTCGGCGCGGCGGCGAAGCGCTACAAGGCGGAGTACCGCAGCGACTACGGCTACCACGCGCAGATGGAACCGCTCAACGCCGTGGCGCGATTCAACGCGGCCGGAGACCAGGTGGAGATCTGGGAAGGCACGCAGGCGCCCGACACGTCGCGCAACACGGTGGCCAAGGCGCTCGGATTCAAGCCCGAGCAGGTAGTTTTCCACCAGTGTTACATGGGCGGGGGCTTCGGGCGGCGCACGCTGGGCGACTGCGCCGCGGAGGCGGCGCGCGTCGCGCGCGAGGTGCGCCGGCCGGTGAAGCTGATCTGGACGCGCGAGGAGGACATCGCCCACGGCATGTTCCGGCCGCAGTCGTTCCAGTGCCTCGAAGCGGCGCTGGACAAGGACGGCAAGGTCTCCGGCTGGACGCACTGCGTGGTCGGCGACGGCGGCGGGCTCCTGTCCACCGGCATCCGCATTCCGTATTACCAGATCCCCAACCAGCACATCGAGGCGCGCGGAATTTCGCACGGCATCCGGCTCAAGCAGTGGCGCGCGGTCGGCCATGTCTTCAACGTGTTCGCCATCGAATCGTTCGTCGACGAGATGGCGGTGGCCGAGGGCATGGACCCGGTCGAATTCCGCTTCCAGCGCATGTCGATTTCGCCGCGCTTGCGCGCGGTGTTCGAGAAAGCCGTACAGATGTCGGACTGGAAGGCGCGCCGCCCCGAAGGCCGCGCGCTGGGTATCTCGCTGAGCGACCGCTCGGGCTCGCTCGGCGCGGGGGTGGCGGAGATATCGCTCGATCGTGCCAGCGGCAAGATCCGGGTCCACAAGGCCTGGCTCGCGATCGACGGCGGGCTCGTCGTCCAGCCGGCAATGGCCAAGGCGAACATCGAAAGCGGCATCATCTACGGCCTGTCGAGCGTGCTGCACGAGCGCCTGACCGTAAAGGGCGGCGCGGTCGAGCAGACCAATTTCCACGACTACCTCGTGCTGCGCATGGCGGACATCCCCGAGGAGATGCATGTGGCGTTCGTCGAACGCGACGCCGCACCGAGCGGCCTGGGCGAGATCGGCAATCCGTGGGTGGCGGGAGCGGTCGCGAACGCGTTCTTCCGGCTCACCGGCAAGCGCCTGCGCCACATGCCGTTCACGCCGGCGCGGGTGTTCGAGACGCTGCGGGCGTAGGCGGCGCGCGGCGTTCGAGTCCGAACCTTCTTCCCGGAACGGGACCGCAAGTCGAGCAGCCGCGGTGGACGGGGCTGCCTGGCGCCCGTAGACTGCAGTCCCCGGGAAAATTGCGCATCACGCGTCAATTCAGGGAAGAGGGTTCAAATCATGGGAGTGCAGAATGTGAAGCCGGTGCCAAAACGCATTTCACCGCTCGACGAGCCCCGCGACGTCGACGCCAGGATCGGCTGGGGCAGCGACGTCGCCGCGCAGGTGCTGCGCCGGCTGGACATTCCGTACATCGCGCTCAATCCCGGCGCCAGCTATCGCGGCCTGCACGACAGCCTGGTCAACCACCTGGGCAACAGCGCGCCGGAAATGATCATGTGCCTGCACGAAGAGCAGGCGGTGGCGATCGCGCACGGTTACGCCAAGGCGACGGGCAAGCCGATGGCCGTGGCGCTGCACAGCAACGTCGGCCTGATGCACGGCACGATGGCGATCTACAACGCCTGGTGCGACCGCCAGCCGATGCTGATTCTCGGCGCCACCGGCCCGGTGGATGCCACGCTGCGGCGTCCATGGATCGACTGGATCCACACGTCGCAGGACCAGGGCGCGCTGCTGCGCAACTTCGTCAAGTGGGACGATCAGCCGGGCTCGGTCGCGGCTTTGCCTGAATCGATTTTTCGCGCCTGGCAGCAGACGGCCACGCCGCCTCACGGCCCCGTCTACGTGTGCCTCGATGCGGCGATCCAGGAGCAGGCCCTGACCGACGAGGTTCCAATTCCCGGCCCGGCCCGGTTCGGCCCGGCGCCTGCCTCACGTCCCGCAGCCCAGGCACTACGCGAGGCGGCCGGGATGCTCGCGCGCGCGAAGAGGCCGGTGATTTTATTCGGCCGCGGTCGCCGCACCCAGAAGGATTGGGACCGGCGCGTGGCGCTGGCCGAGCGGCTGGGCGCTGCCATGCTGTCGGACCTGAAGGCGGGGGCTATGGTGCCCACCGATCATCCGCTGCATGTGGGCGAGCCGTTCAACCAGCTGTCCAAGCCGGCGAAGGCCGCGCTGCAGGCGGCCGACGTCATCCTGAGCCTCGCCTCGATCGACCTGGGCGGCATCCTGCGCCAGGCATTCGGCCGCGGCGATGTCCCGGCCACGGTGATCCACGCAGGCGACGACATCTACCTGCACAACGGCTGGGGCAAGGAGCACATGGAGTTGCCGGCGATCGACGTGCATCTGCTGGGCGACCCGGACGCCGCGGTGGCCGACCTGCTCGAGGCGCTGCCAGAGCGTCCCGGCAACGCGGCAGCGCAGCGCGCGAGCCCGGTCGAGCGGCAACCCGAACAGGGCGACAGCATCAACCTTCGGCGGGTCGCAACCGCGCTCGCCGCAGCGGTCGGCGACCAGCCCGTGACCTTTGCCGGCCTGCCCCGCGCCTGGCCGGTCGAGCTGTGGCCGCATCGCCATCCGCTCGACCACCTCGGCAAGGACGGCGGCGGCGGCCTGGGATCGGGCCCGGGCATCACCATCGGCGCCGCGCTCGCGCTCAAGGACAGCGGCCGGCTGACGATCGGCATCCTGGGGGACGGCGACTGCCTCATGAGCATGAATGCATTGTGGACCGCGGCGCGCTACCGCATCCCGGCGCTGTTCATCATCGCGAACAACCGCTCCTACTACAACGACGAGCTGCACCAGGAGGGCGTGGCGCGCCATCGCGGACGCAATACCGCGAACCGCTGGATCGGCCAGTCGATCGACCACCCGGCGCCGGACATCGCCAAGCTGGCCGAGGCGCAGGGCCTGACCGGTATCGGCCCGGTGCGGCGCGCCGACGAATTGCAGGAGGCGCTGCGCCGTGCCGTGGAATGCGTGCGCGGCGGAAGTCCGTGCCTGATCGACGTGCACATCGACCCCGGCCACGGCCGGCACCTGCGCGAGTCGATGGCCGAGCGCTCGATGGCCAAGGGAGCGTGACGAGCCTGCCCGTCTGGAGTCCTGAGTTGGAATTTCGTGGGGCGTAGGTCGGCAATATTTTGCCGACGGACTTGCTGTCCCATGCCGCCGTTGTCGTTGCGCGCTACGCGCGCCAACCGCGTTTTCCGCACGGATAAGAGGCATCCGTACGGAAAACGCGGTTAGGATTAGAAGCAAGAGCGCTTGAAGGGTTTTGTCCGAGATCGCCGATTGCGTACGGATGGCTTTTCATCCGTGCGCAATCGGCGATCCGCGCGGACGGCTTCTGGTCCGCGCAATACCGCAACCCTACAACGACGGGGGCGCGATTCAAGGCGGCATGGGAATGCCCTGCTGCCCTACAACGAGTTCCTGGCGCGGCTCAATCGGCCAGGCGCGCGAAGCGTCGCGCCACCATGACCAGCACGGCCGACACCACGCTCACCAGGATGCCGATCGGGCCGGTCAGTGGCGGGCCGCCGAATAGTAGTCGATTCGCCGCTCGAGTTCCCCCATGCCGGCGTCGAGCAGGTAGGCGAAAAAGAACAGCACGAGCAGCAGGGCCCACATGTGTTCCATCAGGAAGTTCGACGAATAGATTTCGAACAGGTAGCCAAAGCCGATCACCGACACCAGCAATTGCCCGATGATCACGCCCTTCACTGCACGCACGAGGCCGAGGCGGATGCCGGCGAGGATCTCCGGCAGCGCCGCCCACAGATAGATCTTGGTGAAGGCCTGCCACCTTGTCGCGCCGTAGCTGCGAGCCATCTCCGTCAGCGATTGCGAGATGCCGCGGCTGCCGGCCCGGGCATCGAGGATGATGATCCAGATCGCGAACAGCACGACCGTGAGCACTATCGTGGTCTCGCCGAAGCCGAACAGGACCATGATCACCGGAACGAGAGCGGTCAGCGGGGCGCTTACAAACAGGCTGACCCAGGGAAGTATCAACCGGTCGATGAGGGCCGAGCGTCCCATGACGATGCCGAGCGGAACTCCAATCAGGATCGAAATCCCGACGCCGAGCAGATAGGCCTGCGCCGTGATGCCGAGCGCGGTCATAAAGGTTTCCGTCGGCGCGATCTCCAACAAACGCACCAAGGTGCTCGAAAGGGGGGGCAGCAGGATCGTGATCCGGGCTTGGCCGACGATCTCCCATACCGTCGCCCACAACAGCAGCGACACGGCGTTGGGAATACGATATCCGAGAATTTGCATCGGCTACTCGACGTAATCCTTGAGGCTTTGCCAGATGGCTTCGACCGTATCGAGATAGCCGGGCTCGCGCCGGATCTGGTCCGGCGAGAGCGTCCGTGACATCCGCGGCTCGATGATTTTCCAGACCCGGCCGGGGCGCGGCGACAGCAGTGCGATCCGGTCGGACAGGTACACCGCCTCTTCGATGCTGTGGGTGACGAACACAAATGTCCTGCGCTCCATCGCCACCAGCCGCAGCAAATCTTCCTGGAACTTGCGCCGCGTCTGCTCGTCGATGGCGGAAAACGGCTCATCCAGCAGCAGCACGTCGGCCTTCACCGCCAGCGCGCGCGCCAGGCCGACACGTTGACGCATGCCTATGGACAGCTCGTGCGGATATTTGCGCTCGAACCCGACCAGACCAATCTCGGCGATGTATTGCTCTGCGACAGCCTCGCGTTCGGCGGTCGGAACGCCGCGCAACTCGAGTCCGAAGGCCACATTGCGTATCACATTCGCCCACGGCAGCAAGGCGAAATCCTGAAACACGAAGGCACGCTCCGGTCCCGGACCATCCACCGGCCGGCTGTTTACAAGAACCGTCCCGGAGGCGGGCCGGATCAGGCCGGCGATGATCTTCAGTAGAGTCGTCTTGCCGCAGCCGGACGGTCCAAGCAGCGTCGTCAACTTGCCGGCCTGGAACTCGAGGTCGACGTCCTGCAATGCCTGCACCGGACCGGGGTAGACCATCGACACGCCGCGGACGCTGACCGCCGCTGCCGCGGTAGCAGTCGGGGTTTCATTTTGTGTCGTCGCCTGCATCGTCATGTCGCACGCCCTTCAGGCCGGAATAGGGTGAACTCGAGCCAGTCGAGTAGTTCCAGGAACAGCGCCGACAGGACGATCACCGATACGATCGCCGCGTACATCTGCGGGTATTCGGCGATCGACTGGTGATAGGTGATGAGATCGCCGATTCCGGTCGGGCTGATGAGCAGCTCAGCGAGAATGGCGCCGACGAATCCCGCTGCCGCGCCGAGCCGCAGTCCCGCGAAGATCACCGGACTCGCCGCAGGCAGGATGATCTTGAAGATTACTTGTGTCCGCGAGCCGAGAAACGAGCGACCCATCTCCAGCAGCGAGACGGGCGTATGCCGCACCGCCTTGTAGGAATTCAGCACGATCACCGGAACCGCCATGATGCAGACCACCAGCACCTTGGTCGCAAGTCCCACGCCATATGCAAGAACGAGCATCGGAATGAGAGCGGCGAGAGGTGCTGCCTGCAGCACCAGGAACAACGGAATACCCAGCCATTCCGTGCGCCGGCTCAATCCGGTCGCCAGACCGAGCAGCACGCCGGCGAGCGCCGAGATGGCCACCCCAATGGCCATCGGCACGATCGTGATGCCCAGCGCGCGGATGAGCGACCCGTCGCTCACCATCTGCGCTGCCGCCCGAGCCGTGTCGAACAACGAAGGGAACGCTATACTCACCGGCATGCGGCCGGCATATTCCCATGCGGCCAGCACGATGCCGAACGACGCCACGCGCAGGGCGGCGGAACGATAGTCTAAACGGGACAATGACTCTGCTCAGGGGAGGCCGGTGTGACAAGGAACGGCCGCGCCGTCCCCGCCGCATCATGCATCCAATGTTGCAATTCGAACTGCTCTATCGCCTTATCCCGAGCTTTTTCGCGGCCTTGTCGTACGGCGCGAGATGCCAGAAATCCTCGACTTTGATCGACTCGGCCGGGCCCTGCAGCTGGCCGGCCTCTACGTAGAACTCCAGATCGGCCTTCGCTGCGTCCAGGCCGCCCGCCTTGTACACCCCGGCCTTGACTGCGGCCGTGTAGAACTTGGTGGTTCCCTCGACGATCATCTTCGGCAGGCCCTTAAGCAGACCTCGCTTGGCGCGCTCCTGCTCGATGACACCGGGGTTCTTCTGCATCTCGCCCCAGAGCTTCACGAATTCCTCTACCAGGAGGTCGAGTTTCGGCGCGTTTTTCTCGATCCACGCGGTGCGGGCGAACAGGATTTCGTCGCTGGCCGGATTGTCGATCCCGGGCAGGGTGGCGAAGCGGTCGCCGGCTTTCTGCATCAGGATGTTGGTATTGGCGAGGTCGAGTATTGTCGCTTTGATCTGCCCATTCATCAGCGCGACGATACGATTATCGGAGCCAGCGATGTAATTTCGCTGGCCGAACGTAATGCCCTGGCGCTTGGCCATGATATTGCCGATGGCTTCGGTGCCGCTGCCGCGCGCATGGAAGGTTATCGGCTGGCCGTTCAGGTCTTTCCACGACTTGTAGGCTGACTTGTCTACGACGGTGAAGAACACAAGTCGGGTCAACTGGAGCAGGTTTTTGACTGTGCCCTTGGACTTCTGCATTATCGCATAGGGCGTCGCGATGCCGATATCGGCTTGGCCGCTGATCACAGCCTGGATCGCCAGATCTTCCTTGGCGAACGAGGTAAGCTTGTAATCAAACCCCTTTCCCTTCGCGCGCTCGAGCGCGATGACCATTGCAAGGGTTTCGACCGACACGGTGTCGCCAAGCGCGACCTGAACGGTTTGTGCGGCTGCCGGGGGCCCGAGCTGTGCGCTCCCGAGGGCCACGGCGAACATCAAGGCGTAGCGCCACATGCGTGACATTTGAACCCTCCCGTGCCGGAGTTCTCGCCAGAACCGGCATCTATTGTTGATGCGCTTATTATCAGCACCGCAGCCGGTTAAATCAATTAATTCTTGCGGGGAACGCGGCCCCAGGCCGCGGGTTAAGCTGAAGTTCCCGCCGAATTTTGGGGAAACTTCTTTGTAGTTTAGGGGCTTGAGGTCGTTCGGCGACGCCAAGGAACACGGGTGGCCGCGGCAGTTGAAAGTATGCGCATGCAAACACTTGAACTCAAGATTCCACCGCCAGCGGTTGCGGTGCTGATCGCAGGCGCCATGTGGGGAATCTCTTTGGTTACCCCGTTGCTTGAAGTGCCCGCGTTCATTCGTGTAGCCGTGGCGGTAACAATCGCTCCGGCTGGTGGCGGCTACAGCCTCGCAGGTGTCATCTCTTTCCGACGCGCGAGAACGACTGTTAACCCAATGAAGCCAGAATCGACGTCTTCGTTAGTTTGCTCAGGCGTTTACAGACTTACTCGAAATCCAATGTATGCCTTCTCTTCCTACTCGTCGCATGGGCAGTATTTCTGTCTTCAGCCTGGGCGTTGCTTGGGCCGTTGGCTTCTTGCTCCGTATTAATCGGTTCCAAATCGCACCCGAAGAAAGAGTGCTGTCAGCCATGTTCGACACTGGCTACTCCACCTGCAGATCAAGAGTTCGCCGGTGGCCGTGAGGCATAACCCGCAGGAGAGCATGGTGAGTTCTGTGACTGCGAGGTCTTGGCAAATGTCGAAAATGAATTTGAGAAAATTCTCAGTCGCGAGAAAATCAAACGCCTGATTGCAGCGCGCCCCTTGGCCATCCTGGGTTTGGGGTCCGATTGATCTTCCTTTCCGGGTCTGTCAACGCTCCCCTATCCGAGACCGGTCCAGGTGACGATCAAGCCATCGGGAAAAGGCAGGTGGAGGAGCCGGTCGAACAGTCCATAGAAGATCGCCCACACCGCAACGGTGAAGACCAGGGACAGTCCCCAGCGCTCCCCTCCCTGCACCTTCAGGTACAGGAACACCAGCAGCGGAACGGCGACCGGGAAGCCCAGCAGCACGATGGCGGCGAAGAATCCGGCAATCCAGGCGATCGCCAGCAGGGTTCTCCGCAGCACCACCCTCGCCGGCAGGTCCGTGGAGAGCTGAAAATCCATGGCCTCGCTGCGCGCGGTGGATCCGAACAGCACCCACAGGACTTCCGCGGCGGCCATGCAGAACAGCGGGATTCCGATCACCAGCGGGAAAAGCGCCGCCTTCCACGGCCACGAGAACGTGCTGAACACTCCCCAGCCGGCAAGCGCCATGATGCCGAGCGCGAGCGCGAGCGACGCCTTGCTAGGCATGCGCCCCCTTCCGGGTGCGCGCGCGCCGCGCCTGTACAAGCGGATAGACGATCACCACCAGCGCGACGCCGATGAGCACCAGCACCACCGGCCTCGCGAGCCAGGCCGCGCCGTAGCGCGCCACGGAGATGTACAGATAATTCTCGGCGATCTTGCCCAGCACCAGGCCCAGCACGAACGGCGCCCGCGGCCAGCCGGCGCCGACCATGAGGTAGCCGATCGCGCCGAAGACGAGGGTCACGATCAGGTCGCCGTAGTGGTTGTTGGCCGTGTAACTGCCAATGAAGACCAGCACCAAGATGACCGGGATCAGCAGTTGCCCGCGCACGGCGGACAGCGCGGCAAGGCGATTCAGAAACAGAAAGCACACTCCGACAGTGATGACGTTCGCGATCACGATCGTCCACACCATCGAAAACGTGACCACCAGGTGCGTGGTGAGCATGTCGGGACCCGGAACCAGCCCCATGAGGAAGAACCCGCCCAGCAGGATCGCCATCGAGGTCGAGCCCGGAACGCCGAACGCCACCGTCGGGATGAGCGAACCTCCCTCCTTGGAGTTATTCGCCGCACCCGGGCCGAGGACGCCGCGCACGTCGCCCGCCCCGAAACCTTCCAGCTCCTGCGCGTTTTTCGCGCTCTGCGTGGCGTGGCCGTACGCAATCCACTGGGCCACCGAACCGCCCAGCCCGGGCATGATGCCGATGAAAGTGCCGATCAGGCTGCAGCGGATGGTGAGCCCGAAGTGCCGGAAGGTGTCCTTGACTCCCTCGAGCGCGCCCCGGCCCAGCCGGCCCTGCGGGCGGTCACCCGCGATGGAAGAGCCGCGCACGGCGAGATCGACGATTTCCGGGAGTGCGAAGATACCGACCAGCACCGGCACCAGATCCAGCCCTTGCCAGAGGTAGAGCGTGTCCAGCGTGAAGCGGGCGATGCCGGCCTGGGGATCCTGGCCCACGGTGGCGACGAACAGGCCCAGCCCGCCCGCGAGGAAGCCGCGCAGCATTCCGCGCCCGCCTTGGGCGCTCAACGAGGCGATGAATGCGAGGCCCACGATGGCGAGCATGAACAGCTCGGGCGAACCGAAGGTGAGAACGAGCGGCCGCACCACGGGAATAGCCAGCGCGAGCGCGAACGCGCCCACCAGCGCTCCGACGAGCGAGCTGGCCAGGGCGGCGCCCAGCGCCCGCCCGGCTTCTCCCTTCTTGGTCATCGCGTAGCCGTCGAGAATGGTGGCGGCGCTGGTCGCCTCACCCGGGACACCGAAGAGTACCGAGGTGATGTCCCCGGTCGTCGCGACCACCGCGTGCATCCCGAGCAGGAATGCGAACGCTTCGACCGGCTGCATGGTGTAAATGAAGGGCAACATCAGCGCGAGCGTGGTCGCGCCCCCCAGCCCGGGGAGCAGCCCGACCCAGAAGCCGAGCCCTATCCCCAGCAGCATGAAGGCGAACGCCTTCCATTGCAGAACCAGAACCAGGCCTTCGACGA
>Ga0154717_1099_pt3 | contig 22738 bp, 20 predicted proteins | sample Rifle2008BG16ft_FD_105725 | JGI IMG/M metagenome (GOLD analysis project Ga0154717, IMG submission 105725) | Betaproteobacteria bacterium RBG_16_64_18
CGATTTGCTCGACGCCCGGAAATGCCGTCACGAGCTTGAGCCAGCTGCCGATCGACAATCCGATCATCAGCACCCTGCGCGGGCGCTCCTGCAGCGCCGACAGGATGAGCAGCCGGTCGATGCCGTTCGAGTTGACCACGGGATCGAGGTTCGCCCGTCCGTCATAGACATTGCCGCCGTACACTGCGTCGCCCGATTGCCCGCCGTCGTAGATGGTCACGATGCCGTGGCGCGTCTCGACGATGCGCTTGATCGTTCCCGCATCGGTGGCGACCAGGTGAATGAGCCGGTCGGGAAGCGCCCACGCAAGTCCGCACAGGGCGATGCCCGCCATGCCCAGCGCAGCGATGCGCCAAGCCGGCCAGCACTTGAACAGGCAAAGCACACCCGCGAAGAAACCGAGCACGGCCACTACGGCAAAACACTGCTGCGTCGTAAGAACGTCCAGCAGCACGAAGCCCGTCACGACCGGCCCCAGCGCCGAGCCCGCGATATTGAACGCGTACACCCGCGACATCGATCGCCCGACTCGATCGCCGGTCTGGTCCGAGCCCAAGTGATGCGCGATCGGGAACACCACCGCCTTCAGTGCCGCGGTGCTCATGACGAGCAGGCCGCCGCAGGCCTTCTGCCAGTTCTCCGCAGAGTGAGCGACGACGCCGTACAGCCAGGGGCTCGCGAGATCAAACACGCCGGATGCCGTGAGGACCAGGCCGCTGACCACCCACAGGTTCCGGGTCCCCGTGCTTGCCTCCTTGCCGATCCGCGCACCCAGTGCGATGCCCAGCAGATAGGCGGCCAGCACGAAGGAAAGCGCCTGGGGTACCGACTCGTTGGCGAAGCCGAACAGCCGGATCCAGAGAATTTCCTGGCTGAGAGACAGAAAGCCGGCAGCGAACGACAGTAGATGCGGCGCCCGGTTCATCGGGGTCTCCGGAACGCCAGCATCGCGACCAGCGCCACCGCCGAATTGAGCGCCGCCGCGGCACGCACACTTCCCGCCAGACCGAATTCCTGCAGCAGCACGAATCCCGCAAGCACGGCTCCCACTGACGCGCCCAGCGTATTCGCGTAATAGAGCATGCCAACGGCGCTGCCCACGTGATGATCGGTGGCATTCAAGTGCGCCACCAGGATCGGCAGGGTGGCGCCCATCAGGATGGTCGGGATGACGAGGATGGAGAAACTGGCCAGCGCGGTGAACTCGTCCCCGCCCGCGGCGAGCGCCGATCCCGTGGCCCCGATCAGTTGCGGACTGATGAATCCGTAGGCACCGATACAGAGCTCGGTCGCGGCAAATATCGTCAGCAGACGGAGCGGAAATCTGTCGGCCACCTGCCCGCCGAGCAACGCACCGGCCCCCAGCCCGAACATGAAGACGGACACGATGACCGTCACCGACTCCAGATCGACGCCGAACAGGGCATACAGCATCCTTTGAGGCGATCTGATAGACGAGCGCGGCCGCCCCGGAGGCGAAGAACAGCCCGAACAAGATTGCGCGCCGGACACCCCGCAGGTCACTTGCCGCCTGCTTGCTCATCGGTCGCGCTTCTTCTCCTTCCAAGGCAAGCCGCCCTCAGGCGCGTTCCGCAGCGCCCATCATTCTATTTTGGTGCCCGATGCCTTGATCACCTCGGCCCACTTCGCTATTTCCGCCTTCATGAACCGCTTGAACTCTTCGGGGGTGCTGACGCACGGTTCGAGGGCCACTTTCAACACCCGCTCCCCGCTCACCACGCCCGTGACGGGGCCGCTCCGGCTGGGGCCAGATCCCCATGCTTCGCCGCCATTTCTCTGAGTTCATTCTTCAGCACCTTGCCCACTGCGTTCCTGGTCAACGCATCCGCGAAGACAGTTTCCAGTCGCATGCGCGCAAGAGGTTACCGCATCCGCTACGGCTGCGCATCAAAACTGCCGCACGCGAACTTCGGTAAGATGGGCAAGCAGCCGGGCGGCTGCGAGGTTCTCGCAATCGGGAGACGTCATGAGTAAATCACTATGGCCGGAAGGCAAGCGCATTGCGGTTGCGCTGACGTTCCTGCTGGAGAGCTGGTCCGAAGGCAAGGCGCCGCCTTATTCGCCGATGACGAGTCCGCCCAAGCCGGGCGCGCTCGACCTGGCGGGCATACAGTGGTCCGAGTACGGCGCCAGGGCGGGTGGCTACCGGCTGATGCGGATTGCCAAGCAGCACAACCTGCCCGCCACGTTCTGCGTCAACGCCCGGGTCGCAGAACTTTTCCCGGCGGTGGTGAAGCAAGTCGTCGCCTCGGGGTTCGAACTGGCCGCCCACAACTATGCGCAGGACCAGGTGCTTCCCGGCCTCACGGAGGCAGAGGAGCGCGGTGTCATCCGGCGCAGCGTCAAGTTGCTCCAGGACGTCTCCGGCGTGAGGCCGTGCGGGTGGCTGAGTTCCACCATCGCGACCACCGAGCACACTGCCGACCTGCTTGCGGAAGAGGGCATGCTCTGGCACGGGGACTACAACTACCTCGATCTTCCCTGCAGGGTCAAGACCAGGCACGGGTCCATTGTGGCCATCCCGCACAGCGACTATGCCGACAATCGCGTGCTGCGCGGGGCGCCGCGCGATTGGTACCAGTGCTACAAGGACATGTTCGACTTCCTCTACCATCAGGAACCGGATGCCTTCATCAATATCACCATCCACGGCCACTTCGGCGGACGGCCGCTGATTTCTGCGGTGCTCGACCAGATGCTGCGTTACATCACCGGACATCCGGGCGTATGGTTTCCACGGCACGACGACCTCGCCCGGTGGGTGAACGACCGGAGCATCGACGAAATCACCTACGCCGAGCGGTTCTCGCTATGATCCGGTCTCATATGGTTCGAAACAAGGAGGAAAACATGAAAGCCATTCGATTGACGGCCCTGTCCCTGCTGCTCGCCCCGGTGCTTGCACTGGCCCAGGCATATCCATCCAAGCCGGTGCGCATGGTGGTTCCCTATTCGGCGGGCGGCGCGACCGACACGGTCGCGCGCGCGGTCGGCAATCGCCTCTCCGAGGCGCTTGGTCAGCAGGTGGTGATCGACAACCGCGGCGGCGCGAGCGGCATGATCGGCTCGGACATCGTCGCCAAGGCGGCGCCGGACGGCTACACGCTGCTGCTGACGGTCGGCCCGCCGCACAGCGCGTTCCCCTTCTTCATGAAGAACGTTCCATTCGACACCGTCAAGGATTTCACCCCGATCATCGTCGTCGGCACCGCGCCGCAGGCGATCGTGGTGCATCCTTCGCTGCCGGTGACCTCGCTGAAGGGACTCATCGACTATTCGAAAAAGAACCCGGGCAAGCTCTCCTACGGCACCTCGGGCGTCGGCTCCTCGCAGCACATGGGCGGGCTGCTGCTCAACCGGGCAGCCGGCACCGACATGGTTCACGTGGCGTACAAGGGTGGCGCACCGGCGCTGAACGATGTGCTCGGCGGCCAAATCCCGGTCGCCATCGTGATCCTGTCCAACGTGATCACCCATGTGCGCGCCGGTAAGCTGCACCTGCTGGCGGTGCTGGAGGCGCAGCGCGCCAAGGCGGCGCCCGACACGCCGACCGTCGCCGAGGCCGGCGTGCCGGGCTACGCGGTGCCCGACACCTGGATCGGACTGGTCGGACCGGCGAGGCTGCCCGAGGCGATCGTCAACCAGGTGAATGCCGCCGTGCTGAAGGCGCTCGGCTTCGCGGACGTGCGCGCGCGGCTCGAGGCGGCCGGCTTCGAAGTCCGGGGCAATACGCCGAAGGAATTCGCCGACGGGATCGCGAAGGGCTACGAGACCTACCGGAGAATCGCGACCGAGGCTGGCATCAAGCCGGAGTAGTGCGCGACCATGATGTCCGAACGCGCCCGCGGTCGGATCCGCTGGCGCGGCCGGTGCTCAGCGGCCCGTCACTCGGCCTGGGCGAGCATTTGTCGCACTAGCTGTTCAACCAGATTCGTATTCACCCGGCCGGCCTCGAATTCCGGGTGGCCCATCACGAAGTGCAGGAATGTCAGGGTCGTGCCGATGCCCGAGACCGAGAACTGCTCCAGCGCCCGTCGCATCCGCGCCAGCGCTTCGGTCCGGTCGGTACCGTAGACGATCAGCTTGCCCAGCATCGAATCGTAGTACATGGGAATGGTGTAACCGGCATAGCAGTGGGTGTCCAGCCGGATGTTCGGCCCCTGCGGCGGGTTCCACTCCACGATCCGGCCCGGACTGGGCCGGAATCCCTCGGCCGGCAGCTCCGCATTGATGCGGCATTCGATGGCATGGCCGCGGAAGATCACATCGGACTGCGAGAAGCGCAGCCGTTCTCCGCGGGCGACGCGGAACTGTTCCTGCACCAGATCGATACCCGTGAGCATCTCGCTGACCGGATGCTCGACCTGGATTCGCGTGTTCATCTCCAGGAAGTAGAACTTCTCCGCATCCTGGTCGACGATGAACTCGACGGTCCCGGCGTTCTCGTAACGGATGTTCCGCGCCAGCGTGACCCCCGCCTGCCGGATCTCTTCGCGGAGCTCTTCCGTAATGGCCGGCGCCGGCGACTCTTCAACCAGCTTCTGATGCCGGCGCTGCAGAGAGCAGTCGCGCTCGCCCAGATGGATCACGTTTCCGAAGCGGTCTCCGAGCACCTGGACCTCGATGTGCCGGGCATTCGGGATATAGCGCTCAAGGTAGAGGCTATCGTCCCCGAAGGCCGCGCGGGCCTCGGCCGAGGCGGATCCGAACATCTGCTGCATCTCCCCGTAATCCATCACGATCTTCATGCCGCGGCCGCCGCCACCCGCGGCCGCCTTCATCATCACCGGAAGACCGATGCGCTCGGCAAGCTTCGCCGCCTCCGCGTAGGAATGGACCTTCTCCGACCCGGGGAGGATGGGCAGGCCGTACTGGCGGGCGAGCGCCCGGGCCTGCAGCTTGTTGCCCATCTCCTGGATCTGTTCGGGTCTCGGTCCTACGAACGTAATCCCCTGCGCGGCACAGGCCTGCGCCAATTCCGGCGACTCGGCCAGAAAACCGTAGCCCGGATGGATTGCGTCCGATCCCGTCCCGAGGGCGGCGGAAACGATGGCTTTGATGTTCAGATAGCTGTCGGTAGTGTTGGCCGGACCGATACAGACGGCGCGGCCCGCAATCCGCGCGGGCAAGCTGTCCCGATCGGCTTCTGAAAAGGCGAGGACGGTCTCGATTCCCAGCGCTTCGCAGGCCCGGATGATGCGGACCGCGATTTCGCCGCGATTGGCGATCAGAACGCGGGAGACGGTCAACTGCGAGCCCTCTTGCGAGAGCCTTTCGCGCCGGCCGAAGCGGCGGCCGCGGGCCGGACGCGGAAGAGAACATGCCCATACTCGATGAACTCGGCGTCCTGCACGCAGATCTCGGTGACCACGCCGCTCACGCCCGCCCGGACGGCGGTGAATACTTTCATTACCTCGATCAGCCCGACCGTGGTATCGGCGGTCACCTCGGCGCCCACCGACACGAAGGGGGCGGCACCGGGTTCCGGCTTCGCATAGAACCGCCCCATCAATGGCGCAACGATCGTGACTGTCCCGTCCTGCGCGCGAACTGCGTCCGCAGCCGCGGGTGCCGGCGCAACGGGTGCGGCGGCGACCGCCGCCGGGACAGCAGCGACCGGCGGCGCAGTCACCGACGGGGCGGGCACGGCCGCGCCCATGCCCGGCGGCGCGTTGCCCTTGCCGATCGTCACCTTCAGATTTCCCACATCCAGCTGCAGAAAGTCGAAACTCGACCGATCCAGCGTTTCGACAAGCAGTGAAATTTGCCGGACTTCGTCATCGCTCAGCGAATCCAATGCGTTGCTCACTCTGTCTTCTCCTTCGTTCGTGACTCGATAATCACTTGTCCGCGCCGCTCGGGATCAGCTCTGCACCAGCAGCGAATCGCTGCCCCGCTGCACCTGCACGTAGCGCACCCGCTTGTGTTTGCCCAGTTCCTCGATCAGCGCGAGCAGGGGTATGCCCGCGCCCAGGTATTTCCTCGGCGGACCGGCCGCGCGCATCGCCCGGATCTCATCCTCGCCCTTCATGATGTAGCGCAGCAGGAACTCCTCGTCCGATACCCCGGGGCCGCCGAGCCTGCCCCGCAGTTCCTGCAGCGGGATATCGCGCATCCGTTTCGCAGCCATTTCTTTCAACTCTTTCGCCCTGGGGTTGGCAAGCAGCTTGTCCTTCAGGTTCTGATCCATCCACGGCTGACCCGAATCTTCCCCGAAAACCCCCAGCGCAAACAGGATCAACTCGTCGATGACATGCTTGTAGCGTTCCCCCATGGTCACGTTGAGCGTGGACTGCGTAACCACGAACTGCGAATGCGGCGTGATCATGATCGGATAGCCCAGGTCCTTGCGCACCTGTACCGCCTCCTCCAGCACCTTGTCCAGCAGGTCCAGGCAGCGCATCTCGGAGAGCTGGAACTTCAGGTTCGAGATCACGCCCCCGGGAACCTGGTGGATGTACTGCGCATAGTCGTATTCCAGCGGCGCGCCGATGGGCAGCCTGTCCCTCTTGGCGATCGCCGTGAGCCGCGCCGAGACCGTGCGCACGATGTTCTCGTCGACCCCCGTCTCGTAGCCCATGAGCCGGGCATTGTTGGCCAGGTTGAATATCGAGGGTTGAGACGATCCGTTGGCGAGCGGCGGCACAGCGGTGTGCAGCACGCTCGCCCCGAGCTTCAGCGCCTCCAGGTACACCAGCGGTGCGAGCCCGGTGGTGCAGTGCGAGTGCAGTTCAACCGGCACTCCGTTCGCGTTTTCGATCATCACCGGAAACAGCGTGCGTATGCGGTCCATCGTGAGCAGCCCGCCCTGATCCTTCAGATAGATCATATCGGGCTTGAACGCGACGACCTCCCGGGTCTTCTGCGCGTAGTACTCGTCGGTGTGCCGCGGAGAAATCGAGAAGGAGATCGCCAGCGACACCTGCAGCCCGAGATTTCTGAACATCGGGATGAGCCAGGGGAACGGTCCCTTGAGCTGGCCCAGCGTATTCGTCGTCACCTGGATGCGGTCCAGCGCCCCGGTGTCGACCACGCGGGCGAAGAACAGCTCGATGACCGATCGCGGCGGGGGCGCCTCGAACGGGTGGAAAAAAGCGCCCCCCATGTTCTGCTTGGTCGTCCTGGTAATCTTCCTGCCCATCATCCGCGCAATTTCCCAGGAATCCTCCTTCAGGTCGCGGACGAACTTCTTGACGAATATGCCGGTGACCGGGACCTCGATGGCGTCGTACCCCGCCTGGTCCATGAGTTCCGCCGTCGCCTCTATCATGCCGCCGCGCATGCCCAGGGCCCACATGCTCTGGGATCCGTCGCGATAGGTCGTGTCGCTGAAACGCGCTTCCATCGCCGGCTTGCCCGCGTGCGGTCCTCGCTCAGGCACTGAGCTTTATCCCGTTGACTTCGGCGGGGACGATCATCTCGCGGCAGTCGCCGGCCACGCGCAGGGGCGCTTCGGTCTTGGCCTGCACCGCACTGGCGTCGAGCCCGGGAGCCACTTCGCGCAGCACCAGCCCGTCCGGGGTCACCTCGATCAGCGCCAGATCGGTGTAGATGCGCCGCACGCAGCGCGGGGCGGTCAGCGGGCAGGTACACTTGTTCAGGATCTTTGGTTCGCCCTTGTTGGTCACGTGGTTCATGGCGACATAGAGGTTGCGCACGCCGAACGCAAGATCCATCGCGCCGCCCACGCCAGGCACTTTTTCGCCGGGCACGCGCCAGTTGGCCAAATCGCCGTTGGCCGCCACCTCGATGGCGCCGATCACGCTGTGGGTGATATGTCCGCCGCGTATCATCGCGAACGACAGCGCATGGTCGAACACGCTGCCGCCCGGAACCAGCGTGACGTATTGCTTGCTTGCGTTGACAAGGTCGGGATCCTCGGTGCCAGGCGCCGACATCGGTCCGACACCCAGGACGCCGTTCTCGCTGTGTATGAATATCTCTTTGTCGGCGGGCAGGAAGCCGGGCACCAGGGTCGGGATTCCAATTCCCAGGTTGACGTAGCTTCCTTCGGGCAGGTCGCAGGCCACTCGATAAGCAATGCCTTCGCGCGTGAGCGTCATTTTGCGCTCCCTTTCTTGGGCGGGTCGAAGAGCCCGGGGTGGCGGTCCACCTGAACCAGATGGTCGACGAAAATACCAGGCGTATGAATCTCTTCGAGGGGAAGTTCGTCGACCGCGACAATCTGCTCGACCTCTGCGATCACCACGTTGCCCGCAGTCGCCATGATCGGGTTGAAGTTGCGCATGGCTTTCCGGTAGCAGAGGTTACCCAGGCGGTCGCCCCGGTAGGCCTTGATGAAAGCGAAGTCGGCATGCAGCGGGGCTTCGAACACGTACTCCCGGCCGTCGATCACGCGGCTCTCCTTGCCCTTGGCAAGTTCGGTCCCCGCGGCAGTGGGCGTAAAGAAACCGCCCAGACCGGCGCCCGCAGCCCGAATCCGCTCGATCAGCGTCCCCTGGGGCACCAGTTCGAGTTCCACCTCGCCCTTCAGGTAGCGGTCGCGGAATGCCCAGGCCCCCGGCGGGTTGGGAAAAGACGCCATCAGCTTGCGAACCCGCCCGTCCAGCATCAGGCCGCCCAGGCAGTAATCGCCGCTTCCGGCGCCGTTGTGGATCACCAGCAGATTGGTCGCTCCGTGCTCCCGGAGCGCTTCGATCAATCGCCCGGGGACGCCGGGGTCGCCGAAGCCGCCGATCATGATGCTGGCGCCGTCGAACACCTGTGCCACCGCTTCGGCACAGGTCGCCACGGTCTTGTCGATCACCTCTTAGCCTCCTTGCATGAGTGTCGGGCGCATGCGCTGGGCGCTATAGCGCACCGGCCGTCGCCAGGACCGAGGTCGACTGGCTCGATGCCGCGGTGCCGCCATTGCCGTTCACCACTGCCGTCTTCGCCCCCTTCACCTGCCGCTCGCCGCAGTCGCCGCGCAGTTGCCTCACCGCCTCGATGGTGGCAAACGCGCCGTACATGTTCGGATGCACGCAGGACAGCCCGCCGCCGTTGGTGTTGACCGGGAGCTTTCCGCCTGGAGCAATGGCGCCATTCTCCACGAACGGTCCGCCCTCGCCTTTCCCGCAAAAGCCGAGGTCCTCGAGCGCAAGTATGGTATTAATCGAGAACGCGTCGTAGATCTGCACCACGTCGATGTCCTTCGGCCCGAGTCCTGCCGCGGCAAACGCGCGCTCGCCGGATTCCTTGGACGGCGTCACGGTCAGGTCGCGCATGCCCGAAACCGAGCGGTGCCACGCCGCGGTGGCGTTGGAAAGGATGAGAACCGGCTTCTTCTTCAGGTCCTTCGCCCGGTCCGCACGCGTCATCACGTAGGCCGCCGCGCCGTCGGTGACCAGGCAGCAGTCGTAGGCGCTGAACGGGTCGCTGATCATCCGCGCCTTCAGCACCGTGTCGATATCCAGCGGATCCCTCGAGAATGCCTCGGGATTGAGCTGTGCCCACTTGCGTGCGGCAACCGCCACTTCCGCCAGGTGGCGCCGCGTGGTGCCGTACTGGTACATATGGCGCGCCGCAATCAGTGCGTACGACGACGGCGGGTTGAACGGCTGGTACGGGCCCTCGAACGGGTTCGGATCAAGGATATTGCGCGCGGCGGTGCGCTCCTTGCGCCCGAAGGTCGCGGTGCGCTGGGTGCTGCCGTAGCACACCAGAACCGCATCGCACAGGCCGGCATTCAGCGCAAGCATCGCCGGCAACTGGTGGGCGACGAACGCGGCGCCGCCGATATTGGTTCCGTCGACGAATTTCGGCCGGATGCCGAGGCACTCGACCACGTTGAGCGGCCACATCGCCGAATTGAGGTTGGCGGTGCAAAGGCCGTCCATGTCTTTCATTGCCAGGCCGGCATCCTCGACCGCCGCCTTGGCCGCCTGGGAGAGAATCTCCAAGTCGCTCATTCCGTGGGCCTCCCCGCAGCCGGCGGTGCCGACCCCGACGATGGCAGTCCTGCCGCGCAAATCCCTGAGGCTCATTTCGCTTCCTCCGCGGCAAACACCACCAGGCCGGCGCCCTTGTTGTCGACGACCTTCGCGCGCACCCGCATGCCGATCTTCACCTCGGCCGGCGGCACGCCCTCCACGCGGCTCATCATGCGCACGCCTTCGTCAAGGTCGATCAGCGACACGTCATAGTCGCCGCCCGCCTCCGGCTTGCGGCGCACGGTGGTGGTCGAATAGACGGTCCCTGTCCCCTTGGGCTCCACCCATGCGAGCGACGCGCCGCCGCAATGCGGGCAGACCACCCGCGGGTAGAACACGTGTTTGTGACAGTCGTTGCAGCGTTGGATGGAAAAACGGCCTTCGTTCAACGCGGCCTGATAGCGCGCTTCGGCGCCGCCCTGCTCGTTTGTTTGCATGGATAAACCTCGTTTGGAATGCGCATCGAGCGCCATGACAACTGCGCCGGTATCAAAACACAAGGGGGGCGTCTTGACAATACCTCTGGGTCACTCGCGGCACAAGCGGCGCTGCCGGTGTCTCGCGCAGCCGCCCGGCCGCGGCTGCGGGAGTGTGCTAACCTGAACATGATTCATGGGCGCCTGCGCTGCGCGGGCGGCGGCTAGGGTTCCGGGGTTCCGGATTTTCTTGGAGGAGAGAATAATTATGAATAGATCGATTTCGAAAGTGGCGTTTTTGGCCGCGTCCTTGCTCGCGGCGGGTACCGTGCCCGGGCAGGCCAACGCGGCGGCGCCGGCGATAAATATGCTCATCGGCAACGCGACCGCCAACGACACCCAGGCGGCGGCCAACGACAAGTTCGCCGAACTGGTGACCAAGTACTCCAACGGCCGCATAACGGCCTCCGCCCGGCACGGCGAGTCCCTGGGCAACAACGCCCAGATGCTGGCGGCGCTGCAGGCCGGCTCGGTGCACGGGATGATCTACCCGGCCGGGTTCATGTCCAGGGCGGTGCCGGAACTTGCCCTGTTCGACATGCCCTTCCTGCTCCCGGGCGCGCCGGCCAAGATCACCGCGTTCGCGGCCCAGAGCAAGTTTGCGGCGGAAATGATAAAACTGGCTGAGACAAAGGGCATACACATCATCGGCTTTCACGGCATCGGACCCCAGAGCTTCCTGACCAAGTTCCCGGTGAACAAGCTGGCGGACATCCAGGGCAAGAAGTTCAGGGTCATTCCCTCCCCGCCGCGGGTGGGCGCGTACCAGGACTGGAGCGCCGTTGCCCGGCCCATGGAGTTCAGCGAAGTGTACACAGCGCTGCAGCAAGGCAACCTCGACGGCATGGAAAACCCGCCGGACGTCATCTACAAGATGAAAATGCACGAGGTGGCCAAGTACTACACCATCACCGAGCACTTCGCCTTCGCCTCCAACGTCATCGTCAGCAAGAAGTGGTTCGACGCGCTGCCCAAGGATCTTCAGGGCGTGGTGACCAAGGCCGGCAAGGACACGATCGCTTTCGCCGACGTCGCTTACACCAAGTCGCAGGCCGACAGCCTGGAGGCCATGAGGAAGGCCATCACCGTCACCAATATGCCTCCGGCCGAGATCCAGAAGATGCGGGACCTGGCCCGCAAGGGCGTGTGGGCGAGAATGAAGGCCGACCCGCAGAAGGGCCCGATGGTGAAGATCCTCGAGGAAGACGTCGCGCGTTTTAACAAGAAGTAGGCAGGGGCCGCTGCCGGCATGACCTCGCGCGCCGGTCCGGGGCTGTTCAGGGCCCTGGACCGTTCAATCCACCGGGTGGCGCTGTGGGCCGATCAGCTGTCGGCGCTAATCTGCGCCGTCCTGATCGTGGTCACCACCATGGCCATGATCGTCTACCAGTTGGGCATCTCCATCGCCTGGCTGGACGACGTGCTGCGCATGTTGCTGATCTGGCTGGTCTACATGGGCACCGTGTCCCTGTGCCTCGATAACGACCACATCTCCATGGATGCTGTGTACCTGCGGCTGCCGAAACCGGCGCGCAAGGCGATGGATATCGTCATCGCGCTGCTGGGCGTCGGCCTGTGCCTGTTTACCGCCAAGATCGGGTTCGACAGCATGCGCCAGGAGATGGCATACGAATCCCTGCTGCTCAGCGGATACATCCCCGCCTGGCCGCAGACGCTGGCGATTCCGCTGGGATTTGGCCTGATGGCGGTGGCCTACGTGAGCTACCTGTTTTCGGTCATTACCGGCCGGCGGCAGCGCGCGATCGGCGAAGCGGAACGGCTCGCCGCAGGGGGCTAGGCAGCATGCTCGCGACCATCGGGATCGGGGCCCTCGTGCTCCTGTTTCTCGGCATTCCCATGTGGATGATCTTCCTGCTGATGGCCATCACGGGCATGACCTGGCATGGGGTTTCCATGGAAGTGGTGGTCCAGGGACTCACCGGGTCGATCGACAAGATCGTGCTGCTGGCGGTGCCGGGATTCATTTTCGCCGGTGGCGTAATGGGCAAGGGCGGCATGTCGAACCGGCTGATCGCCTGGATCTCGGCGTTCCTCGGCCGGGTGCCGGGGGGGCTGCCCCTCACTACCGTGGCCGCAGCCGAGCTATTCGGCGCCATCTCCGGCGCCAGTTCGGCCACCGTGGCGGCCCTGGGCAAGATCCTCTACCCGGCGCTGCTCAAGAACGGCTACGGCGATCGCTTCTCGCTGGGATTGATCAGCTCCTCGGGCGCGATCGCCATCATCATCCCGCCCAGCATCACCATGATTCTGTTCGCGGTGATGACCAACGCCTCCGTCGGCAGACTGTTCCTCGCCGGGTTCCTGCCCGGCATCGTGGTGGGTCTGTGCGCAAGCGTGTACTGCGTGTGGTACGCGCTCAAGCACAAGATCACCTCCGGCCGCACCTGGAGCGCGGGAGAAATTCTGCGCACCTCCCGGGAGGTCGTCTGGACCCTGGGCGCTCCCGCATTGATCTTCGTCGGCATTTACGGCGGTTACATGACGCCCACCGAAGCCTCCATGGCGGTGTCGGTGTACGCGGTGCTCGTCAGCGTCTACATCTACCGCGAGCTGACCTGGACCGAAGTCTGGGAGGTCACCCGCGAAACGGCCATGCTTTCGGCCAAGGTTTTCATCATCGTCGCCGCGTCGGGCGTGTTTTCATGGATACTCACGGCCGAGGCGGTGCCGCAGAAAATGGTGGCCGGCATCAACGAAATGGGGCTGTCTCCGGTGATGGTGCTGGTGATGATCAACGTGATCCTGCTCATAGTGGGCATGTTCATGGACCCCAACTCCGCGGTCATCCTGTTCACGCCGCTGCTGTGGCCCGTCGCCGAGCACGCCGGGGTCGACCTGATCCACTTCGGCATCATTTACACCGTGAACCTGGCCATAGGCATGTTCACGCCGCCCTTCGGCCTGAACATCTTCGTCACCTGCAGCATTTTCAAGGTATCGTCATCCCGGGTCGTGCGCGGGCTGTACCCGTTCTTCGTCACCTACCTGGTCGCGCTGGCGATCATCACCTATGTGCCGGCGCTGTCGCTATATCTGCCCAACCTGGTGATGAAATAATCCGGCGGAGGAAGGATCCACGGTCAACGGGACCGCGCTGCGTGACTCGACGCGTCCAGGCGACGCCTATAGGGACGCTTCCCTAAGTCTTCAGCCGGCCGACGATCTCGTCGGTTGACTGCACGTCCCCGAAGAAGAGGTAGAAGTTGCCCATCGTCGCGGCGTGTTCCTCGTCGGTCGCGGCCGCGCAAGCGTCCGACACCATGAGCGATCGATAATTGAGCATCATCGCGTCGCGCGCGGTCGATTCGCAGCATACGTTGGTGGCGACGCCGGTGACGATGATGGTCTTGATCCGGTTGTCATCGAGCACGTTTGCGATGTTCGATGAGCCCTGGATGAACGCGCTGTAGCGCCGCTTGACGACCCGTTCATCTGCCTCGCGCACGTCCAACCCGGGCCAGAGCTGAAAGCCATGGGCGTCCCGCTGCATCGACTCCCAGCGCGATCTTGCCTTGTCCCGGGTGTGCATTTCCCTGTTGACCGACCAGCTTTCCTCGGACTCCCAGGGCGCCAGGTTCTGGATCCAGACGACCCTGCCGCCGGCTCCGCGCACCGCTTGAGCCAGCCGGTTGACGTTCGGCACGATCTCCTGCGCTACCGCGCAGGCGGCCTGATAGGGCTTGGTCATGAAGTAATTCTGCATGTCGACGACCGCCAGGGCAGTACTGGGACCATCGAAGGTCTCGCAAACATGCGCACGGCCCTGGCGTGCAACGACGCGTTCCACATACGCCTGCGGCATCTTGAACTGGTGCATGACCGTTTCCTTTATGAGATTCGAAATTCCAACTCGACCCGCCGGCCGGTATCGTCTTCTTGCGCCGGTCGGTGAGTACGACACCCGCAGCAAGTTAGCCAGTGATCTTTTCAGGCGTCGGTGCCTGCGGTGCTCGTCCGCCGCCGCGTCGTGAAATACTCGACGAGCAGCACCGCGCAACCGACGCCCACGCTCGACATGCTGATGAACCCGGGGAACACGATGCCCAGATGCGAATCCGGAAGGATCGCGCCTATGCCGCATGCGCAGAGCGCGACGCGCAGGGGAACCGACAGGGGGCGCCGGAAGTAGCCCAGCATGCCGCAGTTGGCAAGGTAGATCCCGATCATCGCAGTGGCGATGTCGAACACGATGGCACCGCCTGCGCCTTTCATCAGCAGCGTCGGCGACAGCACGAACATGAAGGGCAGGATGAATTTCGCCCAGCCGATCCTGCACGCCGCCCAGGCGGTTTCCATCGGCCCCGCCTTGCTGATAGTGGCGGCGGCGTAGGCCGCGAGCGCGACCGGCGGCGTAAGCATCGACAGCATGCCGAAATAGAGAATGAACATGTGGGCGGCGATCTTCATCACCCCGGCCTCGACCAGTGCAGGACCGATGAGCACGGCGAGCAGGACATAGACCCCCGAGGTCGGCATCCCCATGCCAAGGATGAGCGCGACAAAGGCCGAGATGACCAGCAGCACGAACAGGTTGTTGGCGGACAGGCTCACCAGCCACAAGGTCAGGGCGAAACCCAGGCCCGAGGTATTGAGGACGCCGATCACGAAGCCTGCGGCGGCCAGGGTCATGATCAGGTCGGTCGTGGTGCGCCCGGTCGCCGCCAGGGAGCGCAGCAGGTCCATCGGCGTAAGCCTCGCGCGGCGGTACCCTCGCGCCATGCCGGTCACGAAGATCACGACGGCCGTGACGATGGCCGAGAACTCGGGGGCGAATTCCCAGTAGAACAGCATCAGGATCAGGCCGGCCATCGGCACGATGAAGTGCCAGCCCTGCATCAGCACGTCGCGCGGCCGGGGCAGGTCCTCGGTCATCGGCTTGAGCTGGTTCTTTGCCGCCATCAGGTCGACCTGCCAGTAAAGCGCCAGGTAATAGAGCACCGCCGGAATGGCCGCGGCGAGCGCGACCTCGGCATAGGGAACTTCCAGAAACTCCGCCATCAGGAACGCCGCGGCCCCCATCACCGGCGGCATGAGTTGGCCGCCGGTCGAGCCGACCGCCTCGATCGCGCCCGCGTCCTTCGGGCTGTAACCGGTGCGTATCATCATCGGAATGGTGAGCGGGCCGACCGACGCCACGTTGGAAACGGCGCTGCCCGAGATCATGCCGAACAGGCCCGAACCCACGACGCAGATCTTGGCCGGTCCGCCCCGCTTGTGACCGAGCAGCGCCATGGCGATATCGATGAAGAACTCGCCGCCACCGGCGCGTATCAGCATGTCGCCCATGAACAGGAACAGAATCACGACCTCCACTCCGACCTTCAGCGGGATGCCCAGCATGGCGTTGGTATCGAGGGCGAGATACGTTACCAAGGGGAAGAAATCGGCCGCCTTGCCCCGGATCACCAGCGGCGCGTACTGGGCAAGCAGCGCGTACACGATGAAGGCCGTCACGACCGACACCAGTGCCCACCCGGTGCAGCGCCGCAGCGCCTCGAGTACCACCGGAATGATCAGGACGCTGAGCCAGATCACCTCGGTCGTGTAATACGGAACGTCGTCGAGCAGCCGCGCATACTCGACGCAGATCCAGCCGCTGACAGCGAATCCGAGCAGCCCAAGGACCACATCGAACCACGGCATGCCGCCCTGGTGCGGTTTGCCGCGCCAGGAGACCGACAGATAGACGATGGCGAGCGAGAGCCCCAGGCTGAACGCAAGCAGCTGTTGGGTGAAGAACGCGACACCCAGGTAGCTCGGCGCATCCACTGACCAGGCCACGCAGGCCGCGGTCATGATGGCGCCGAGCACGGCGGTGGTCGCGCGCAGCGCGGGATGCAGGGGCTCTGCGAGAGCCTCTGAGTGTACTTGGGTCGTCTCGTCGTTCACGGTTGGAAAAGCTCCGACGATGTCCTGGCTGGTTTCTCGTCGGACGCCTGCCCGCGCTGCATGCCAGTGGCCCGAGTCCGCCGGCATCCTGCGCGGCCTCGACCAAGCCGACGCCGATGCGATCTAGTCCGGAGGCCTTATAACGTCCGCCGGGATTTCCCCGGCGTTCGACATCAGCGCTTCTTGGGAGGCCATTCCCCGGCCTCCTTGTAGAACCGTTCCGACCCAGGGTGGAAGGGGACGACGCTGGCTTCGTTCATCGTGCTCGGATCGAAACTCTTCATCGACGGCGAGGCGGCCTCGAGCATCGGCTTGTTCCCGTGGATCGCCTTGGTTGCCTTGTAGACCACGTCCTCAGAGGTATGCGTGCTGGTCACGAGGAAGGCGCTGTAAACCATCTCCGCGGTGGGTCCGATGATCCCGGCAAGCCCTGGCGCCGGATCAAAGACCTTGAAGTAGGCGCTGGAAAATACCTTGCGCATTGCCGCCAGCGCCTCGGGCGTGGTGGTCAGCGGCACGAATCGCAGTCCGCCCCGCGAGGCGAGGGCCACGTTGACCTCCTGCGAGGCCCCGGTCCCCAGACCGAACAGCGCCGCGTCCACCTTGCCTTCGCCGAGCGACTGCATTCCCTTGACATAGTTGGCGACGGGGAACGGCTTCATGTCGGCGATCGACAGGCCGCCGGTGGCAAGCACGGCGTCCTGCACCGCCACGATCGTGCTCTGCGCCGTAAACTGGCTGGGCATGCGCAGTCCCTTGAGGTCCTTGATCGACTTGACCGGCGAGTCGTTGGGCACCGCTATGCCGATCGGCAGCGCGAACATCACCCCGAGCAGGCGCAGATCCGGGTTCTTCCGGTCCTTGAAATTCGCGACGCCCGTGTAGGCGTTGACCACGTCCATCGCGTTCATCAGTCCGAACTCGATCTCTCCGCGATTCAGAAGCGGCGCGTAGGCCGAAGAACCCGACATGGGCTGGACCCGGGCAGTGAGGCCGCCCTTCTGCTGCACGACTCCGGCGACCGCGGTCCCGACCGAATAATAGAGCGAGCCCTGCGGATTGGTTGCAATCCCGACCACCTGGGCGTTCGCCATCGTCGTCGCGAACGAGAGGATGGTCGCGCCAATTACGGATCTAAACGTAGTCATAGCGATTTTCCTTTGAAATAGACTGCCAGAAAAAATTTTGCCGGCAACCGGACCGAAAGTCTAGCGGTTGCGAACACCCTAGGCAAATGCCCAAGACGGGTGCATTGCTCTTTCCGTTCTATTCTTTCCCGGCGAAAGAGCTGTCTTTTGGGATTGTGGCACATTTTGCCGTTGAAACATGGGTTGCGACAGATCCGTACGGGTATCACCGCGATCGGTCGCGATGCCGGGGCCCGGCCCAGATGCCCGTCGATCCGGCATGCTAGTATTTCAACGCCCGCCATTGCCGATGCCCACAGCCTCGGGGAATGGCGCCGCGCGTATCCACAGAGCACCACGAACGACGCCGCGGGCATGCACGAAAGGCACCTCGGTCCGCCCGCTGGCAGCCCGCGGGCCGCGGAAGATCAACCACGCGGAGGCGACTGCATGAGTCCGTCGATTGAGGAAATCCGGGAAATCCTCACGATTTTCCTCGACTCCGAGTTGCAGGATCTGCGGCTGGAGATCGGGAATGTCCGGCTGGCTGTCACCAAGAGCGGCGCAGCAGGCATTGCCGCCCAACCGTTCAGTTCGCCGGCACCCAGCGCGGCAGTGGAAGCTGCACCCGCCGTGCCGGCGGCACCAGCCACCGCAGCCGTGCCGGCAGCCGCGGCCGCCGAGGCTGCGGCAGCGCCGCGCGAGGGCCGGGTGGCGGTGACGGCCTCGTCGGTGGGCGTGTTCTATCGCCGCCCGTCCCCGGACCAGCCGCCCTTCGTGCAGGTGGGCAGCGTGGTGGCAGCCAACGATCCAGTCTGCCTGATCGAGGTCATGAAGATGTTCACGGGCGTGGTCGCGCCGTGCGCGGGCCGCATCGCCGACATCCTGATCGAAGATGCCACCATGGTCGAGTACGGCCAGCCGTTGATGTACATCGAGCCGGCCCGATAGGCGCAGGAGGCGCGACATGGCGAGCAGAGTCAACCTCATCGACACGACGCTGCGGGACGGACAGCAGTCGTTGTGGGCGACGCGAATGACCACCGCGATGATGCTGCCGATGCTGCCGGTGATGGACCGGGTCGGCTACGATGCCATCGAGTGCCTGGGCACCTCGGGCATGGACGCCTGTGTGCGCTACCTCAAGGAAGATCCGTGGGAACGCCTGCGCCTGCTCAGAGAGCGCGTAAAGCACACACCGCTGCAGATGATCAGCATCTGCATCGGCTTCAGCGTCGGCAAGGCGCTGATGCCCGATGACATGCTCGAACTGTTCTTTCTGCGCTGCGCCGCCGGCGGCGTCGACCGGTTCTTCCTGATGGACGGTCTCAACGACATCCGCAATTTCGAAGTGCCGATCCGGGCCGCCCACAAGGCGGGCGCAAAGGTGCTGGGCGGCATCGTCTACTCGATCAGCCCGGTGCACACCGATGAGCACTTCGTGCAAAAGACGAAGGAACTGGTCGAACTGGGGGCCGATATCCTGGTGATGAAGGATCCGAACGGGATCCTCACCCCGGAGCGCGTGCGCAGCCTGGCGCCGGCGATGAAGGCGGCATCGGCCGGGCGTCCCTTCTACTGCCACTCCCACTGCATTACGGGCCTGGGCCCGGCCACCAACCTGGAGGCCGTCCGGTGCGGAGCCGAGGTGATCTGGACGGCCTCGCGCGCGCTGGCCAACGGTTCCTCGCTGCCGGCGACCAGTTCGATGCTGCGGCACCTGAAGCGGGCCGGCTACGAGGTAGATCTGGATGCTGATGCCATCCAGCAAATCGAGGACTACTTCTACTCGGTGGCCAGACGCCACAACAAGCCCGTCGGAAAACCCGCTGAGTACGACCCTTCGTTCTATGAGCACCAGATGCCAGGCGGTATGATCTCCAACTTCCGGGCGCAGATGGCCCAACTGGGTCTCGAAAATCGAATCGAGGAAGTGTTCGAAGAGATCCCCGCCGTGCGTGCGGACCTGGGCTGGTCGCTGATGGTCACGCCGTTCTCCCAGGTGATCGGCACGCAGGCGGCGCTCAACGTACTGTACGGCCGCTACAAGGTGACGCTGAACGAGGTGGACCAGCTCGTACTTGGCTACTACGGCAAGACGCCCGCGCCCGTGAACCCGGACCTGCTCGACGCCATCAGCCGGCGCACGGGCAAGCAACCGATCACCAAGCGGCCCGGCCTCACGCTTGGGCCCGCACTGGAACGCTTCCGCAGAGAAAACGGGCCTTTCGCCTCCGACGAGGAGATGCTCCTCGCGTACCTGTTCATGCCCGAACACATCCGCGCATTGCGCGCAGCCGGTCCGATGCCGCTCGAGGATGCCGTTTCCGCGGGGCCCCTGGCCGATCTGGTTCGGGAAGTGGCGAAGCGCAAAGACGTCAGGCATTTCCACCTGGCGATGTAGGCCGTCGCTCAGGCCGCCGGCCGGGCAGTTTCCACCAGCCTGACCGGACACGATCATTTCGAATCAGCAGCAAGGAAACCAATATGCCGTACCAGGATTTTCGCCAGTTCCTCGATGTACTCCGCCAGCACGGCGAACTGGTCGACGTCGACCGTCCGGTGGATCTGGATGACGATGTTCCCAAAGCGTTGAAACAGACCTGCGTGCGCGAGGGGCCCGCCTTCAATTTCACGAGCAACGGAACCGATTACCCGCTGGTTGCGGGCCTCTACGCATCACGCAGCAAGGCGCTGCTCGCCTTCGAGGCGACCGAAGAAACGATATTCGAGAAAGTGCTGTCGGGACTGGACCATCCGATTGCGCCGACGACCTTTTCCGGGGAGGCGCCCTGTCACGAGGTCGTGCTCACCGGAGACGCCATCGACATCACGCGTTTTCCGGTTCCGATCTACAGCCCCAAGGACGGCGGCCGTTTCATCACCGCGGCAATCGTGGTTTCGAAGGATCCCGAAACCGGCGTGCCCGATATCGGCCACTACCGCTTTCAGGTCCTGGAAAAGGACAGGTTTACGTTTTTTGCGCAGGTCTTTCATCGCTTCGGAAAGAACATCGCGAAATGCGAGCGCCTGGGCGTCGTCCCCAAGGGCGCGCTCGTGATCGGCGTCGATCCGGTTCTCGCGTATGCCTGCCAGGTCCAATGCAGCGATACCACCAACGACTGGGACGTCGCCGGCGGCCTGCGCGGGGCGCCGGTCGAACTGGTCCGCTGCAAGACCGTCGACCTCGAGGTTCCGGCGACCGCCGAGGTGGTGATCGAATTCGAAGTCGATCTGGCACGCAAGGTGCTCGAAGGTCCGCTGGGCGAGTACACGGGCTATTACACGCCGGCATCGGAGAAGCCGACCGCCAGAATCACCGCGATCACGCACCGTCGCAAGCCCTATTTTCAGGGTCTGCTGACCGGCAAGCCGGTCACCGAAAATCACATACTCAAACAGATCCCTTTCGAGGCCTCGTTCTGGCGCACGCTCAAACAGCAGTTCCCCACGGTCGGCAGCGTCGCCATCCGCGCCTCGGGGGGCGTTCAGTTCTATGTGGTCATCTCGATGCAGCCTCGCTTCGCGGGCGAGGCCCGGCAGGCGATACTGGCGGCAATGGCGACCAACGTGCGCCCCAAATGGGTCGTCGTCGTCGAGCCGGATGTCGACGTGCACAATCCGTCCGAGGTGGAATGGGCGATGTCGTTTCGCGTGCGGCCGGACCGCGACGTGTTCGTGGTGGAGCACACGCCGGCCGCGCCGCTGGACCCGTCGATCGACAACAGCGGACCGCTCGCGACCCACACCTCGTCGGCGGTCGGGATCGACGCCACGCGCCCGGTGGGCGAGCCGTTCGCGGAAGTTGCCGACGTGCCCGGCTGGCGGGATTACAGCATGCCCGAGTTGAAGAAGTAGCCGATGCACCGCAGGGGGGGCCGACGGGCCGCAGAAGGATATCTGGAGCGGGTGAAGGGGATCGAACCCTCGTTTAAAGCTTGGGAAGCTTTCGTTCTACCATTGAACTACACCCGCTTGAGGGGCTGATTCTACGGGCAGAACATCCATCGCTGCAAATGGCGGTTCCGGACGGCAGTGCGACGGGCATCTGAGAGGTGCCCGTTTTTGCGGAAGCACAAACGGGTATTTCAGTCCGAAACAGTAAACTGAACGATTGTCTTAGTTGGTTCTACTACACCTCCCGGCGTCGTAACTGTTACCGTCAGCACGCCGGAAGTGTTTGAATCCCTGCACGGACCAACAGGGTTACCATTGGAATCGACGTCCGTCACCCCATCATCCTGAATCACCACTGGGATGTTTGCAGCACCTGCTGACGGAGTCACATTCGTGTTGGCTTGCGTAAAAGTACTGGTTCCCACAAGCCTCCCATTGGACGTCGTAACGACAATAGTCGTTCCCACAGGCATGGGGTTGCCGTTTACATCTACAACTCTTAGGTCTACCGGATAGGTCGCACCACTGCATTTATTTGCCGTGACCGTAGTCAGGGTGATGGGACCTGCGGGTGAAATCTTCGTTATGACGGCAGTGGAACCGGAAAATATGATAGTGGTGGATTCGCGGACATGAATAGTCCTCCTCGCGGAGCATGTGCCAACCGAACTTCCTGCGGGAGGCGGCGTAATGTTGTCGCACAGTACGCCGCTGTACTTGCCGTCCGGACCATCATAAACGCCATTCTGGTTGAAATCGAGAAATGTCTCCGTGGCGTCGCGCACGCCGTTCTCGTTGTCATCACGAAAGGCTTCCGGCAAATCCGTCGAAGCACCGTTTTGGTCTATCAGCTCGTTGGGCGCCAGATCTGCCACGCCGTTGCCATTCAGGTCGATAAAGCTTTCCTCACCCACGGCGTAAGCTAGCACGGTATACCTGCCGTCAATGGCGAGGCGAGGCGCCTGGCTGGTCAGCGTGGAACTACAAGCGCTGCTTACCGTGCTACATGAGCCGATGATGGAACCGCCTTCAGTCGTGAAGTTTACGACCGTGCCGTCAGGCACCGGGTTATTGAAATGGTCGGCCAAACGCACAGTTAACACGGTTGTATTGCCGTCAACATCCCTGAATTCCGGATTAAATTTGGTCACGCTCAACGAAAAACTGTCTTGATCTGGAATGCCCGTGGTTATGGTCAATGCGCTCGATTGAGTGGTCAGTGTGGTGCCGGGAGTTGATCCGGGAGTTGACGCTGTGACTCTCACCGGTGTGCTGACCGTGCCCGAGTTGACATTGGTCACGACCAAGCCGCCGGCGTCGGAGATCGCAGTGGCGGGGGCGGCGGGTGTCAGCGTTATACCGCCCACCGTGGTGC
>Ga0154717_1041_pt3 | contig 22583 bp, 23 predicted proteins | sample Rifle2008BG16ft_FD_105725 | JGI IMG/M metagenome (GOLD analysis project Ga0154717, IMG submission 105725) | Betaproteobacteria bacterium RBG_16_64_18
TGGTGCATGGGACAGACCCAGCACACCATCGGCAACGCCATGGTGCGCGCGTCCTGCATTCTGCAACTGGCGCTGGGGAACATCGGCGTGTCTGGAGGCGGGGCCAACATTTTCCGCGGCCATGACAACGTGCAGGGCGCGACCGACGTCGGACCGAACCCGGATTCGCTTCCAGGCTATTACGGCATCGCCCCCGGGTCGTGGGCGCACTGGGCGCGCGTCTGGAACGTGGATCTGAAGTGGCTGCAGGGCCAGTTTGCCTCGCCGGCGATGATGACCAAGCCCGGCATCACGGTCTCGCGCTGGATCGACGGCGTGCTGGAGAAGAACGAGAACATCGACCAGGATCCGAACCTGCGCGCGCTGTTCTTCTGGGGGCATGCGCCCAACAGCCAGACGCGCGGCCTGGAAATGGTCAAGGCGATGAAAATGCTCGACTTGCTGGTGGTCATCGACCCGTACCCCTCGGCCACGGCGGCGATGGCGGCCATGCCGGTCGAAGGGGTGCAGGCGAAGGCGAACCGCGCAGTGTACCTGCTGCCCGCGGCGACCCAGTTCGAGACCTCCGGCTCGGTGACGGCCTCGAACCGCTCTATCCAGTGGCGCGAGAAGGTGATCGAGCCTTTGTTCGAAGCGCGCTCCGACCAGGCGATCATGTACGCCTTCGCGAAAAAGCTCGGCTTCGGCGACCAGCTGCTCGGGAAGAAGGACGGCAAACAGAACATCAACGTGGTCAAGGCGCAAGGCGGCTACGACGACCTCGTGCCCGAGGACATCCTCAGGAACGAGATCAACCGCGGCACCTGGACCATCGGCTACACCGGCCAGTCGCCGGAGCGGCTGAAGCTGCACATGAAGAACATGCACACCTTCGACGTGAAGACGCTGCGCGCCAAGGGCGGGCCCTGCGACGGCGATTATTTCGGGCTGCCGTGGCCGTGCTTCGGCACGGCGGAACTGAAGCATCCGGGCTCGCCGAACCTCTACGACACGACCAGGCACGTCATGGACGGCGGCGGCAACTTCCGCGCCAACTTCGGCGTCGAGCGGGACGGCGTCAACCTGCTCGCCGCCGACGGTTCGCACTCGAAGGGCGCGGATATCACCACCGGCTATCCCGAGTTCGACCACGTGCTGATGAAAAAACTCGGCTGGTGGGACGAACTGACCGACGAGGAGAAAAAGGAGGCCGAGGGCAAGAACTGGAAGACCGACCTCTCCGGCGCGATCCAGCGCGTGGTGCTCAAGGGCCATGGCTGCCACCCCTTCGGCAACGCCAAGGCGCGCGCGGTGGTGTGGAACTTCCCGGACGCGATCCCGCTGCACCGCGAGCCGCTGTATGGCATCCGCGCCGACCTGGTGGAAAAATATCCCACCCACGACGACGTCAAGACGCTGTGGCGGCTGCCGACGCTGTACAAGTCGGTGCAGGACAAGAACAAGGACATCGGCAAGCAGTTCCCGATCATCCTCACCTCCGGACGCCTGGTCGAATACGAGGGCGGCGGCGAGGAGACGCGCTCCAATCCATGGCTGGCCGAACTCATGCAGGACAATTTCGTCGAGCTCAACCCCAAGGCGGCCAACCACCGCGGCATCAGGAACGGCGAGTTCGTCTGGGTCAAGACGCCGACCGGCGCGAGACTCAAGGTCAAGGCCATGGTGACCGAGCGCGTCGGTCCGGACCACGCGTTCATCCCGTTCCACTTCTCGGGATGGTGGCAGGGCAAGGACATGCTGCCCTACTACCCGGACGGTGCGGCGCCGATCGTGCGCGGCGAAGCGGTCAATACGGCCACGACCTACGGTTACGACCGCGTGACCATGATGCAGGAAACCAAGACGACCGTCTGCCAGATAGAACGGGCGGTATAGCGGCGCAAGGACAAGGAGAACACGATGGCCAGAATGAAATTTCTCTGCGATGCCGAGCGTTGCATCGAATGCAACGGCTGCGTGACCGCCTGCAAGCAGGAAAACGAGGTCCCCTGGGGCGTCAATCGCCGGCGCGTGGTCACGATCAACGACGGGGTACCGGGCGAAAAGTCGATCTCGGTCGCCTGCATGCACTGCTCGGATGCGCCGTGCATGGCGGTGTGCCCGACGGATGTCTTCTACCGCACCGAGCAGGGCGTGGTGCTGCACGACAAGGACCTGTGCATCGGCTGCGGCTACTGCTTCTACGCCTGCCCGTTCGGCGCGCCGCAGTTTCCGCAGGAAGGCGCGTTCGGGATGCGCGGGAAAATGGACAAGTGCACGTTCTGCGCCGGCGGTCCGGAGAAAGACTTTTCCAAAGAGGAATTCACCAAGTACGGCTCCAACCGCCTGGCCCAGGGCAAGCTGCCCGCCTGCGCGGAAATGTGCGCGACCAAGGCGTTGCTTGCGGGGGACGCCGACACGGTCGCCGACATTTTCCGGCAGCGTGTGGTCAAGCGCGGCAAGGGATCGGAAGTCTGGGGTTGGGGCACCGCCTACGGCAAACCCGATAACCCGAAGGCGCAGCCGCCGCAGGGAGGAAAATCATGAGGACCACGGGCAGAGTGCTGGTGGCGGGTATCGCCATGCTGGCGGTGGGCATCGTTTCCGGCTGCGGCGAGCGTTCGCAGGTGGTCGAATACAAGCAGGGCAAGTACCAGGGCAAGACCGACAGCAATCCCTGGGACAGCGCACCGGGCGCGTCGCTCTATACCACCTCCAAATGGACGGGCGGCGACAAGGCGAGCTGGGAGTCGGCTATCAGGACGCGCAGCCAGGGCCAGAACGAATACAACCGGACGGAATGAAGGAGAGGCGCATGGGTGCGTTTTCGATCTTGCCGACCGGGCGAGTCCTGCTCGCGCTGGTCCTGCCGCTGCTGCTCGGCTTCGGTGGCGGCGCGGCGCTCGCGCAGCAGGAAACCCAGGCCGAGCGCCAGCAGGTGCAGCCGGGCAACAACGCCCCGGTCTGGCGCGAAGTACGCAAGGAAGGCCAGGAGCACTATACGTCGGTCCGGGGGCGCGAGACGGGCGTGCTGATCCAGTCCCTGGGTCAAACGTGGCGCGAATTGCGCAACGGCTGGATCATCCCGATCGTCGGCTGGTTGATCGTCTTCGCCGCGTGCGTCGTGGGGCTGTTTCACTGGTTTCATGGCCCGGTCAAGCTCGAGGGCAAGCCGACCGGCCGGCTGATAAGACGGTTTACCGACGTCCAGCGCGTGGCGCACTGGAGCCTGGCGATCAGCTTCTGCATCCTTGCAGTGACCGGCCTCGTCATGATGCTGGGCAAGCACGTGCTGCTGCCGGTCGTCGGCCATACCCTGTTTTCCTGGCTCGGGGAGCTTTCGAAGATCCTGCATAACTTCATAGGGCCGGTGTTCGCCGCGAGCGTGCTGCTGATGATCGTCGTGTTCGTGCGCGACACGCTGCCCGGCAAGGGCGACCTGAAATGGCTGCTCAAGGCAGGAGGCGCTCTGGAAGGCAAGCACATGCCGGTCGGCAAGCACCACGCCGGGCACAAGGTCTGGTTCTGGGGCAGCGTCGTGCTGATGTCGACCATCATCGCCGCCAGCGGATTGGTGATGGATTTCCCCACCTTCGACCAGACCCGGGCGGTGATGATCGTGGTGAATGTCATTCATTCGGTGGCCGCGGGTCTGCTCATGGCGCTGTCGCTCACCCATATCTACATGGGAACGCGGGGCATCGAAGGCGCCTACGAGGGCATGCGCTACGGCTACGTCGACGAGACCTACGCCAAAGAACACCACGTGTATTGGTACGATGACGTGAAGTCTGGCAAGATCAGGACCGAAACCGCCGAAGGCACGCCAGAGGCGCCGCAGGTGTTGAGCGGGGCAGGGAGTTAGAGCAGCGGGCCGGGCGCCTGGGCGCTCCGCAGCGGATTTGACACAAGGAGAGCGAAGATGAAACGCGCGGCACTGATCACGATTGTGTTGGCGCTGTTCGCGGGAACGGCGTGGGCGAAGCTGCCTGCGCCGCCGCCCATGACCGACGAGCAGAAGGCCAAGGCCGACGAGACCAAGGCCAAGGCGGCCGACGCCGCCAAGAAGGAAGCCGCCCTGCTCGCGAAATATCAGGATAAGGCTGCGGACAATTACAAGAAGGGGCATGGCAAGGCGAAAGGCGGCGCAGCGACAGCACCAGGCAAGCCGAAGAAGTAAGCCAGACCTTTCCCCGGTCACTCAGGGTCAATAGTGGCTTGTGGAGCGGTGCGGCGAAGTTGAGCGGGGCAGGAATACTTCGAAAAGGGGGCGCGGTCAGCGCCCCTTGTGCTCGATCAATCTGCGCGGCGCCTCAGGCGTCGACTGCGCATGGCCGCAGTATCAGTGGCTCTCATGCCGCGAAGTGAATCGCCAGGCCCGCAAGCGCGCAGCTGCCGATCAAGGCCACGACTCCCGCCTTGAAGCGGAACAGCGCGACGGCGGCGGCGAGTCCGATTGCAGCCGATCTCCAGTCGAAAGCGCCCGAGAATCCGGCGGGCCACAGCACGTGATAGGCGAAGAACAGCGCCAGGTTCAGTATCACCCCGACCACCGCGGCCGTGATGCCGGTGAGCGGGGCGGTGAACTTCAGGTCGCCGTGCGTGGATTCGACCAGTGGGCCGCCCACGAGGATGAACACGAACGACGGAAGGAAGGTGAAGAACGTCGCGACCGCCGCGCCGGCAGCGCCGGCGAGAAAAAGCGCATCGGGGCCGAACAGCGCCCTGGTCCAGCCGCCGACAAAACCGACGAATGCGACCACCATGATGAGCGGGCCGGGCGTGGTCTCGCCCAGCGCGAGTCCGTCGATCATCTGGGTCGCGTCCAGCCATGCGTAGTGTTCAACCGCGCCCTGGTAGACGTAGGGCAGAACGGCATAGGCGCCGCCGAACGTGAGTAGCGCCGCCTTGGTGAAAAACCAGCCGATCTGCGTGAGCGGCGCCTCCCAGCCAAAGGCAGCGTACAGCGCCCCCAGCGCGGCCAGCCAGAGGCCGAACCCCGCTGCGGCATAAGCGATGAAGCGGCGCCAGGCGAAGCGCGCATGCTCGGGCGTGGCCGTGTGGTCGTCGATCAGCGCCGGTCCGTCGGCCTTGGTCGCACCGTGCCCGGCGCCGTCCATGGAGAACTTGGCCGGGGCGATCCGGCCGCCCAGATAACCGATGATGCCCGCTGCGAGCACGATCGCAGGAAAGGGCACCTGGAGCGCGAAGATGGCGATGAATGCGGCGGCGCTGATCGACCACAGCAGCGCGTTTCTGAGCGCCCGCGTACCGATGCGCCAGGCGGCGTGCACCACGATCGCGGTCACGGCAGGCTTGATGCCGTACAGCAGCGCGGCCACTGCGGGCACATTGCCGAAGGACATGTAGATCCACGACAGCAGGATCAGGATGAGCAGCGAGGGCAGCACGAACAGCGTGCCCGCGATCACGCCGCCCCAGGTGCGGTGCATCATCCAGCCGATGTAGGTCGCCAGTTGCGTCGCTTCCGGACCGGGCAGCAGCATGCAGTAGTTGAGCGCGTGCATGAACCGCCGCTCCGAAATCCAGCGCCTGGTCTGGACCAGATCGTGGTGCATCACCGAAATCTGGCCCGCGGGACCGCCGAAGCTGATGAAGCCGAGCTTCAACCAGTAGCGGAAGGCTGCGCCGAGCGTGACCGGCGCGGGACGAATTGCGCACTCGTCGGATGTCGTCATCTACGCGGTGAGCAGCAGCTTGAAGGCTGCTATCGCCATGACGACGGCGAGCGTCAGCAGCAGGTAGCGCTGCCGCAACCGCTCCAGGCCGAGCCAGGTTCCGACGAACCCGCCGGCAAGCGCGCTTGCGGCAAGAACGGGCAACTCCGCGGGCAGCGATTGCACCGAACCCCATCCGGCGGCGAGCGCGACCATCGAGTTCGCCAGGATGAACGGCGCGGAGATGCCCGCTGTCGTTTTCGGTCCGGCCCAGCCCAGAAACAGAATGGTGGGGCTGAGAAAAATCCCGCCGCCCGTTCCGGTGAGCCCCGAGAGCAGGCCGACGGCCGCGCCGATGAAAACGGCGGGCAGCTTCTTGACGCGGACTTCACCGTCCGCAACCAGCTGGGCGATGTTGAACGCGCGCGAACCGAGATAGAGCGCGGACACCATCAGCACCACGCCGACGGCGGCGTAATAGCTGCCCGGCGACAGTTTCTGTGCGCCGCCCAGCGCCGCACACGGGATCGATCCGAGCAGAAAGGGCCACAGCCCGGGCCACGAAAAATGGCGCGCGCGCCGGAACCGGTACGAGGTCAGCGTCGCGACCAGAATGTTGAGCGCCAGCGCGGTCGGCCGCATGGTGGCCGGAGCGATCCCCACCAGCGCCATGGTTGCGAGATAGCCCGATGCGCCCGCATGCCCGACGGTCGAATAGAGCGTCGCGACCAGGAAGAACAGCGCGGTGAGAGTGAGTGTTTCGTCGACGCTCATCGCGCAGGATGTTACCCCATTGGCTCAGCGCGTGGCCGCCGCGCTCTGCGGGGCGTCATCGCTCCCCCGCCTCGCTCAGCGTGGCGGCATGCCGATCAACGCGCCCGAGCGCACAAGCTTGCCCGCTCCCAGCAGGTCATAACCGGCCAGGCCCGCAGTCGCCTTGCGAAAAGCCGCGCTCGCCATGAGCTTGCGCAGCGCGACCACCGGTTTGGTCTTCAGCCGCGCATGCCGGCATGCGAGCAGATAGTTCTCGGTTGCGATCGGGACGAACGCGAGGCCATGGCGGGCGGCGGCAGCTTCGATCCCGAAGCCTGCATCGGCCATGCCGCTGGCGACGGTGGCGGCCACGGCCAGGTGCGTGTATTCCTCGACCGCGTAGCCGCGGATCTGGCGCGGGCGCACGCCAGCTTCGCCGAGCAGGCGATCGAGCAGTACGCGGGTGCCCGAGCCTTCCTGCCGGTTGACGAATCGGACAGCGGGTCGCGCCAGATCGGATATGGAGCCGATCCGCTTGGGGTTGCCGCGCTTCACCATCAAACCCTGGCGCCGGGTCGCAAAGCGCAGCACCGCATCCTGGCGCGGGGCCAGCCAGTGCCGCAGGTCCAGGTCGGTACGGCCCGCAATGAGGTGAAATCCCGCCAGCTCGCATTCGCCGCGCGCATAAGCCGCGAGGCTTTCGCTGCTTCCGCGCACATGAAGATCGAGCGCGAGCCCGCTCTGCAGCGCGAGATCGCGCAGTTGCAGCAGCGCCAGGTCATGGCTCGCGACGATACGCAGCGCCGGTTCCGCCTTGCCCAGCGATCCCGCGAACTCGCGATCCAGTTCCGCCGACAGACGGGCCAGGGTCGGTTCCAGCCGCCTGCGGATGCGCAGGTCCGCCTCCAGCAGCCGCTCGCCCAGCGGCGCGAGCTTCGCGCCGCGGCCCTGCTCCGGTACCACCACCGGCCGGCCGAGCAACTGCTCCCAGCGGCTGAGCATGCCCCACGCGTGCCGGTAGGAGAGGCGCGCCGCTTTCGCGGCGCCGGCGATCGAGCCATGGGTGCGGATCCCCGCCAGCAGCTCGAGCAGCGGGCGGTCGGCGCCGCTCTCGGCATCGGGCGGCGACAGCCAGCTCAGATCGAAGCGTATGAACGACATATGCAAACATTAGCATATATGGACCCTATCCCGCTCTGGGATAATCGACCGGCGACTGAGGAATATATGCGAACAGCGACATATATGGGCGGGCAATGGAAACGATAAGGCTGGCGCTGGGGCGGGCGGCGGAAATGATCGCCGGGTTCGATCCGCAGCTGGTGCAGATCGTCGCGCTCAGCCTCCGGGTGAGCGTCTCCGCGGTCTTGATCGCCGCGCTGGTTGGGTTGCCGCTCGGTGCGGCGATCGCGGTGTCGCGTTTCCCCGGGCGGCAGGCAGTGATCGTGGTGCTGAACGCGCTGCTGGGGCTGCCCGCGGTAGTGATCGGATTGCTGGTCTATCTGCTGCTGTCGCGCGCCGGGCCGCTGGGAGAACTGGGGATCCTGTTCACGCCCGCAGCCATGATCGTCGCGCAGTCGATTCTGGTGACGCCTATCATCGCGGCGTTTTCGCGCCAGGCGGTCGAGGACGCGTGGCGGGAGTACGAGGAGCAGCTCAACTCGCTTGGCGCCAGTCTGCCGCAGGCGGCGCTGACGCTGCTCTGGGACTGCCGATTCTCGCTGCTGACCACGGTGCTGGCCGGGTTCGGGCGTGCCGTGGCCGAAGTCGGCACGGTCATGATCGTGGGCGGAAACATCGACGGGGTCACGCGCGTGATGACCACGGCGATTGCGCTGGAAACGAGCAAGGGCGACCTGCCGCTCGCGCTGGGTCTGGGGATCATACTGATGAGTCTGGTGCTGGCGTTGAACGCGACCGCGCACGGTGTCACCGAGCTCACCAAGCGGCGCTATGGGTGAGGCCGCGATGAGGGCGCCGGATTCGCTGTTGCCGCTGCGGCTCGAAGCGCTGAGCTTCGAGGCCGGCGGCCGGCGGATCATCGACGCCGTATCGCTGCAAATCGGGGGGGCGGGGCGCACCGTGATCCTGGGCCCGAACGGCGCAGGCAAGAGCGTGCTGCTGCGTCTGTGCCACGGGCTGCTCGCGCCGAGCGCCGGGCGCGTGGTGTGGAACCGGCCCGCCACCGGCCGGCATCGGCAGGCCATGGTGTTCCAGCGACCGGTCATGCTGCGCCGCTCCGCGCTCGCCAACGTCGCGTATGGACTGAAACTGGCGGGCGTAGCCCCGCGCGAGCGCGAGGCGCGTGCGCTGCGCGCGCTCGGCGGGCTGGGGCTTGCACACCTGACAGCGCGCTCCGCGCGCGTGCTCTCCGGCGGCGAACAGCAGCGGGTGGCGCTCGCGCGCGCCTGGGCCCTCGAACCGGAGGTGCTGTTCCTGGACGAGCCCACCGCCAACCTCGACCCGCAGGCGACGCGCGAGATCGAGGCGGCGATCGCCAACATCGGCGCCGCCGGCACCAAGATCATCATGGTCACCCACGATCTTGGCGCGGCGAAGCGGCTGGCCGACGAGATCATTTTCATTCACGACGGCCGCGTGCTGGAACGCGCCGGCGCCGAACAATTCTTTTCCGGTCCGAGTTCGCGCGCGGCCGCAGCTTTCATCAAAGGAGAGCTGCTGTGAATCCCTTTCGACATCTGCTGCTCGTCTCGGCGCTGGTTGCCGCGCACGCCGCCGCAATGCCGGCGGTCGCACAGGAGAAATTCATCACGGTCGCCTCGACCACCTCCACCGAGCAGTCGGGACTGTTCGGTTACCTGCTGCCGATTTTCACCAGGAAGACCGGGATCCAGGTGCGGGTGGTCGCACTGGGCACCGGCCAGGCGCTCGAGGTGGGGCGGCGCGGCGATGCGGATGTCGAATTCGTGCACGACCAGGTGGCCGAGGGCAAGTTCATCGCCGAGGGATACGGCGTCGGGCGCAGGGACGTGATGTACAACGACTTCATCCTGATCGGGCCCAAGGGCGACCCGGCGAAGGCGGCCGGCGGCAGGGACATCGTCGCGGCCTTCAAGAAGATCCGGGCGGCGCAGGCACCGTTCGTGTCGCGCGGCGACAAGAGCGGAACCAATGCGGCCGAACTGCGGCTGTGGAAAGCGGCGGGGATCGATCCGGTCGCCGGCCGTGGCAAGTGGTATCGCGAGACCGGATCCGGCATGGGGCCGTCGCTCAACACGGCGTCGTCGATGAACGCCTACGTTCTTTCGGACCGCGGCACCTGGCTCAACTTCAGGAACCGGGGCGAACTGACCATCCTCGTCCAGGGCGACCGGCGCCTGTTCAACCAGTACGGCGTGATGCTCGTCAATCCGGCGAAACACCCGCATGTGAAAAGGGATCTCGGGCAGGCGTTCATCGACTGGCTCGTGTCCGACGAGGGGCAGAAGTCCATCGCCGCCTACAAGATCGGCGGCGAGCAGCTGTTCTTTCCCAACGCAAAGCGCGGATGATCGCGCCGTCCGGGGCCCAGCCTGACCGAAGGGTCAGACCCGCAGCCAGCCGCGCTTGGACGCATGGTAGGCCGCGATGCCGAACAGCACGGCGAGGCCGACATGCCAGATGGTGAACGCGGCGGTGGCCAGCACGACGAAGCGGTCGACTTTCTCGCCGCCGGCCTCGCGGCTTCCCAGCGCGAGCTGAACGCCGGCGAGGAACAGGATCACGCCCAGCAGAGCCGGCGGGAACACCTTGAACAGCGTGCCGATGGAAGATGAAAAGAACAGCCCGCCGACGAGCAGAAGGCAGCCCAGGATGATGGACGATCCGCCGGTGCGCGCGCCGAACTGAACGTGGCCGGCCATGCCGCCGGCGCCATGGCACATCGGGATGCCGCCCAGCATGCTGGAGGCGAGGTTCATCACCCCCGTCGAAAACGCCACCGAGCGCTCGGACACCGGCCGGTCGGGGAACAGCCGGTTGTTTTCCTCCGTGATCGAGAGCAACGCATTGCCGAAGGTGAGCGGAAGCTGCGGCAACGCAAGCAGCACGAATCCCGCCCAGAGGTCGGACCAAGTGAGGGGCGACCACGCGAATGACGGGATCCTGAGCGCCGGTCGAAGGGCGCCCAGGCCGGCAAGGAGGGTCGGCTGTTCGACCAGTGCGATGGCGACGCCGACCACGAGCAGCACCAGCATCGCCGGCACGCGCGGGCGGCTGAGTAGAGCAAAGGCGAGCGCGAGCAGCGTTCCGGCCACCCAGGGGCTGGAAGACATCATGCGGATGCCCTCCAGCATGAAGGTGAATCCCAAACCCATCACCACGCCCAGCAGTGCGGGGCGCGGGACCCAGGCGCCTGCCCGCCGCGCGAGTCCGGTGGCCGCGAGCACGATCCACAGAATTCCGGTCGTGAGGGCGGCCCCGACCACGACAGCCGCGCCCATTCCCGCGGCGAGCGCAGCCTGGCTTACCGCCGCGACCCCGATCGCCTTCATCGGCTGGACCGGAAAAGGCGTGCGGTAAATCAACCCCACTGCGATCAGGGATAGGCCGAAAGCCACCAGCAGCCCGTTGGCGTCCACATTCAAGACCGAGAGGTAAGCCGCGACGAACGGGATCAGCGTGCCCAGATCGCCAAAGGCACCTGCCCATTCGGGGAGGTCGAAGCGGTTCCTGGCGGGGACGGGTTGGCTGGCCATATCGCCGCAATCATACCCGGGACCCACTTCGCATTCGGCTGCGGGGGCGGCTGGTAGAATACGGGCCTGCGCGCTTGGCGCTTCAGAACGAGCGGCAGAAGCAATTCAAGCCGGGCATACGGTCTTGGCTGCACAGACGGGTAGGCACCGATTGCCGGGGGAAGATGAAGGTTTTCGGATTTGCAGGATGGTCGGGCAGCGGCAAGACGACGTTGATCGAGCAGCTCGTACCGCGATTCGTGCGGCAGGGCCTGTCGGTATCGATGATCAAGCACGCGCATCACCAGTTCGACATCGACCGGCCGGGGAAGGACTCGTACCGCCACCGGCGAGCCGGATGCACCGAAGTGATGATCACCTCGGACGTGCGCTGGGCGCTGATGCACGAGTTGCGGGACGCGCGGGAGCACACGCTGGAGGAGCAGATCGCGCGCATGACGCCGGTGGATCTGCTGCTGGTCGAAGGCTGGAAGTCGCAAGCCATACAGAAGCTGGAGGTCTACCGCGACGCCAACGGAAAACCGTTGCTGTATCCGGGTGACCGGCACATCATCGGCATCGCTAGCGACGTGCCGGTGGAGACCGGGCTGCCGCGCTTCGGCATCGACGATTGCGATCGCATCGCGCAGTTCGTGCTGGAATCGACGGGATTGAAATGAACCAGGGAATGCTGACCGTGGCCGAAGCGCTGGCGCAACTGCTGGCCGGGGCGCAACCGCTGGCCGAGATCGAGGAGATCGCCACGCTGCACGCGACCGGGCGGGTGCTCGCGCGGCCGCAGGCCTCGGAAATCAATGTGCCGTCGCTGGACAATACCTCGATGGACGGTTATGCGGTTCGCGCCGCCGATTGCGCAGGCGGCCAGGCGCGGCTGCCGGTCTCGCAGCGCATTCCCGCGGGCAGCATACCCGGGCCGCTTGCGGCCGGGACGGCGGCGCGGATCTTTACCGGCGCGCCGATTCCTCCCGGCGCCGATGCGGTGGTGATGCAGGAACTGTGCAGCGTCGAAGGCGACCGCGTCGTCATCGGCCACAAGCCGAAGGCCGGCGACTGGATACGCCGGGTCGGCGAGGACATCCGTTGCGGCAGCCGGATTCTTGAGGCCGGCACGAAGCTGCGGCCGCAGGACGCGGGACTCGCCGCCTCGGTGGGCATCGCGACGCTGCCGGTATTCCGGCGGCTGAAGGTCGCGGTGTTCTTCACCGGCAACGAGCTGGTGATGCCGGGAGAACCGCTGCCGCAGGGCGCGATCTACAACTCCAACCGCTTCACCATCACCGGCATGCTGCAGCAGCTCGGCTGCGAGATCGGCGATTTCGGCATCGTCGCCGACAGCCTCGAGTCCACGCGCGACACGCTGCGGCGCGCCGCGGCAGCGAACGACCTGGTCATCACCAGCGGCGGGGTGTCGGTCGGCGAGGAGGACCACGTGAAACCGGCGGTGGATGCCGAAGGCCGGCTGCAGATGTGGAAAATCGCGATCAAGCCGGGCAAGCCGCTGGCGTTCGGGCGCATCGGCCCGCAGGCGCCGCCCGGCCAGCCGGGCAGCGCGGCGTTCATCGGCCTGCCTGGCAATCCGGCATCGGTTTTCGTCACGCTCGCGATTCTGGTGCGGCCTTTCATCCTGCGCATGCAGGGCATCGCGCGCGTGGAGCCGGCCGCCGTAGCGATGCGGGCCGATTTCGACTGGGACAAGCCCGATGCGCGGCGCGAATATCTGCGCGTAAAATTGAATGCGGCCGGAGGGCTGGACCTGTTTGCGAACCAGGGCTCGGGGGTGCTCGCCTCGGCGGCATGGGCCGACGGTCTCGCCGACAACCCGCCCAAACAGGTGATCAAGCGCGGCGACAGCGTGCGATTCCTGCCGTTTGCCGAATTGCTCCACTAAAGGAAACGATGAAACTGCTTTTTTTTGCAAGACTGCGCGAGGACATCGGACGCGCCGAGGAGACGATCGTGCTGCCCCCGGGCGTCGATACGGTTGCCGGCCTGCGTGCCCACCTGATGGCGCGCGGCAGCGCCTGGCAACAGGCGCTCGCGCCGGAACGGGCCGTGGGCGTGGCGGTGAACCAGGACATGGCGCAGCCCGGTACACCGGTCAAGCAGGGCGACGAGGTGGCGTTCTTTCCGCCCGTCACCGGAGGTTGAATGACTCAAGCGTCGGTACGTTTAGCGACAGTTTTGGGTTTGCTTCCATCTCCCGATTTCGGGAAGTTGCGCTTTTTGCAACTTGCCGAAATCGGGAGACGGTGTACGGCGGGCCGGGCCATCGGGTTCCGGCTTGTCTGGCTTAGCATGAGCCGCTCCCGGGCCTGACATGCCGGTTCGCATCCAGAGCGAGGATTTCGACGCCGGCGAGGAGATCGCGCGGCTGCGCCGCGGCGACCCGAAGGTCGGCGCGGTGGCCTCGTTCATCGGTGTTGCGCGCGACGTGAACGACGGCGCTGCCGTCGCCATGCTGTCGCTCGAGCACTATCCGGGCATGACCGAAAAGGCGCTCGAGGGCATCGTCGCCGAGGCGCGCGCGCGCTGGCGGCTGATCGACGCGCTGGTCATACACCGCGTCGGCGTGCTCAGGCCCACCGACCAGATCGTGCTCGTCGCCGTGACCAGCGCGCATCGCGGCGATGCCTTCGCGGCCTGTGAGTTCATCATGGATTATCTGAAGACGCGCGCGCCGTTCTGGAAAAAGGAATCCACGGCCGAGGGCGAGCGCTGGGTCGAGGCACGGACCGACGACGACGATGCGGCGGCGCGCTGGGAACGGCAGAACAAGCGCGCCGTCTAGCTAGCGGTCATGTCGCTGCCGGGATCCTGCACGGACCGGCGCCTTCGTGATGCCGCAACCAAGGCAGATGGCGTGCAAGCACCGGCTGATCCGCCAGCAGGCAGTGATCGATTGAATTGTTTCTCCGGAGGTTCCATGCAGACCAACAGACGCAGCCAGATCATCACCCAGGGAGTGCAGCGCTCGCCCAATCGCGCCATGCTGCGCGCAGTCGGCTTCAAGGATGCCGATTTCAAGAAACCGATCGTCGGCATCGCCAACGGTTACAGCACGATCACGCCGTGTAACCTCGGATTGAACGCGCTCACCGCACGTGCCGAAGGCGCAGCGAAGAAGGCCGGCGCGATGCCGCAAACCTTCGGCACCATCACAGTATCGGACGGAATTTCGATGGGCACCGAAGGCATGAAGTATTCGCTGGTGTCGCGCGAGGTGATTGCAGATTCCATCGAAACCGCGGTGCAGGCACAAAGCATGGACGGCCTAGTGGCGATCGGCGGTTGCGACAAGAACATGCCGGGCGCTTTGATGGCGATCGGGCGCATGAACATCCCGTCGATTTTCGTCTACGGCGGCACTATCAAACCCGGTCATTACAAAGGCGTAGACCTGACGGTGGTCAGCAGCTTCGAAGCGGTTGGCGAGTACACGGCGGGGAAGATCAGCAAGGAGCACATGCTGGGTGTCGAGCGTCGCGCCTGTCCTGGTGCGGGCTCGTGCGGCGGGATGTTCACGGCAAACACCATGTCCTCGGCGATAGAGGCGATGGGCATGAGCCTGCCGTATTCGTCGACGATGGCAGCCGAGGACCGCGAGAAAAGCAATAGCGCCGCGGAATCGGCTGTGGTGTTGATCAACGCGATCAAGAAGCAGCTTCTGCCACGGGACATCATCACGCGCAAGGCCATGGAAAACGCGATTTCGGTCGTCATGGCGGTGGGCGGCTCAACCAATGCGGTGCTGCATTTGCTGGCGATTGCGCATTCCGCGCAGGTCCCGCTCACGATTGACGATTTCGAAACGATCCGCGGTCGCGTGCCTGTGCTCTGCGATCTGAAGCCATCGGGACGCTACGTTACGACTGACCTGCACAGGGCAGGCGGCATACCGAAGGTGATGAAAATGCTGCTTGAGCACGACCTGCTGCACGATGAATGCATGACCATCACCGGCAAGACCATCGGCCAGCTATTGAAAAGCGTATCGTCGCGCCCGTCCAAGAACCAGGAGGTGATCCGGCAGTGGGAAAATCCGATGTATCCACACGGCCATCTCGCGATACTCAAAGGCAACCTGGCGACCGAAGGCGCGGTGGCGAAGATCACCGGTCTGAAAAGCCCGAAAATCACCGGACCGGCGCGCGTGTTCGATTCCGAGGAAGCGGCTATGGCGGCGATTCTCGCCAAGCGGATCAATTCTGGCGACGTGATCGTGATCCGCTATGAAGGTCCGAAAGGCGGACCGGGCATGCGCGAGATGCTGTCGCCGACCTCCGCGCTGGTGGGCGAAGGCCATATTGGCGACGTCGGACTGATCACCGACGGGCGTTTTTCAGGCGGCACCTACGGCATCGTGGTCGGCCACGTCGCGCCGGAAGCCGCGGTGGGCGGCGCGATCGCGCTGGTGCAGGAGGGTGACTCGATCACCATCGATGCCGAGCGCCGTTTGTTGCAACTCAATGTGCGCGACGAGGAGCTTGCGCGGCGCCGCGCCGCATGGCAGCCGCCCGAGCCGCGTTACACCAGCGGCGTGATGGCCAAGTACGCCAAACTGGTGTCGACGGCAAGCAAGGGCGCGGTCACTGACTAAACAACGCCAGCATGGCACAGGCAGCAGAAGAACCGAAGGCCGCGAACGGATTGAATGCCTGCAACAGCCAACCAAAAATGATCGAGGCCGGCGGCAGCGGAGGGTCGCCGTCGAGACCGGCAGCACTCAGGGTGCGTCCTTCTACGCAGCCGCCGTCGGCGGGTCTTTCTTGTCCGGGTTGATCACGCCAAAGCGCGCCGGAATGTGCGCGTAGAACACGCGGACTCCCTCCTCGCGGACCAGGTCGAGCAGTTTTCGGGATTCTTCCTCGGTGACGATGAACTCCACCTCGACGGTGAGCGATCCCGCGAGCTCGAAAAAATGATCCTCGTGCAGCGTGTGATGGCGGCCGAAGCCTGCCATGGCGCGAAACGCGGAACCGCCGCGTATGCCCATCTTGCTTGCTTTCTCCAGCAGCCATTCCCACACCAGGATGCCGTGGTGGCGCTGGTTTTCGTGGATGTAGAAGCGCAGAAACGTGCCTTCCATTGTTCTTACTCCTCTTTCGCGGGACCGCCCTCAGCTCGCTCGTGCCCAGCTGAAGGTGGCAATTCCGAGCAGCGTCATCAGCAGGGAAGCGCAAACGTGGATCGCGATGGCGCCAAACGCCCAGGCGATGCGTCCCTGATGGAGCAAGGTGACGACCTCGGCAGAAAATGTGGAGAAGGTCGTCAGCCCGCCGAGGAAGCCCGTGATGATCAGCAATCGCCACTCGGGCGCGAGGGATGGATGCTGGGCGAAGAAGGCAATCGCGACACCGATCAGATAGCCGCCGCCGACGTTGGCCGCCAGCGTACCGGGAGGGATGGTCGGGAAAAGCTGGTTGAGCCTGGCGCCCAGTTCCCAGCGAAGGAGCGCGCCGAGGGCGGCGCCAGCCGAGACGGCCATAATCGAATTCCACATGCGGCTGTCCTTGCGAACTCGTAATTTGGACAGGCTGCAGACAACGCCTACACAGCCCGCTCCGGGTTCCGTGTAGGCATCATTAGCCGACGCGCGGCGGTTAAAGGAGGAATGCCATCTCCCGGCTGAATTATGCCATTGGATGCGACCGGTTGACAGGCCCCGGCCCGGGCCCCGAACGGGGCCCGACGCCGCGCCGGCCGCAATCCAGCTTGGAGGAGGAGGAGGAGGGCTGGACTGCGACTGGCGCGGTCGGGTTCGAGGGTTCGGGTCAGCGGCTGCCGCAATCGGTCCAGTTGAGTCGGTTGCCGCGCTCCAGATCGCGCAGGCGGCGTTCCAGGTCGGCGTGATCGGTCGACTGGGCCAGATAGCTCTCGATGCGGCGGTAATGCGCTTCCCGGAATTTCTCGTCGATCCACACCACGGCCGACCGCAGTGCGTTCCAGATGGCGCCAACGAGGGCTACGATAGCGCCGCGGTGCGTCCGGCGCGCGTGCGGCCGCGCGACACGCCTCGTACCGGCCGCACCTTGGATGGCGGCGCGGGCGCGCGGGGCGTAATGGATGATGCCGTCGCCTTCGTAAAGTGCCGTGTAAAAGCTCATGACTTGCTCCTCGGGTTCCCCGGCCAGGCCGGGATGTTGCATTGCATATAATGCTTTATACGGGCCGGATGATCCGATATCCAATATTAAAAACAGAAGCTTAGTATCCGTTTTGGTTATGGCGCCCGTAACCTGTTGGTGCAGTGCAATATTTTATTGACGTGGGTATATACTCCAGCCCTGAGCCGGACAAACCGGAACCAAGCAGGCCTCCTCGATTTTGCTTTTCATCATCTCCCGATTTTGGGAAGTTAGAAGTTCCAACTTCCCAAAATCGGGAGACCAAAATAGACTCAAAATCTTTGCCAGATCTGTCAACACTTGAGTGAGTCGTAAGAGACTATGGAGCTCTATCAGTTGAAGACATTCGCCGCGGTGGCCGAGACCGGCCACCTGACGCGCGCTGCGGACCGGCTGCATATCAGCCAGCCAGCGGTCAGCGCCCAGATCAAGGCGCTGGAGGAAGAGTTGGAGGTGCGCCTGTTCGAGCGCGGCCCGGGCGGCATGGCGCTGACGCGCGCAGGAACGCGCCTGCTGGAGCAGGCGGCGAAGGTGCTCGCCACGGCCGAGGAATTGAGAAACGCGGCCAAGGCGCTGAAGGGCGAAATCGCCGGCAGGTTGCGCATCGGCACCGTCGGCGCTCCGGAATTCATACGCCTGGGGGAGTTTTCCAGCCGCGCCGTGGACCGCTTTCCGCTGCTGGAGCTCGAATTTCACGCCGAGGTGTCCGGCGCGGCCCTCGAGGCGGTGCGCAGCGGGACCCTCGATGCGAGTTTCTACGTCGGGGATCTCGTGCATCCAAATGTCGTCGGTGTGGGGTTGCGCGAGATGACGTTTCACGTGGTGGCCCCGGCCGCGTGGGCCGACCGGGTTCGACAGGCCGACTGGCCGACGCTGGCGGCGATGCCGTGGATACTCATGCCCCCGATCAGCACCCACAGCCAGCTGGCGCGGGCGATGTTCCGGGAAGAGGGGGTCGAGCCGACGCACGTGATCGAGGCAGACCAGGAATCCCTGATCGCCAACCTCGTGGTCTCGGGCGTGGGCGTGTCGCTGTTGCCCGATCCGCTGGCGCTGGACATGCAGGCCGCAGGCCGCGTGTGTATCTCGGAAAAGACGGTCATGTCCGCGACGCTGTGGTTCATCTATCTGCGCGAGCGGGCCAACGACCCGCTCATCAAGGGGATCGTCGAGCTTATCCGGTCGCTGTGGAATCCGGAAAAGAGCGCCGCTGCAGCGTCTCGCGTGGCGTAGATCTGCCGCCGCTGCCGCATGCGATGACTACGTGTTATCGGTCCCGGGCGGTGCGGCCGCGCTGAATTCTTCCGTCAGCGCGAGCGCGACCGCGAGCAGCACCGGCCCGAGGAAGATGCCGACGAAGCCGAATGCGAGCGCGCCGCCGAAAACGCCCAGCGCGATCAGCAGGATGGGCAGGCTCGCCGTGCGGCTGATCAGAAAGGGCTTGAGGAAGTTGTCCACGCTGCTGATCGCGAGCAGTCCCCACGCGAGCATGAACGCCGACCATCCGAACTGGCCCTGGTCGTACAGCCAGATGGCGGCGCCGCCCCACACCAGCGGCGGCCCGATCGGCACCATCGACAGGAAAAATGTCGCAGCGGCCAGCAGCATCGCCCCGGGCACGCCTGCGATAACAAAGCCGACCAGCGCCACCAGCGCCTGCGCGGCCGCCGTGCCGACGATGCCGACCATGACGCCGTTGACCGTGCTCTGCGTGAGCGCCAGCATCTGCTCGCCGAGGTCGCCGCCCAGCTTGCGGCTGAGCACGCTCAGCCGCGCGGCGAGCGCCGGGCCGTCGCGGTAGAGAAAGAACACGACGAACAGCACCAGCACCAGCTGCAGCAAGCCTTCGCCCACCAGCACGCCCGCGCTCAGCAGGAACCGGCGCGTGGGGTCGTAGAACCGGCGCAACAGCAGGTTGAATTCGTCGCGGCTTTGGGCAAGGCTTTGCCAGTAGGCATCGAGTTGCTCGCCGAAAAACGGTATCCGGTGCAGCCAATCGGGCGGCGCGCCCTGGGCCTGGTCGATCAGCAAACGGATCTTGACGATCAGTGCCGGCGTGACCTCGGTCAGGCTCGCCGCGAGCAGCGCCGTCGGCAGCACCACGACCAGCGTCAGCAGCAGGGTCATCAGCAACGCCGCCAGCCAAGCCCGATCGCGCACCCGGGCGAGCAGCCAGGCGTACATCGGCCAGGAGGTGATGCAGATGACGCCGGCGAACAGGATCGCCGCGATGAACGGCTGCAGGATCAGCGCGCAGCCGATGGCCAGCAGCGCTACCAGCGCGATTCGGGCGAGCCGTCGGTTGTCCATGAGGCGGAGTTCAGATTCTATTGAGTGAGCGGCACGGGGCCGCGCCCGGTATCCTGGCACGTACCGGCGCCAGGGTCGGCGTCCGGACCGGCCGCAACGGATTCTACCGCAGCGACGGTGGACCTCCCAGCACCTTGAAAAGCCCGCAAACAGCCCCAGTTAATGAACCGCGGGTACGGCTGGCGGAGGTTTCGGTTTCTCGACTCATGGATGCCGGATCGACCCGGCCTGTCCGGCTCCGGCCTGGCCGGTCCGGGCCGCAATAATCGCGCACCCCAAGCACACGGATATCGGATACCTGACCATGCGAATGGACAAGCTGACCACGAAGTTCCAGCAGGCCTTTGCCGACGCGCAGAGCCTCGCCGTCGGCCACGACAATCAGTTCATCGAACCGGTGCATCTGCTGCTCGCGTTGCTGCAGCAGGCGGACGGCGGCACGGTGTCGCTCCTGTCGCGCGCCGGGGTGAACGTGCAGCGCCTGCGCGAGGCCTGCGCGAAAGCGGTCGCTCGCCTGCCCAAGGTGGAAGGCCACGGCGGGGAAGTGCAGGTATCGCGCGAATTGTCCAACCTGCTCAATCTCACCGACCGCGAGGCGCAGAAAAAGGGCGACCAGTTCGTCGCCTCGGAGCTGTTCCTGCTCGCGCTCGCCAATGACAAAGGCGAGGCCGGGAGCCTGGTGAAGGAGGCGGGGGGCACGCGCCGCGCGCTCGAGCAGGCGGTCGCTGCGGTGCGCGGCGGCGAGACGGTCGCGAATCCCGAAGCCGAGGGCAGCCGCGAGGCGCTGAAGAAATACACGCTGGACCTCACCGAGCGCGCGCGCTCGGGCAAGCTCGACCCGGTGATCGGGCGCGACGACGAGATCCGCCGCGTGATTCAGATCCTGCAGCGGCGCACCAAGAACAACCCGGTGCTGATCGGCGAGCCGGGCGTGGGCAAGACCGCGATCGTCGAAGGGCTGGCGCAGCGCATCGTCAACGGCGAAGTGCCCGAGACGCTCAAGGGCAAGCGCGTGCTCGCGCTGGACATGGCCTCGATGCTCGCCGGCGCCAAGTACCGCGGCGAGTTCGAGGAGCGGCTGAAATCGGTGCTGAAGGAACTCGCGAAGGACGAAGGTCAGACCATCGTGTTCATCGACGAGATGCACACCATGGTGGGCGCCGGCAAGGCCGAAGGCGCGATCGACGCCGGCAACATGCTCAAGCCGGCGCTGGCGCGCGGCGAGCTGCACTGCGTGGGCGCGACCACGCTGGACGAATACCGCAAGTACATCGAGAAGGACGCGGCGCTGGAGCGCCGCTTCCAGAAGGTGCTGGTCGAGGAGCCCAGCGTCGAGGCCACCATCGCCATCCTGCGCGGCCTGCAGGAGAAGTACGAGGTTCACCATGGCGTGGACATCACCGACCCGGCGATCGTCGCCGCGGCGGAGCTCTCGCATCGGTACATCACCGACCGCTTCCTGCCGGACAAGGCCATCGACCTGATCGACGAGGCCGCGGCGCGCATCAAGATGGAAATCGACTCCAAGCCCGAATCCATGGACCGGCTGGACCGGCGGCTGATCCAGCTCAAGATCGAGCGCGAGGCCGTGAGAAAGGAAAAGGACGAGGCCTCGCGCAGGCGCATGGCGCTGATCGAGGAGGAGATAGGCAGGCTCGAACGCGAAATCGCGGATCTCGACGAGATCTGGAAACTCGAGAAGTCGCAGGTCGCCGGCTCGCAGAACGTCAAGGAGCAACTGGAAAAACTGAAGCTCGAAATGGAGGCGGCGAAGAGGAAAGGCGACTGGCAGAAGGTCTCGGAGATGCAATACGGCCGCATTCCCGCGCTCGAGGCGCAGTTGAAACAGGCCGACAAAGCGCCGGCCAAGGGCGACAAACCCAGGCTGCTGCGCACCCAGGTCGGCGCGGAGGAAATCGCCGAGGTGGTGTCGCGGGCGACGGGCATCCCGGTGTCGAAGATGATGCAGGGGGAGCGCGACAAGCTGCTCGCGATGGAGGCGAAGCTGCACGAGCGCGTCGTCGGGCAGGACGAGGCGGTGCGCCTGGTGGCAGACGCCATCCGGCGCTCGCGCGCCGGGCTGTCCGATCCGGACCGCCCGTACGGCTCGTTCCTGTTCCTCGGGCCCACGGGCGTGGGCAAGACCGAACTGTGCAAGGCGCTCGCGGGCTTCCTGTTCGACGCCGAGGACCACCTGATCCGCATCGACATGTCCGAATTCATGGAAAAGCATTCGGTCGCGCGGATGATAGGCGCGCCGCCCGGCTATGTCGGCTACGAGGAAGGCGGCGCCCTCACCGAGGCGGTGCGCCGCAAGCCCTATAGCGTGATCCTGCTCGACGAAATCGAGAAGGCGCACCCGGACGTGTTCAACGTGCTGCTGCAGGTGCTGGACGACGGGCGCATGACCGACGGCCAGGGGCGCACCGTGGACTTCAAGAACACCGTGGTCGTGATGACCTCCAATCTGGGCTCGCAGATGATCCAGGGCATGGCGGGCAACGATCCGGGCATGATCAAGATGGCGGTCATGGCCGAGGTGAAAACCCAGTTCCGGCCCGAGTTCGTCAATCGCATCGACGAGATCGTGGTGTTCCACGCGCTGGACGAGACGCACATCCGCAACATCGCGCGCATCCAGATGCGCTATCTGGAGCAGCGGCTGGCCCGCCTGGAGATGAAGCTCGAGGTCGCCGACAACGCGCTCGCGGAACTCGCCAAGGAGGGCTTCGATCCGGTGTACGGCGCGCGGCCTCTGAAGCGCGCGATTCAGCAGCGCATCGAGAATCCGCTCGCCAAACAGATCCTCGAAGGCAGGTTCGCCGCCAAGGACGCGATCCGCGTGGTGTACAAGGCGGGCGAGTTCAGCTTCGAGCGCGTGGCGGAGAAAAAGACAGCGAAAGCCGCCACCGCGCAGCCGTAGGGCGCGGCTTCAGCGCGCCATGGTGATCCCGCCGCAAATGACGCGAACGGCGCGGCAAATCTGTGCTCGAACGGCGCGGTAAACCTGCGCCCTACGGTGCCGTAGGGCGCGGCTTCAG
>Ga0154717_1058_pt3 | contig 21281 bp, 16 predicted proteins | sample Rifle2008BG16ft_FD_105725 | JGI IMG/M metagenome (GOLD analysis project Ga0154717, IMG submission 105725) | Betaproteobacteria bacterium RBG_16_64_18
GCGCCAGTTTCGCGCGCACCTTGCGCGCGGCGAGCCTGGCCGCAGGCGCGGTCGCCGAACTGAAGCGGCTGGAATAGTTGCCGGTGGCGATCGACCAGGGATCTCGCTGCGTGTCGCGCTCCATGTTGCAGGTGATCTCGTGCGGTTCGATCCCCAACTCGTCGGCGACGACCTGGCTGAGCACCGTCGCATGCCCCTGGCCCTGGGGCAGGCTGTCGGCGGTGACGCTGACCCCGCCCAGCGCATCGACGTTGACGGTCGCATAGGCCACGTTGCCGCCTTTGGGACCGGCGCGACGGCGCTCCTCGACCGTGTTGATGGTGCTCAGATAGCCCATGTTCGACTGCGCCGGCTCGACGACGACGGCAAAGCCTATGCCGTAGAGCCGTCCCTCGCTGCGTGCCTGCTCGCGCCGCAGCTTCAGTTCGTCGAGCTTGCCGTCGCGGGTGGCGATCTGCACGGCGAGTTGATAGTCTCCGGAGTCGATCAGCGCGCCGGCTGCCGCGCGGTACGGGAACGAGCCGGCCGGAATCAGGTTGCGCCGGATCACGTCCAGATGATCCATCCCCAGCTCGATGGCCACCCGCTGCATCAGCCGCTCGAGCGCGTAGTAGATCTGCGGCCCGCCGAAGCCGCGCACCATGCCCGAGGGGGTCTTGTTGGTCATGACCAGGCGGTTGACGATGGTCATGTGCTTGACGTCGTAGCCGCCGGTCATGATGCCGTGCTGGCGGTACAGCGGGCCCGGCATGGGCGGGCGCAGATAGGCGCCGTAATCGTCCAGTTGATCGAACCGGAAGCCGGTCACCTTGCCGTCGTTCATCACCGCAGCCTGCCCGCGGATGATCCGGTTGGGAGCGGCGATCGCCGCAGTCAGATGCTCCAGGCGGTCCTCGACCCACTTGACCGGGCGGCCGACGCGGCGCGACGCGATGCACATCAGCACCACATAGGGGAACATCGCCTGCTTGATGCCGAATCCTCCGCCCGAATAGGCCGCTGAGCGCATGCGCAACTGGGGCCCCTTGACCCGCAGCGCCCTGGACATCACCGGGTGGACGGTAAACGGCCCCTGGAAATTCGACATCACGTCGTAGATCTTGTCTTCGCGCCGGTAGTCGGCGACGACGATGTAGCCCTCGAGCGGCGTCTGCGAGTTGCGCGGGTAGTCGACGGTCAGTTCCACCACCCGGTCGGCCTCGGCGAACGCCTTGTCGGGCTCGCCGTAGGAGAAGTCACGTATCGACACGACGTTGGTGCCGGCCGCGGGGTGCACCAGCGGTGCGCCGTCCTTCGCTGCGTCCAGCGGGGCGATCACGGCCGGCAGCGGCTTGTAGGTGACCTTGATGTGATCCAGCGCGTCTTCGGCGAGGTAGCGGTCCTCGGCCACCACGACCGCCACCGCTTCGCCGACGAAGCGCACGCGGTCGATGGCGAGCGACCACTGGTCCATCGGCAGGCGCAGCACGATCAGGAACGGATCCGAATCCTCCTTGATTTCCTTTCCCGTCAGCACTGCCTTCACGCCCGGTTGCGCGAGCGCCGCCGTCGTGTCGATGGAGACGATCTGCGCGTGCGCATGGGGCGAGCGCAGTATCGCGGCGTGCAGCGTGCCGGGCCGCACCGGGAGATCGTCGCAAAACATGGCCTGCCCGGCGAGCAGGGGTGCGTCCTCGACCCGTTCCATGGGCCGGCCGACGAACTTGCCTAGGTGGGTTTCCTGCTTCATCGAAGAATTCCCTTCTTGCCCGGGAAACTGGAGTGCTGCCGGCGAGCAATCGCTATATGTGTTGTGAACTCTGAAACACTTGTGATATTTTATCGGAGCGCCGCTCGGCCTGTCAATGTTCAATCCGGGGAATCCGGGCGAGGCGCCGACGGCGCGCGAGCCCGCGAAGCCGGGGCCGGCGCGGTAGAAGGAGACAGAGGATGACGGCGAACATGACGGAGCAGCACAAGGTCATCATCGAACCGGGCGCGCGCGCGCCGGTGATTCGGTTCACGAAGGTATTCAATGTCGCGGTCCCTTTCATCGATCGCCATGTGGCCGAAGGGCGGGGCGATCGCGTCGCGCTCCGGAGCACGGCCGGCGACATCACCTACGCGCAGCTTGCCGGAAATGTCGCGCGCTGCGGCAACGCGCTCAGATCGCTCGGTATCGGGCGCGGCGAGCGCCTGCTGATGGTGGTGCGGGACACGCCCGAGTTCTTTTATGTCTTCTGGGGCGCGATCAAGGCCGGAATCGTGCCCGTTTCCGTCAACACCCTGCTCAAAGCGGAGGATTACCGCTACCTGGTCGAGGACTCGGCGTGCACCGCGGTGGTCTATACGCCCGAGCTGGAGGCCGAGGTGACCGCCGGCGCGAAAACCGCGGCCGGAAAGCAGGCGCAAGCGCTGTCCACCGACGCCGTTGTCGCGTTGATGAAGACTGCCCAGGACAGCCTGGTTCCGGAGCAGACGCGCTCGGACGAGGACTGCTTCTGGCTTTACTCATCGGGGTCGACGGGCAAGCCCAAGGGCGTGGTGCATGTGCATCGCGACATGGTGATTACCAGCGAGCGCTACAGCGCGGGCATTCTGGGCATCAAAGCCCAGGACGTCGTCTTTTGCGCGAGCAAGCTGTTTTTCTCCTACGGCTTCGGCGGCGGGATGACCTTTCCGCTGTGGGCGGGGGCGACGATCGTGCTCTGCGACGAGCTGCCGTCTCCGGAAATGAGTTTCCGCATGATCGAGAAGTTTCGCCCGACGGTCTATTTCGCCGTGCCGACGCTCTACGGCCGCCAGCTCCAGGCGCTCGAGGCCGGACCGCGCGACCTGAGTTCGATCAGGGTGGCGGCATCGGCCGGCGAGGCGCTGCCCGCGCCCATATTCCACAAGTGGCGCGAGCAGACCGGGGTGTCGATTCTCGACGGGATCGGGTCGACCGAAGTCCTGCATATCTTCATCTCCAACCGGCACGACGACATCAAGCCCGGAACCTCCGGCCGGCCGGTGCCCGGGTACGAAGTGAAAATCGTCGATGAAACGGGAAACCCGGTGGCACCCGGCGAGGTCGGGACGCTGATGGTGAAAGGCGAGTCCAACGCGCGCTGCTACTGGAACAATCCCCAAAAGACCGCGCTGATCATGCGCGGTGAGTGGCTCGATACCGGAGACATGTACACCATCGACGAGCAGGGCTATTACGTCAACACCGGCCGCGGCGACGACATGCTGAAAGTCGGCGCGATGTGGTGTTCTCCGGTGGAGATCGAAAGCAAGCTGCTCGAGCATCCGAAGGTGCGCGAGGCGGCGGTGGTGGGGCGGGCCGATGACGAAGGATTCGTCAAGCCGGCTGCGTATGTCGTTCTCAAGAGCACCGATGATGCGTCCGACGCGACGGTCGAGGAATTGAGGCAATTCTGCAAGTCCCAGTTGGCGGGCTACAAGTACCCGCGCTGGTTCACCTTCGTGGACGAGTTGCCCAAGACTGTCACCGGCAAGATCCAGCGCTTCAAGCTGCGGCAGAGGAGCGACGCGTGAGCGCCGTTCGAGAAGGCGCTGCATTGCCGGCCGTAGACGCTTGCCGATCCAGCGCGGCTCGATCATGCCGGTAAAGACCAAGCGGCGCGCGCGCTCGCCCGTCGCGGCGCTGCATTCCCAGGCGTACGAAAGGATCAAGCACGAGATCACGACGCTGCGGTTTCGTCCCGGCGAATACCTGAACGAGGCCCAGGTCAGCAAACTGCTCAGGATAGGCCGCACGCCGGTGCATCAGGCGCTGAACCGGCTGATGCTGGAGGGTATGGTCGAGGTGATTCCGCGCAAGGGCGTCATCGTCAAGGCAGTCAGCCTGAACGACGTGCTGGAGATGATCGAGGTGCGCATCATCAACGAGACTTACTGCGCGAGGCTGGCCGTCGCACGCGCCGACGAAAATGATATTGCCGAGCTGACCAGGATCCTGGACGAATCGGAGAAGACCGTCACGACCTCGGACACCGCCCGGCAGATGACGCTCGACCGCGATTTCCACAGCACGCTGTCGCGCGCGGCGAGAAATGCGGTGCTGGCCGAGTGCATGCGCACGCTCCATGACCGCTCCCTGCGGTTCTGGTTCATTTCGCTGCGCGACCCGGCGCACCATGTCGCGGTCAAGGAAGAGCATAGGGCGATTCTGAATGCGATCAAGGCGCGCGATCCGGATGCGGCCAGCGATGCGGTGCGCAATCACATCGACTCGTTCCGCAAGAACATCATGCGCAACATCCTGGGAGGCGGACAGGATACGCCCTGATCCGCGCGGACGGGACGCCGTCCGCGCAAGATCCCGCAAACTACACTGCTGCTGATCGCGCCGGAGCTCTTGCGCGCTGCGCGCGCCAACCGCGACTTCCGCACGGATAGAAGGCATCCGTACGGAAGTCGCGGTTACGATTAAGAGCAAGGACTGCTTCTGGTCCGCGCAACAGCGCAACGATGCGGCTCGATTCAAGTCGCCACGTCTAGTTGCGCGCCGGGCGGAGCAATTCCTCGATGGCGCGGGCGATGGCCATCAGGCGCCGGTCCGCGCCGCGCGCGCCGGCGATCATCAGTCCCACCGGCGCCTCGCCGGGGGTATGGCAGGGGATCGACATCGCGCAGCCGTCGAGAAAATTGACGATCGACGGATTGCGGAGCATGAGCAGGTTGATGCGGGCATAGTCCTGGTCGTCCTCGAGTGCCGATATCGTCGGCGCCACGAGCGGGACGGTCGGCAGGATCAGCGCATCGAAGGGCGCGCAGATGGATTCGACGCGCTGGATGAAATCCACCCTCGCGGCACACAGATCGATGTAGTCCGCGGCCGACTGTTGCGCACCTTTCATGATCCGCACCGCGACCCGCGGGTCGTAGCCCTTGCCTTTGGTCTCCAGCAGGCGGCGGTGCCACGCATACGCCTCCGCTGCCGGGAGCCCGCCCATGGCATTGATTGCCGGCAGTTCCAGCAGTTCCTTCAGCGGTAGATCGCGGACCAGCGCACCGGCGCCCGAGAGCGCCGATACGGCCCGGGCGAAGGCCGCGGCGACGGCGGCGTCCATGTCATCGAGGACCATCGCCTGGGGTACGGCCAGGCGCAGACCGGCGAGCGGGAACGCCTCCGGAGTGCGCGGCGCGTCGCCTGCGAGGATCGCATCGATGACGGCGCAGCAACTCACCGTGGACGCGATCGGTCCCACGGAATCGAGGCTCCCGGACAGCGGCAGCACGCCGTCGCGGGGAATGCGGCTTGCCGTCGGTTTGTAGCCGACGGTGCCGGTCAGCGCGGCCGGAATGCGGCACGAACCGCCGGTGTCGGTGCCCAGCCCGGCGGCGGCCATGCCGTCGGTCACCGAGATCGCGGCGCCGGAGGAGGAACCGCCGGGTATGCGTCCTTCGGCGCGCTCGTAGGGGTTGCGCGGCGTGCCGTAATGCGGATTGAGGCCCAGACCGGAGTAGGCGAATTCGGTCATGTTGGTGCGCCCGAGGATGATCAGGCCGGCGGCCCTGAGGCGGGCCACGACGCTGCAATCGGCCGCCGCCGGCGCGGCGTCGGCAAGCACGCGCGAGCCGGCCGTGGTCACATCGCCTGCGACGTCGAACAGGTCTTTGACGCTCACCGGGATGCCTGCATAGGGGGAGGGCGTCACGCCGAGACTGCGGCCCCTGTCGATCGCGTCCGCAGCCGAGCGCGCCGCATCCGCGTGGACTTTCAGGAAGACCCGCGCGCCTTCGCCTTCTGGGTCGGCGATGCGCGCGAGGCATTCCTCGACCAGGGCGCGGCTGGTGGTGCGTCCGCCCTCGAGCTCTGCGGCCAGATGCGACACCGGATGCATGATGCGCATCGTCGGCCGGTTCAGACCGGATCGTAGTAATGGATTTCGATCAGCATGCAGCCCTTTTCCGATTTGAACGGGCCGTGAGGCGCACCGGGCGGCCTGCATGCGTAAGTGTTCGGCTTGAAGGAGACGCCGCCTTTGCCCGCGGTGTCGTTGCCCACGGTCAGGTCGCCGGAGACCAGGTAGACCTCCTCCCAGTACTCGTGGACGAAGGGTTCGGTGGTGAACACGCCGGGTGCGAAACGAAGCAGGCGGGTGCGGCTGCCGCGCCGACGGGTCTCGTCGAGGGCGCCGGACAGGATCTTCTGCTCGATGCCGGGGGGATAGCCCGAAGGCACTTCCCAGCCGGTGCCCAGATCGACGGCATGAAATTCGTCGTGCTTCTTGTTGATCGCCATGTTGCTCCCTCCGACGCGCAGGTTTTGGGTACTGGAAAAATCGCGTGACGTAGTAAGAAAATTCGCAATGTAGTAAAATATCTCAACAATATCAGAATTCAGCATACATAACAAACGAGAGGCCTCCTGTGTCAGAAATCGAGCAACGCAACACGAGAATCAAGAGCACGCGCATGTCCGAAATCAGGCAGATCCTGGCAATGGTACGGAAGGACGGGCGAACCAGGCTCACGGAACAGGAGGCGAAGAAAGTTCTCGCGTGCGCAGGCGTGGGGATCACGCGGGAAGAGCTGGCCACCACCGCGGACAAAGCGGTCGCATTGAGCAAAAAGATGGGCTATCCGGTCGTTCTGAAAGTCGCCTCTCCCGATATCCTGCACAAGACCGAAGCGGGAGGCGTGAAGGTCGGTTTATCCAGCGCGGCCGCGGTGCGCCGGGCCTACGGCGAGATATTGGAGTCGGCACGCAAGCATGACCGGAAAGCCCGCATCGACGGGGTTCTGGTTCAGGAGATGGTGAGCGGTGGGATCGAAACCATTCTGGGCGTGAGCAACCGTCCCCCGTTCGGTCCGGTGGTCGCATTCGGATTGGGCGGCGTGTTCGTCGAACTGATGAAAGACGTGACCTTCCGGCTCGCCCCGGTGGACGAGGCAGGGGCGGCTGGGATGCTGAGCGAGATCAAGGGCGCCGCCATGCTCGGCGGTTACCGGGGCGGACCCGCGGTGGACAAGGCAGGATTGGCGAAAACCGTCGCCAGCCTCTCGCGCCTGGCCGTGGAACTCAACGACGAAATCGAGGAACTGGACATCAATCCCCTTGTACTCACCAAGAAGCGGATCGTAGCCCTCGACGCGCTCATCACGCTGAAGCCGGAGGGTTCGAAGCGCCGGCCTCGGCGTACGCCGGTAAACGATATCCGGGCAGTTCTCGAGCCCCGCTCGATCGCGGTGATCGGCGCATCGACCGATCCGACGAAGACCGGCCACGTGCTGCTCAAGAACATCGTGGTCAATGGCTTTCCGGGAAAGGTGTATGCCATCAACCCCACGGCCAAGGAAATCCTGGGCGTCAAGGCCTACCCCAATATCCTCGCGGTGCCCGACGACATCGACATGGTGTTCTTTCTTCTTCCGGGCAAGTGGGTCCCGACGCTGTTCGAGGACTGCAAGAAGAAGGGCGTGAAGGCGGCCGTCATCATCTCCGCCGGATTTGCGGAGGTCGGCGAAGAGGGGCGCAAGGTGCAGGAGGCTCTGCAGGAAGTGATCCGGGAGAGCGGGGTTCGCTGCCTCGGGCCGAATTCCATCGGCTTCATCAACATGTCCCACAAGCTGATGGGCAGTTTCATCCTGTTCGAAAACTGGTCGGACGGACCCATCTCGCTCGCGGCTCAATCCGGAATCTTCGCCGGGGCGGTCGCCGACGAGCTGATGTCCAAGTCAGTGCAGCGTATCGGAATCGGCCAGAGCGTGATCTTCGGAAACAAGATCGATCTGGACGAGAGCGACTTCGTCGAGTGGGCGTGGAAGAACCCGAATTCGAAAGTGATCGCGATCCACATGGAATCGATGAACGACCCGCGGCGCTTCCTGTCCCTTGCCAACAAGGTCAAGCGGGACAAGCCCATCATCGTCCTGAAGCCCGGTCGCACCGCCGCCGGCGCCACTGCCTCGGCGTCCCACACCGGATCGCTGGCAGCGGACGAGACCCTGGTGGACAGCAGCCTGCGCCAGTACGGGGTCACGCGGGCCTACGACCTGGAAGAATTCGTGGAGTTCATGAAGGCGTTCTCCTACCAGCCGTTCCCCAGGGGCAAGCGCGTGGGGATCGTCACCTTCAGCGGCGCAAACGGGGTGCTGGCGTCCGACGAGCTTGCCGAGCACGGTTTCGAGATGGCCGAGTTCTCGCCGGCCTCCCAGGCGCGCATGAAGAAGTTCCTGCCCGAGTGGCAGCCCGCCAAGAACCCGCTGGACCTGTGGGCGTCCCTGGGTGCGGGAAACCGGCTTACCCACGAAGAGGGCATCCTGTCGGTGCTCTCCGATAAGAACGTAGACGCGGTCCTGGTCGTGCTGCTGGCGCTGGCGAATGCGGACTTCGACGGGATGCGGGAAATCTATGCGCGAGCGCGCAAGGAGTTCCCGGATAAGCCCGTGTATACGGTGATCCTGGGCGGGCCCATCAAGGGTAGATGGATAAAGGAGATAGACGGCCTGAGCATGCCGGTCTTCGACACCACGAGAATCGCCGTGAAGGCCCTGGCTGCGGCTCGGCACTATGTCCAGCACAAGGACGATGTCCAGCCGGACCCCATCCTTCCGGCTGCGGGAGCCTAGAACGGAGGGCGGACGACCGGGCGCTGGTGGGAAGACCGGATTTGTTCCCGCCCTCTGAGGGCGGGGCTGCCGGCAAGCTGCTGCGCTCTCAGCCCTCCACGGGCAGGCAGGCGATGTCGTACGCGTGCGTGAGCTTGCGGTCCAGTACTGGGTCTTCCAATTCGATTTCGAAGCGCTCTGACGGGCGTATCCCGCCTTTTGCCGCGAGCGTGCCGCAGAACATCAACGCGCCTTCGGCAAGCCGTCCCTTTCCGGCCGGATAGCGCGCAATCAGGTCGAGCGGGTCGAGCATGGTCGTGACCGGCCCTTCCTGATACAGGCTGCGCTTTCCGGCTTCGACGGCGTAGGAGCGCAATATCAGCTTGTCCCAGTGGCCGGCGACTTCGTCGTAGGGCCAGATGTCGGTGCCGACCGGTTTGTCGCACATCTGCTTGGAAATCGTGACGCCGATCGTTTCCACCTTCCGGTCGGTGTGGTCGGAGCCCACCCCCACCCACAGGCGTGAGTCGATGGTGGCGAGGAAGAATTCGACCTCGCCGCTCGAGTCGCCTCCGCTCGCCTCGATCTCGGCGGCCGTGGTCAGGCGCGCCGCCGCCACCCGGTAGAAAATCGGCGTCGAAGCCGGTCGTTTCACGCCGAGCGCTTCCAGTTCGACGATGTGCTTTTCCATCGCTGCCCGGTCGCGGCCGGTCCATCCGGCGATGATTGCGGCAGTGATCGCCGCGGTGCGCGGCTGGCTGCCCTTGGTCGTGACGAGATTGAAATCGATCTTGGTGCCGCTCATGGGATGCTCTGCTTTCGGTAGGGGTTGTTGGGGTGTGTGCCTCTGACGGTCATACTAGTCCATCCAGAAACGCAAGGAGCGAACGGGCGCATTCCGCGGGTTTCTCGATCAGCAGCAAGTGGCTGGTGTCGGCAATGGCCTCGTAAGGACAGCCGTAAAGGGCGTGCAGCGACCGGCCGACCTTGGAGGGCGCCTGGGCGTCGGGCTGATCGGGGTCGGCGCAGATCAATTTCACCGGCAGCGGCAGTTCATTGAACCGGTGCGTCAGGTGCAGATCGGAATTGGTCTTGTAGACTTGGGATTCGCCTGCGGGCGGGCAGCACAGCGACCATAGACCTGTCTGCGGGTCTTCGCGCAGGATCGAGCGCGCCATCAGTTCGTGTGCGCCCGGCACCCAGCGGCGCAGGGTGTACGACTTGGCGAACTGGGCGGCGAGTTCGCCCGGATCGGCAAAGCGGTTCGCTCGCGATCTTGACCACCTTGCCAGCATCAGCTCGAAGGTGCGCGCGACCTCGTGCTCGGGAAGGCCGGGGCCGGGGATCAGCGCGGGATCGAACAGCGCGAGCGCGTCCCAGCGCTTGCCGTATTGCAGCGCATGCCAGATCGCGGTGACGCCAGAGATCGAGTGGAATACACCGACCGTCGGCGCGACCCCCAGCCTGTCGCGGATCGCGTGGAAGATTGCCTCCATGTCGCTGACGAAATTCGGCACGTCGTGGGCCTCCACCCGGTGCCGCGGGTTCTGCCCGTGATTGCGCTGGTCGTAGACGACGACATCGAAGCGATCCGTGAGCAGGCTCCAGAACGGCACGTATGCGTCGATGGCAAAGCCGTTCCCGTGGCACAGCACCAGGCGCGGCCCACTCGCATTGCCGTGCCGGCGCATGCGAATTACGGCGCCGTCGGCCATGGTGAGATCGAACGCCTCGTTCGGCGCCGGGACAGTCATTGCGAACCTTGCATGAGATATTCTGCCTGGCGCTCCGCGCGAAACGACGGTGGCGGGACGCCTATGCATCCCGCGGCCTTGGTTATTGCCACTCAAGTGTTGACGGATCCGGCGAAGAATCTGGGTTTGTGTTGATCTCCCGATTTTGGGAAGTTGGAACTTCTAACTTCCCGAAATCGGGAGATTATGAGAAGCAAAATCGAGCGCGCCTGGCTGGTTCCGGCTCGTCTGGCTAAGGGCGATACGGCCAAAGTGCGTCAGGAACGGTCGATGCGCAGCTTCGCGCGCTTGGGAATTTCAAACTCCGGCAGGCCGATTTCCTTCCACAGATCCAGCGCCTTCATCATGATTTCCTTCGGCGGCAGCGAGAAGGTGCCGGCGTCGATCTTGAGCGTTGCATCGCAGACGATCTTGCTGCCCATGGTGTTTTCCGAGGTCCGGGAACGCACCGACGGGTCCATGTTGATGGGGAAGTAGACGTCGTTGATCAGATCGGTGTCGCGCGCCGGGTTGTAGCGGGAGTTCATCGCCCATTCGACGTGGGTGTGGTCGCGAATGTCGACGTCGTCGTCGACGACCGTCACGCGCTTTATGGGCGACATGGCGGCCACCAGGCGACCGACTTTCTTCGAATGCGCCGGGTAGCCCGGTTTCATCGCGATGATCGCATGCGCGAGCAGCCCGCCGAAGGTCTGGTCGATGAACACGTCGGTCACGCTGGGTTCGCCCAGGTCGTAGCGCAGCGTCTTGAGCAATACCCCGGCGTTGGTCAGGCTCTGGATGGTGGTGCTCTCCGAGGGCGGCATCTGGCTCGTATAACCGTAATAAATGGGGTTCTTGCGGTGGGTGATCGCGGTGATGCGCACCACGGGGCGCCGGTCGACCGGCCCCATGTAGCCGGCGAATTCGCCGAACGGGCCTTCCATGTCGGTCTCGCCGGGGTGGAGTTCGCCTTCGATGACGATTTCGGCGTCCGCGGGGACGACGAGGTCGACCGTCTTGCACTTCACCATCGCAACTGGCGCTCCCATCATGCCGCCTGCGATGTCGATCTCGTCGGCGCCGTAGGGCAGGTTCGCCACGGTGGCCAGATGCACCGCGGGCGGGGCTGCGATCACCCAGGCGATCGGTGCGGCCTTGTCCTTGTCGGTCCAGGTGAGCGTATTGATGTAGCCCTGGCGGCCCGGGGCGAGGTTGGGGACCACGCTGGTTTCGTCGCGCACCATCGTGCGGTACACCCCCATGTTCTGGATGCCCGTGTCGCGGTCCCGGGTCACGGTGATGGTCGTGAGGTAGGGGCTCTTGTCCTTGCCCGGCGTCCACACCGGAATCGGCAGGGTGGACAGGCGCACGTCCTTGCCGGTGACGACCACTTCCTGGCAGAGCGCGCGGTCGACCACCTTGGGCGGGATCGGGTTGCGGCAGGCCCTGACCCAGGCATCGTTGATGCCCTCCGGCTCGACGCCGAGCGCAGTGGCGTAGGCGGCGGTACTGGCGCCCAGCGCGGCGGTGACGATCGGAATCTTGTAGCCTTTCACGTTCTCGAAGTACATGCCGAAGCGTTTCTCTTCGGGCAGCGCCTGGTACATCCATTTCGCCAGCGCGGCCGGTTCCCACATGCGGTCGACCGGCCTTGCGATCCTGCGCAGCAGGCCCTTTTGCTCCAGTGCGGCGAGAAAATCTCTCATGGTGTGGTGGGTCACGTTCGACTCCTTATGTGGCGATTGTCGGGCCGGGTTCGGCTTCAGTGTCTTAGCAGGACAAGCGGGGCGAGCGAAAGGATCGGCGCGTAAGTGATGATCATAAGCGCAACAAGGTAAATGCCCAAGAAAGGCAAGACGCCGCGGTAGAGCGTGGGCAGCGGTACGTTGAACAGCGCGTGGGAGGCAAACAGGTTCAGCCCGAATGGCGGCATAAACATGCCGATGGCGAGGTTGACTGTCATGATGATGCCGAAGTGGATCGGATCCACGCCCTGGGCCTGCAAGAGTGGCAGGACCAGCGGTGCCAGGATAAGGATTGCGGCCGGCGGCTCCAGAAAGCTGCCCACGATGAGCAGGAGCACGTTGAACGAGAGCAGCATGAGCCAGGTTGCGATTTGCAGTTCCCCGATGACGGTCCCCAGCCGTTGCGGAAAGCCGCTTGTCGTGATCAGCCATGAATAGGCGCCTGCCCCGGCAACGATGATCATGAGCTGGCCGACGAGGTACATCGAGTTCTGCGTGATACCCCAGAGTTGGAGCCAGGTGACCTCGCGATATATGTAGCGCGAGACCAGCGCGGCGTATATCACGGCGACGCCGGCAGCTTCGGTCGGCGTGAACACGCCTCCATAGATGCCGCCCAGAATCACCACCGGCGCACCGAGCGCCCAGCTTGCGTCCCGCGTCGATTCGACGATGTTCTTCCAGCGGGTCTTCGAGGTGAGGGGGACCATCTTGATCCGGGCGTAGACCAGCACATAGGCCGAGGCGAGCAGCCCGATCAATATGCCCGGCACAATACCGGCCAGGAAAAGCGCGGGAACCGACTGCTGCGCTGCGAGGCCATAGATGATCATCGGAATCGATGGCGGGATGATGACGGCGATGGCGCCCGAGGAAGCGATGATCCCTATGCTGAAGCGCGGGTCGTAGCCGCCGTCGCGAAGGGCAGGGTGCAGCAACCTCCCGATCGCGGCAACGCAGCCCACGGCCGAACCCGACATCGCGCCGAACAGTTCGGAGGAAACAATGGTCGTCACCGCCAGCGAACCGCGGATTCCGCCGATCACCGACATGGAAAAGGCGACCAGTCGCTTCGCGAGCCCGCCTTTTCCCATGATGTCGCCCGCAAGCACGAACAAGGGCACTGCGAGCAGCGGGAAACTGTCCAGGCTGCCGAAGATCACGGTCTGCATCGCCGAGAGCGGCAGGCCCGGGGTGGTGGCAATACCTAGTATCGCAGTCAGCAGCAGGATCACATAGATCGGGATTCCCAGCGCCAACAGGAGCACCGGCAGCACGAAGTACAGAAGAAACGCCACGCCGCGCTGCTCAATGGTGCATCGATTCAGCGGCTTCGGCGGCCTTGCCGCAGAGTTCGCGGGCGATGAGCGCAACCGCCGTGAGCGCGAATCCGAGAGGAATCGAGCCCTGCGGCAGGGCCACGGGCATTTCCAATGCGTCGCTGCGCTGGTCGAAATCGATGAGCCGCAGGACGATCGGCACGGACACGTATACGATCAGCACGGCAACGGCGAGGCTGGACAGGTCGGCCAGCATTTCCAGCATCCGGCGGACCTTGACCGGAAGGGACCTCGCCAGCAGGTCCATGCGTACATGCGCGCCATCCCACGTCACCGCGGGCAGGACGATGAAAACTGCGACGATCTGCAGGAACAGCATCGCCTCCTCGCCCCAGCTGAGGGGGGAATCGAGGAGGTAGCGTCCGAATACGTTCACGCCGTTGATGGCGACGATGGCGAGCAGCATCACGGCCGAGACCGCCCGCAGCGCTCCGGCAAGCGCGTCGATGACCCGGCGCGCCGTGCCCGAGTTCATGACAGAGTCAGGTTCCTCGCGTCAGCCGCGCGTTGCAGACTTACTCGGTCCGCTTGGCCGCTTTCAGCAGGAGTTCGTACATCGCCTTTTCCTGCGGCTTCTTGGCGGTTACCTCGGCGCCGATCGGCAGCATCAGTTTCATGAGCTGTGCGTGGTCCGCTTGCGTAGGCACGATGATCTCCCCGCCGGCCTTGAGCCAGCGGTCGCGCTGTATGCCAAGGAATTCGATCGTCCACTGTACGTTATCCTTGGTTGCTTTCTCCGCGGCGTCGGTTACCACTTTCTGCAGATCGGGCGGCAGCTTGTCGAACCAGATCTTGCTGACCACAGTGATCGAGGTCACCATCCCATGGTTCGACTCGTATATGTATTTCGCGGCATCCCAGTAGCGGAACGCCGTGAATACCGGCAGCGCACTCATGGAGCCGTCGAGCGCCCCCTGCTGCACCGCCGGCAGGACCTCGCCAAGCGACATCGGCACCGGCGTGCCTTTCAGCCGGCGCATCTGGTTCATCTGCATCGCACCCGCAAGCACCCGTATTTTCAGGCCTTCGAAGTCGGCGAGCTTCCGTATGGGTGTGCGGGCGACGACCATGAGCGGTCCGTAAAGGAACACGCTGACGCCCTTGAGGCCCTTGTCGGCGCCGAGGGCGAGGAAAGCAGCCTTGAATTCGGGATCCTGCATCGTGCGGCTGGCATGCGCGCTGTCCTTGAACAGGCCGGGGGCACTCAGCAACTCGTAGCGCGAATCGACGCCGGCAAGGAATTCGGGCGGTCCGATCCAGGCCTGGATTGAGCCGAACTGCGTGCCTTCGATCTGGCGCGGGATTGCGCCGAGCTGGCTTGCCGGGTAGATCTCGGGCTTGATTCGTCCTTTCGAGTTCTTTTCGACGTCGGCAGCAAACCGCTTCATCCACTCATGCTGGACATCGTTGATCGTGGCCGTGCTCAACTTCATCACGTTGGACTGCGCCGCGGCGGACGCGGCCAGGGCGCCCGCGAAGGCTGCAAGCACGACACATTTCAGGATGCTGATCATGGATCTCATGAAATCTCCCGCGGAAAATTGGAACGTTGAAAAGACGGCGGAGTGACTGAATCACCGTTCTCTGACGGCTACGGCTGCTGCGCTGATATTTCACAATTACTTTACATGGAGCGCCGTATTTGTCAAGAGGGATTTGCGCCAGTGCGCGATTGCAGACCACGCCCTCTTGCGATGAATGCTGGAACAAGGGCCGTGATTTCAGAACGGCCGGCGCAGTCTACCCGGTCAACCCCTGGGTCCTGAGTTCTGAGCGCCGGATCTTTCCCGTCGGCGTCTTCGGCAGCGAAGAAGCGAACCCGATAACGCGCGGATACATGTGCGGCGCGCCGTGCTGCTTGAAGAAGGTCTGGATCTCGTTCGCAAGTTCGCCCGACGCCGCGAAACCCTCCCGCAGCACGATCCAAGCCTTGACGACCTGCGAGCGCTCGCCGTCTGGGTCCGGCGCGGGGATGCACGCGCACTCGAGTACCGCCGGGTGGCGCGCGAGGACGGCTTCGACCTCGGTCGGCGCGACGTTGTAGCCGGCGGTGACGATCATGTCGTCCTGCCGCCCGATATAGTAGAGATAGCCCTCTTCGTCCATCCGGACCGAATCCTGCAGCATCGACCAGCCGCCGCGCACCGATTTCGCCTGCACATCCGGCTTGCGCCAGTACTTGGTGCCGGTGGGTCCGCGAAACGTGAGCAGCCCGGGCCGGCCGCGAGGCATCTCCGCGAACGTATCGGGATCGCGCACCACGATCTCGAATCCGGGTATCGGCCGGCCGCACGAGCCCTCGCGAACCGGATCGCCGTGCCGGGATGAACTGATGATATGCAGCGATTCGGTCGAGCCCATCGAATCGCGTATCGGGGATCCCAGCCGCTCAAGAACGCGAGCGGCGACGGCGGGCGAGAGCGCCTCGCCGGCGCTGCGCAGATCGCGCAGCGAGGACACGTCGGCGCGAACGCTTTCCGCCGCAAGCGCCAGCATGTTGTAGTAGGTCGGCACCGCGCCGAGTATGGTGACGCGATGGCGCTCGATCGCGCGCAGCATGGCCTCGGGCTTCTTCTCCTCCATCAGCACTGCCGGCACGCCGAAGCGCAGCGGATACGACAGAAAGAAACCGACGCCCATCGAGAACGCGAGCGGCGGCTGCCCGGCGATGACGTCCTGCGCCCGCAGCGGCAGCTGATAGTTGCAGAACCCGTCGGCGATGGCGAGCAGATCGCTGTGGCTCTCGCAGCAGCCCTTCGGTTCGCCCGTGCTGCCGGAGGTGTAGAGCAGCAGCGCCACGTCGTCCCGGCGCGTCGGGGCCGGCGTAAGGCTGCTGCCGGCGGCTGCAAGGAGCGCGTCGTAGTCGTGGTAGCCCGCGCGGCCGGTTTCGCCGATCGCGATGCAGTGCCGGACGAACCCGAACGATGGGCGGGCCTTCTCCACCTCGTCCAGGAAGCGCGCGTCGGCGATGAGCGCAATCGCCTCGGCATCGGCCTCGCGATAGGCGATGTCCGCGGCCCGCAGCAGCGTGAACGTCGGGACGGCGACCGCGCCGATCTTCAGCAGCGCGAGTATGCACACGGCGTGCTCGGGACGGTCGGGAATTCTCAGTAGCACTCTGTCACCCGGCCGGATTCCGAGGCCGGCCAGCGCGTTGCCCAATCGGTTCACGTCGCCGGCGAGATCCCGGTAACTGATCCGGCGCTGGCCGAACAGGTAGACCGTCCGGTCTCCCCAGCCTCGGGCGATCGGCCTGTCGAGGAATTCGACCGCCGCGTTGAGCCGCAGCGGGTAATTCAATTCGGGCAGCGAGAACAGGAGGTCGGGGCTGCACTGCGGCGGCGGCAGGAACGATTCCGGAATCGACTGCACGCTGTCCCGAGACCTGCCGGGTTCAACACCCACTGCTTCGTTCTCCTTGGGGCGCTCTCGCACCCGGCCCTATGGCAGCGATTGCGGGGGCATCGCGGTGCCGGTCATGCATCGGGGTGGATCTGGCCGCTCTCGAACTTCTTCGCGGATGTCGACCGGGTGTACATCAGCCAGCCCTTGCCTTCGTGCAGGTGAAACCTCTTGCTCCAGAAGAGGTTGTCTACCCAGAGCAGCAGCTTGCGCGCGAGCCGGCCCTTGGGCACCGCCCAGACGGCGGCCCGCAGCCACCATCGGTCGGGCTTGTTCCAGGGACAAACGGTAATGCAGCGGGCGCAATCGTTCCACTTGTCGCGGTCGGCGTTCCAGTAGGTGATGCACTTGTCGTTGTCCGTGACCCAGTGGGAATAGCCGCGCTCGACCTGCTTGGGGCCCTTCGGGAGGCACTGCGACGGGCAAAGCCTCGCGCATTTATCGCATTCGTTGCACAGCGACTGGACGCCGATGTCGATCGGGCTGTCGATGGCCAGCGGCAGGTCCGTGGTCACGGTCGCGAGGCGCAGCCGCGGCCCGAGTTCCTTGGTGATCAGGCAGTTGTTTCTGGCCAGCTCGCCCAGGCCGGCCTGCACGGCGATCGGCACGTGCAGCACCCGCTCCGAAACGTGAAAGTGCGCCATCGCCGGATAGCCGAGCTCGCGGATGTAGCACGCCAGCGAAGTCGCGGTCTTCGCGGATTCGAGATAACCGAAGCCCACCTCTGCGCCGTCGATGAAGCTCGGCGAGTAACGCAGCCGCTCGTAATCCATCTCGTGGGCAATCGAGATCGCGTACTTGTGATCGAGCGCTATCGGCTCGCCCCAGCGGCCCTTGCGCGCGTCGATCCTCAGCCCGCGATTCGAGTACACATGATGCGGCTGCAGTTCGCATATTCCGACCAGGCGCGCGCCGAAGAACTTCGCCACTTCCTTGATGTGCGCCGACATCCTGGCCCTATCCTTGACCGGCACCTGTTTTGGGTTCAGCGGCCCCTCGGCCACCGAAAGCAGCGCGCGCAGCGGGGAATTGAACGGCCTATTCTCGGGATAGAAAACGCGGCGGAACGGATCGACCGATTCCGACGTCCAGCGCTGCTGAACCTTCTCGCCCAGCGCGCCCACCGCCGCCTTCGTGTGCTGCTGCTCCCGCTGGTCGAAGCGCGGGATCGCGCTGACGATCCGGCTTGTGACCTGCCGTACCTGTGCCATACAGTGTCCTCAATCTTGCCGGCGTGTACTCAGACGCCGAGGTACTTGTGCTTCACTTCGTCGTTCCCCGAAAGCGCCGCGGAATCGCCGCTCCAGACCACGCGACCCTTCTCCAGCACGTAATGCCCATCCGCGATGACCGAAAGCGCCTTGAGGTTCTTGTCGATCATGAGGATCGACAGGCCTTCGGTCTTGAGCCGGACGATCGAGCGATAGATGTCGGCCTGTATGAGCGGCGCGAGCCCCTCGGTCGCCTCGTCCAGAATGAGCAGCCGTGGGTTGGTCATCAGCGCCCGTCCGATGGCGAGCATCTGCTGCTCGCCGCCGGAGAGCTGGTTGCCGAAGCTGCGGTGGCGCTCGCGCAGGCCCGGAAACAAGTCGAAAACCCGCTCGAGCGTCCATGGATCCGAGGATCCGCCGCGGTTCGCGGCCGTGGCGACCAGATTTTCGCGCACCGTCAGATTGGGGAAGATCTGCCGGCCCTCCGGCACCAGGCCGATCCCGGCCTGCGCCACGCGGTAGGAGGGCAGTCCCCGAATCGGCTTGCCGTCGAACTCGATCGTGCCGCGCCTCGCGGGCACCACGCCCATGATCGACAGCACCGTGGTGGTCTTGCCCATGCCGTTGCGCCCGAGCAGGGTGACCACCTGACCCGCTTCGATCGAGAACGACACGCCGAAGAGGACCTGCGACAGGCCGTAGGCGGTTTCGAGGCCTTCGACTCTCAGCATGGCATCCTCGGGCGTTCTTCCAGCGCGCGAGGCGACGGGTCTGGTTTCCATGGCCGCATCAGCTGTCTTCCCCGAGATAGGCTTGGCGCACCTCGGTGTTCGCCCGGATGTCGAGAGGCGCGCCGGTGGCGATGATGCGGCCGTACACCAGCACGGAAATGCGGTCGGCGAGCGAGAACACGGCGTCCATGTCGTGCTCGACCAGGATCATGGTCTGGCGCCCTTTCAGCGAGTCGAGCAACGTCACCATGCGCTGCGATTCCTCGGTGCCCATTCCGGCGACCGGCTCGTCGAGCAGAAGCAGGCGCGGCTTGGTGGCGAGGGCCATCGCCACCTCGAGCTGGCGCTGCTCGCCGTGCGAGAGGTTGGCGGCGAGCGCGTTCGCGCGCTCGCCCAGGCCGACTCCGTCGAGATACTGGCGCGCGGGGTCGCGCAACGCCGGTTCGCTCCGCGCCGGCTTCCAGAACCGGAAGCTGTGGCCGGCATGCGCCTGAATCGCGAGCGCGACGTTGTCGAGCGCGGTGAACTCGCGGTAGATGCTGGTGATCTGGAAGGAACGCGCAAACCCCTTTTTCGCCCGCGCCGGGGCGCGCAGCGGCGTGACATCCTGGCCGGCGAAGCGGATCGAGCCTTGGTCGGGCCGCAGGTCGCCCGAAAGCTGGCTGATGAAGGTGGTCTTGCCCGCGCCGTTGGGGCCGATCACGGCGTGCGTCTCGCCCTCGCGCACGTCGAAATCGATGCCGTCGCAGGCGCGCAGGGCGCCGAAGCTTTTCGAGAGCCCGCGAACTTCCAACAGCATGTCATTCATCACCCGCTCCCGGAATGATGCCGGCGAGCCCGGTGCGGAAGAAGATCACCGACACGACGAGCAAAGGACCGAGGATGACCTGCCAGTGCTCGGTCCATCCGGCGAGCAGCGTTTCAAAGACGAGCAGCACCAGTGCGCCCAGCAGCGGGCCCGCGCTGGACGCAACACCACCGAGAATCACCATGAACATGATCTCGCCGGAGCGCGTCCAGTGCATGAAGTCCGGCGTGATGTAGGCCGTGTGGTTGGCGAGCAGCGCGCCGGCGAGTCCGCACAGCGCACCGGCGATGGTGAACGCGCAGAGGCGGTACGAGTACGGTGAGAAACCGATCGCGCGCGAGCGCGCCTCGTTCGATTTGGCGGCGCGCAGCACCATGCCGAAGCGCGACCGCGCGATCCGGTGCACCAGATAGATGGTTCCGAACATCAACACCAGCACCAGGTAATAGGACGCCACCGGGTCCGCGAGGTCGATGAGTCCGGAGAACTGGCTGCGCGTCTTGATGCGCATGCCGTCGTCGCCGCCGAACTCCTCGATCGATATGCCAAGGTAGTACAACATCTGCGTGAAAGCGAGCGTGATCATGATGAAGTACATACCGCTCGCGCGTATCGATACCGCGCCGATTGCCAGCGCCACCAGCGCGGAGGCGCCGATCGCGACCGGCCACTGCAGCCAGCCGCTGTTCATGCCGTAGAAGGAGAGGATGCCGACCGCGTAGCCCCCGATGCCGAGATACGCAGCGTGGCCGAACGACACCAGTCCGCCGTAACCGAGAATCAGGTTCAGGCTCGCCGCCGCGATGGCGAAGATCATGACGCGGCGCACGAGCTCGACGTAGAAGGGTTCGTGCAGCACGCCGACGACCGGCGGCAGCAGCGCGAGGGCGGCGACGAGCACCGCCCAGAAAATGAGCTGCGCGTGCGCGCGCATCAGCGGCCCCGTGAGGGAAACAGGCCTTCGGGGCGCACAGCCAGCACCAGCGCCATCAGGAGGTAGATCAGCATCGAGGCGAGCGCCGGCCCCGCGGAATCGGCTGCGGTGGGCGAGATCATGGTGGCGAGCAGCGGTCTGAGGAACGCCCGGCCCAGGGTGTCGACGATGCCCACCAGCAGGGCGCCGACGAAGGCGCCGCGGATCGACCCCAGGCCGCCGATGACGATGACCACGAACACCTGGATCAGGATCATCTCGCCCATCCCGGGCAGCACCGCGTAGATGGGTCCGGCCATCAGGCCGGCGAGACCGGCGAGCGCGCAGCCGAAGCCGAAGACGACGGTATAGAGCAGCCGGACGTTGACGCCGAGCGCCGCGATCATGGTGCGGTTGGAGGCGCCGGCGCGGATGAGCATCCCGAGGCGCGTGCGCGTGACGACGTACCAGAGGCCCGCGCCCACCGCGAGACCCACGAGGATCACAACGGCACGGTAGAACGGATAACGCGAGCCCGCGAAGATCTCGACGTGGCCCCGCAGCCATTCCGGACGCGGGAAGTCGAGCAGGGTGCGGCCCCAGATGATCGCCACCAGTTCGTTGAAGAAAAGGATCAAGCCGAACGTGGCGAGCACGTGGTCAAGGTGGTCGCGCGCGTAAAGCGTGCGCAGCGCGACCACCTCCACCAGCATCCCGACGAGCAGTGTGCCCGCGAGCCCCAGGACCACGCCGGCGATGTAGTTTCCGCTCCATTGCACCGCCGCGAGCGTCAGGTACGCGCCGATCATGTAGAACGAACCGTGCGCGAGGTTCACAAAGTTCATGATGCC
>Ga0154717_1012_pt1 | contig 21142 bp, 20 predicted proteins | sample Rifle2008BG16ft_FD_105725 | JGI IMG/M metagenome (GOLD analysis project Ga0154717, IMG submission 105725) | Betaproteobacteria bacterium RBG_16_64_18
CTCGAGCACCGTTTCGCGGCCGTTGGACGCGGTGGCGACGACCTCGATGCCGCCTTCGCGCTCCAGGATCGCCCGCAGGCCGTCCCGCATCACCGCGTGATCGTCGGCGATCAGGACCGTTATGGTCATGCCGGCCCCCGCGGGATCTCCGCCACGACGCGCGAGCCAGCTCCGGGTGAGGATGCGACGTGGACGAGGCCACCCACGGCCGCGGCGCGCTCACGCATCGTCATCAAACCCCAGGTCGGATTCACGTCGCACAGTACCTGTCTGTCGAGGTCGAAGCCCACACCGTCGTCGGCGATTTCCAACCGCACCTGCCGCTCCGTTACCGCCAGGGCCAGCGTGATTCGCCTCGCCTTCGAATACTTGACCGCATTCATCAGCGCCTCCTGGGCGATGCGCATCAGCGTGGACTCGATCTCGGCCGGCAGCCGCTGCCCAGGATCGGTCCCGACCAGCTCGGACTCAATGCCGGATCGGTGGGTAACCTCGTGCGCCAGCCAGCGCAGCGTGGCGAACAGGCCGAATTCGTCCAGCATCGGCGGGTGCAGATTGCCCATCACGCTGCGCACGCGCGCCACTGTTTCCTCGAGCAGGACCAGAGAATCATCCAGTCGCCCCTTCAGCCTCGCTCGCTCTGCGTCGGACAGCTCGCGGTCTATGTAGTGCAGGTTGAGGTTGAGCGCGGACAGGTTCTGTCCCACCTGGTCGTGCAGCTCCTTGGTTATTGCGCGCCGCTCCGCGTCCTGCACCTGAGCCAGGCGCCTGTAGGCTGTCCTCAATTCCGCTGCGCTGCGCTGGAGTTCCTGCTCGCTGAGCTTGCGTTCGGTAACGTCCAGCACGGTGCTCATCACCGCAATGCGGCCGTCGAAGTCAATGCGCGAGCCGAACACCTCGAAGTAAGCCAGGGAGCCATCCTTCCTTCGGCCACGGAACGTGTAACGCATGCTCGGCGCCTCCCCGTGCTGGCGGCGACGCAGGTGTTCCTGGACCAGGGGTCGGTCTTCATCCGCCACAAATTCAAGCGCGCTGGATGCTCCGAGCATCTCCTCCGGCGAATAGCCGAGCATTCGGGCCCTGGCCGGGTTGACGTATTTGAACCGGCCATCCTGAATGATCACGACTCCGGCCAGGTTCTCCTCGGCCAACAAGCGGAACTGGGCCTCGCTCGCGCGCAGCGCCTCCACTGCGTGCCTGCGCTCGGTAATGTCGCGGACTATGGACAGCGCACAGTCCGTCATGCCGAGGCGAATGGGCGCCAACTGTATGTCGGCGTGAAACGTCGAACCGTCCTTGCGTATCACGGGGAAATCCGCGACCACCTGGCTCTCGCCGCGCTGCAGTCGCTTGAACTCCTCGATCACATGCGCCAGATCCTGCTTCGGGTGGATATCCGAGACGCCGACGCGGACGATTTCCTGGAGCGTGTATCCGAGCACGCGGCAGATGGCCGGATTTCCGGTCAGGAACTTCCCGGACCTGACATCCGTAACCAGAATGCCATCTCGCGCGCCTTCGAATATCGCCCGCAGTCTTTCCTCGGATTCGCGCAGCGACAGTTCGGCGCGCTTGCGCGCCGTGACGTCGCGCACCATGCTGACGATCTTCCCCGGCCTGCCCTCGGCATCGGGCCGGATCGTCGCGGAAATCGAGCATGGGACCGCGGTTCCGTCACGATTGACGAATGTCGATTCAAAGTCCCTGATGGTCCCCGTGAGCATAAGAGTGCGCAGGAACGCCGTTCTGCGCTCCGGGTCGCCGTAGAAGTCTTTCGACGACCTCCCCAGCAGGTCTTCCCTCCTGTATTGACCGCCGGACAGCGTTTCGATTTGCGGGCTGATTTCCAGGATGGTTCCGCCCAGGTCAGTCTCGACATACAGGTCCTGCAGATTGTCGTAGATGCTGCGGTATTTTTCCTCGCTCGCCCGCAGCGCGCGTTCCTGCCGCTCGGCGCTTTCGCGCCGGTCTGTCTCGTAATCGGCTTCAAGGCGGTCGTACTTCCGCTGCCGCCGCTGGCTGAAAGTCAGTCCCAGGATCGCTGTCAGCGCAATCGCCCCGTAAAGCCCGCCATCCATGAGCGCATCCTTGCGCCACGGGGCATAGATGGCCGCAATATCCCGGCCGACGCCGACCACCAGGGGTTTGTCCATGGGAACATTTGCGGGTCTGATGGTGCGTATGGCCATCATGAGCTCCTCGCCGGTGGCATAGCCGGTACCGGTCATGACCGTGGCGGCCTGCCCGCTGTCCCGGTGCCGGCTGAAAAAGGATCCGGGTTTGGCCAGGTCGATTCCGGCTGCCCGCTCGTTCAGCGGCATGTACAAGAACCCCATGCCGTCGCCGTGCGCAATCGAAACCCACATGTCCGGCGCGTAAAGCACGGACTGCAGCAAAACGTTGAAATACTCGGGGTCAAGCGCCGCCGAAACGATGCCGGCAAACTCTCCCCTGGACCCGGTCGCCACTCGCGTCCCGTTGATCAAAAATACCCCCAGCACGGTCTTGAACGGCGGAGAAACGTAAAGCGTGGCCGGGTCCAGGCGCTCGCGCGGAACCTTGAAATACTCGCGAGCGCTGAAATTCATGCCGATCAATTCGTCCCGGCTTGAGGCCAACACCGTGCCTTCGGCATCGAGGATGGACATCGTGCGCACACCGGGCATCGCATCGGCCAAGGTCTTGAGATGGCGGGATGTTGCGGGGCCTATGCTTTTGCGGTTCGAAAGTGAATAGTCATTTCGAACCCCGGCCAGGGCATTGTTCACCCCCTCCAGTTGACGCCCCAGATTCTCATCGATCACCCGGGCCTGCACTTGCAGCCGGTCACGCTCCAGCGCTTCGACCCGGCCGCGTTCGTCGTAAACCCAATAGCCGACGAGCGCGCCAAGGATCAGCAGCGCCGTGCCAAGCAGCATCCACTCAATCCGGTAGCGGCGTGTTTGCAAGGTGCCTTGTCCGGTCATCCGGGGATTTCACCGATTGTAAGGCCTGCGGAACCAGTCGGCGTGAGGTCGCTTGAACGCCGGTAAGCGATCACGGCACCACGGTCGACCCCAACGTTCTGGTCTACCGCTTCGACCCCAGGGATCCGGCCAAGCAGCGTGTCGCGCGTGAGCTGCTGCGTGAGGGCATCGAGCGCGGCACGCTACGCGTTGCGCACCAGGCGATCGTCGAATTCGTTCAGGCCGTCACCCGGCCGCTGGGTCGCGGCAAACCGAGCCTGCTGGCGCGGCCGGATGCGCTGCACGAGGCCGAAGTGCTGCTTGTGCAGTTTGAGGTCCTGTCCCCGACGGACTCGATGGTGCGCACTGCAATTCGCGCGGTCGCAACGTATCAGCTCGGCTGGCTCGACGCGCACATGTGGGCCTATGCCGAGCACTACGGTCTGGAGGAGATTGTATCGGAGGACTTTTCCGACGGGCAATTGATCGGGACCGTGCGCATTCGTAATCCCTTCAAGACTCCATGACCACCCCGCCGGCGGGGTCCGGTCTTGACCCGGCGCAAATGCGGCTATGCAGGCCCTGACGCCTTAACCCCGCTGTGGGCCTAGACGAGCGTCCGTAGCAGCCGCACCGCGGGCGCGACGCGCACGCCTTCGGGACTGCGGTAATCCTTGGTTCCGGTCGCCGAGATCTGCCATGCATCGGCGTCGGGAAACCGCGCCTTCAGGTAACTACGGCGACTTCGAGTTCAAGAACCTCGAGGCCGATACCCAATATATCCTGAGCATCGAGCACGCCGGCTGCAAGCCGCGCGAACTGCGCGTGCACACCGGCGCCGACCCAAACGTCGGAACGATCGTGATGGAGCCAGCAGTCTGAGCGGGTACGACCACCTCGCCGGTTGGAAGCGATGGCAGGTGTTGGCTGTTGTTCTGACCGATCCTCCTGCCCGCCTGCCGCGCGGGGTTCGGCTATTTTCCCGTAGTTTGCCGGGGGCGATTCTTCGCCGGAATTGTGGAATATAATACAATCGTATTCCACAATCGAAGGAAGACGCTTGAAACTGAAATTCTTCGACCTGTCCTTTCGAACCGCCTATGCCCAGGCGAAGGAGCTGGCGCTTGCGCAGGGACAAATTCCGCTTCTCACGGCGGGAACTCTGCAGACGGAAAAGCGCGCCGACAAGCATTTCGTCTATCGTTACCGCTACGACGCCTCCGGGAAGCGCGTCACCGAGTATCTCGGCCCTGAAGACGACGCGGGCACCGCGACCAAGGTGGAACGGGCGAACGCCGAAATAAGCGAGGCCGCGATTGTGGCGGGTTACAGCCGCGACTTGCGAAAAGTGGGTTTCCACAGCACCGACAACTCCGCTTTGGTTACCGTGGCGGCGCTGTTCAACGCCGGCATTTTCGGCAACGGGGGAATTCTGGTCGGCACGCATGCGTTCGGTGCGATCCTGAATGAACTAGGCGTCGCGGACACGTCTTTCGCCATGACCGAGGACGTCGACGTTGCGCGCGCCCAGCCGATCCAGATCGCCGCGCTCCCGGAGGGAGGCTTGCTCAAATTGCTGGGTGAGACAGGACTGCCGTTTCACGAAGTTCCACAATTGAAGCGCAACGAGCCGCCGACTTCGTTCAAGGTGCGCGGAAAGAAGCTCAGGGTGGACTTGCTGGTTCCGGCAAAGGGCGCACCGTACAAAACCGTGGTCGTACGCGAACTGGGTGCGCACGCGACAGGAATGCCGCACCTGAAATTCCTTCTGGAAAAAACGACGCAGTCGGTGTTACTTGGACGGGACCGCATTGTCCCGATCACAGTGCCGCATGGCGGCCGTTTTTGCGTGCACAAGCTTGCAGTGTACGCATTGCGCGGCGGCAGCAATCCGAAGAGCCGGAAGGACGTGGCGCAGGCGGCACTGTTGGCGGCGGCAATGTCGCAGGACCAGGAATTCATGTTGCACGATGCGATTGACGCCATGGACAAGGCGCTGCGCTCCAAGGCGAAGGCAGGGGCCCGGCGCGCCATCGGCTTGCTCGAGGACGACTACCCCGAAGCAGCGGGTCTGCTGGCTGCCTTGGCCTGATTGTGGAACACAAACAGATTAAGTTCCACAATCGTTCCTTAACCGGTAATTCCGCCAAAATGTCGCTCGGATCGAGGTCCTGTCCAGTGGAGCCATCCCGAGGGATTTCCGCCCCGGGCGGCGGCCGCGGTGCGGTAGAATGCGCGCTGTGCAGATCTTGGTTGCCGTTCTGATCGGTCATCCTGCTGCGGATGGTTCGCTGCGATAACCGATAACCGATAACCGATAACCGATAACAAAGGGAGGGTTATGCGCTTCGAACGTACACCTGCTTCGCCGATTGCCCGCACACTGACCATTGCGCTTGCATTGGCAATTGCTGCGTCGGGTTCCACTGCCGCTCATGCACAGTCTTATCCCTCGAAGCCGGTCAAGATCTACCAGGGCTTCGCCGTGGGCGGCAACGCCGACACCATCGCCCGCCTGGTTGCGCAAGGCCTGTCCGAGGAGCTTGGGCAGCAGTTCCTGGTCGAGTCCAGGACCGGCGCGGGCGGCAACATCGCTTCGGATTTTGTCGCGAAGTCCGCCCCCGACGGCTATGGCCTGGTGCTGCTCACAGGCGGACATGCGGTATCGGCGGCGATGTACAAGGCGCTTGCCTTCGATCCGCAGAACGACTTCAAGTGGTTATCGCTGGTCAGCGTGTTCCCGTTCGTCATCGGCACCAGCATCGACAGCAAGATCAAGACCATTGCCGATCTGATCGCGGCGGCGAGGAACGAGCCGGACAAACTGTCGTACAGTTCGGTGGGGGTCGGCACCACGCAGCATCTCGCCGGCGAACTGCTGCAAGCCACGGCAAAGATCAAAATGCTGCACATCCCCTACCGGGGCGGCGGCGCGCCGGTGCAGGACGTGATTACCGGTCGCGTCGATATCCTGTTCGACTCCGTCACGGTTTCGCGGGCACAGGTTGCCGGAGGCAAGCTGCGCGCCCTGGGGGTGACCTCGACCAGCCGCATACCGCAATTGCCGGACGTTCCGGCAGTCGCGGAGACGCTGCCCGGATTCAACGTGACCTCGTGGGCAGCCATTGCCGCGCCCGCCGGCCTTCCGGCCGAGATTGCCAACAGGCTGCACGCCGCCATTGCAAGAACGGTCGCCAGACCCGACGTCGGAAAACGGCTGTTCGACCTCGGCGGCATCGCCACCTCGAGTACGCCGGAGGAAACGGCGACGCATGTCGCCCGCGCGATCGCAACCTGGAAGCGGGTTGTGGAGCAGGCCAACATTCCCAAACAGTATCGCGCGCTCACCGGCAGCCGGGCACGACCTGTGCAGTGGCGCAGCGGGTCGCCCGGCAGCGAATCACGCCGCCGGAACCACCGTGCCGGCGCACTCTCCGAAGCCGATTCGCGGGTAGCCCGGACGCTCGCACCACGCACGCATGATGACGGTGTCGCCGTCCTCGATGAAACTGCGCGTCTCGCCGGTCGGGAGCGTGACCGGCGACTTGCCGCCGGCCGTCAACTCGAGTATCGAGCCCACGTCTTTCGCGTCGGGGCCGGACTGCGTGCCCGTTCCGAGCAGGTCGCCGGGCTGCAGATTGCAGCCGTTCGAGGTATGGTGCGCGAGCATCTGGAAGGCGGTCCAGTACGCGTGCCGGAAATTCCCCCGCGATAGCCGCGTCTCGCCCATGCCCATCGCGCGCGCCTTCGCGGTTTCGAGGCAGACCTCGAGCTGCACGTCGAGCGCGCCGCGCCCGCGGTTGTCCGGCGATTCGAGATAGGGCAGGGGCTGCGGGTCCGATGCGTCCCGGGTCCATTCGCAGCGGAATGGCTCGAGCGCTTCGAGCGTCACGATCCAGGGCGAGATCGTGGTGGCGAAATTTTTCGCGAGGAACGGTCCGAGCGGCTGGTACTCCCAGGCCTGGATGTCGCGTGCCGACCAGTCGTTCAGCACGCACAGCCCGAACACATGCGACTCGGCTTCGGCGAGCGGCACGCGCCGGCCTGCTTCGTTGCCCGGCCCCGTGAAAATCCCGAGTTCGAGCTCGTAGTCCAGGCGCTTTGAGGGTCCGAAAGCCGGCTCTGCCGCCTCCGGCGCCTTGGTCTGTCCCATGGGGCGGGCAAACCGGTGACCGCTGACGCGTATGGACGACGAGCGTCCGTGGTAGGCGATCGGCACCCATTTGTAATTCGGCATCAGCGGGTTGTCGGGCCGGAACATCCTGCCCACGGTCGTGGCGTGATACACCGAGGCGTAGAAGTCGGTGAAGTCGCCGATCACCGCAGGAAGCGCGTGCTCGGCCTGCGCCTGCGGAACAAGGTGTGACCGGAGCCTGGCCGCCTGTGGTGCTCCCTCGCGCAATGCCCGCGACAACGCGAGCCGCAGCGCGGACCAGTGCCCGGGTCCCAGCGCCATGAATGCGTTGAGCGTGCTCCCGGCGCAGGCCGCGGCCGCGACGGCCGCATCGCCTTCGAACTCGGTCTGCGCTGCGGCCAGGTCGAAGATCCGGTCGCCGATGGCGACGCCGCAGCGATAGGGTTCATCCGAACCCTTGCGGCGGAAGACGCCGAAGGGCAGGTTCTGGACCGGGAAGTCGCACTGCGCGGCATTCGCCGCGTCAACCCAGCTTTTCAGTTCCGGATCGTGCGTTTCATTCAGACGCGTCATTTCAGGGCTTTCCGGTGAAGTGTTTCTTCAGCCCCTGCCAGCACCGGGAATAATCGCGCTGGCGCTCCGGTGCCTCGATCGCGAATCGGGTCGGCTGGATCAGATACCGCGTCTCGAACATGAAGGCCATGGTGTTCCCGAGCTTGTGCGGCGTGAGTTCGATGCTCGATGCGCGCTCGAAGGTTTCGGCATCCGGGCCGTGGGCGGTCCACGAATTGTGCAGACTGCCGCCGCCCGGAACAAAGCCCGCGGCCTTGGCGTCGTACTCGCCCTGGATGAGGCCCATGTATTCGCTCATGACGTTGCGGTGGAACCAGGGCGGGCGGAAGGTGTCCTCGCCCACCATCCAGCGCGGGGGAAAGATCACGAAGTCGACGTTCGCCGTGCCCGGCGCGGCCGATGGCGAAGTGAGCACCGTGAAAATCGACGGGTCCGGGTGATCGAAGCTCACCGTGCCGATCACCATGAACTTGGTGAGATCGTACTTGTAGGGCACGAGATTGCCGTGCCATGCCACGACGTCCAGCGGCGAGTGATCGATGCTTGCCGACCAGAGGTTGCCGGCAAACTTGGTGACGATCTCGTGCGTATCGTCCCGGTCTTCGTAGGCGGCCACCGGGGCGAGGAAATCGCGCGCAGCGGCCAGCCCGTTGGATCCGATCGGGCCGAGTTCGGGCAGCCGCAGCATGGCGCCGTAGTTCTCGCAGATGTAGCCGCGGGCGGGGCCTTCGGGCAGTTCGACGCGAAAGCGCATGCCGCGCGGGACCACCGCGATTTCCAGCGGAGCCACTTCGAGCGCGCCGAGTTCGGTCACCAGGCGCAGGCGCCCGAACTGGGGCACAAGCAGCATTTCGCCGTCGGCGTTGCAGAACACGCGAGCGGTCATCGACCGGCTGGCGCAATAGACGTGGATGCCTATGCCCGCCTGCGCGCCGGCGTCGCCTGCGCCTGCGATCGTAAGCATGCCCTCGACGAAATCGACCGCTCGCGTCGGGAGCGCAAACGGGTTCCAGCGCAGCTGGGCGGGCGTGGCGTCGGTTTCGGTGAACGGCGCGGTGCGGACCAGGCCGTTGTCGATGCGCCGGAACGGCCCGTGCGACGCCGAGGGGCGGATGCGGTAGACCCAGGTGCGGCGATTTTCCGCGCGCGGCGCGGTGAATGCGCTGCCCGAGAGCAGTTCCGCATACAGGCCATAGGGTGAGCGCTGCGGGCTGTTGCGCCCCTGCGGAAGCGCGCCGGGCAGCGCCTCAGTGCTGAAGTGGTTGCCGAATCCCGACTGGCTGCCGGGGGCGGGGCTGGACGACGCGGGCGTCCGCCGCGGCCGATGGTTTGGCGTGCGTCGGTCACTATTCAAAATGGAGCCTCCGGTAGAAATGACCCGTTGCCGGGCAATGGTCTATTGCGGCGCGATCCCCGGTTCCTCGTCTTCCCGGCGATCAGCAGCGCCAACAGGCCGAGGCCCGATATCCGTCTCATTCTTGCACCTTTCTATCGCCCTGGTTCGGACGCGCAACAAAGAGTCGATCCACCGGGAGAGGCATTATATGACCCGCAAAGCGGGGTCCGGCACGCTCAGGCTACGCTCAAGCCTCTGTTTCCTCAACCACGCCGAACGGGACGTCAAATGGAACCAAGCGCTCATTGTCGAACGAGGGGAAACCTCCTCGCTGGCTGTCGCAGTCCGCTGGTCTGGCGGCCGCCTCGCGGACCAAGGAGAATTGTCACAGGGAGAATTCCAGTCTGTCCGAAGCAATTATTTTCCGGCGTGACTTTTCGGCAGGGCGAGTTTTCGGCGACAATGCAACTGAGAGTTCCCGCATTCGAGACCAAGGAGCATGCAAATGGTTGAAGCTAACTTCGTAATCGACATGCAGCATCACTATATTCCGCCGCGGGCCCTTCAATATATCGGCAAGACTGCAGAATTCGATTTTTCGAAGAGCATCAACCGATTTCGCAACGCGGCGAGCAAGATTACCGACATCGAAGCCGACATCGCCTACCTGGACGCCGCCGGCATCGACATGGCGGTTCTCAGCACCGGGTCGTTCACTCCGAACGGAATCGAGTTTTGCCGGGTATGCAATGACGGTTATGCCGAGGTCGTCAGGCGGCATCCCAAGCGCTATATCGGCATGATCCACGTCTATCCGCTCGACGATCCGCAGCGCAATCGCGACGAGATCAAGCGCTGCGTCGAGGAACTCGGCTTGTCCGGTCTGGCGCTCGTGTCTTCGTACGGGGACACGAACATCGATTCCCGTCTGCTCGATCCGCTTTACGAAAGCGCGCTGGCGTACGATATGCCGGTATTCGTTCACCCCACTATCCGGACCGACCTCTGGGGCGGAGGACGTTACGACATGTTCGCCACGGTGTCGCGCGAATACGATCTGGTCAAATCCTTTGTCGAAATCTTCTACGGCGTGCTCCCGCGGTATCCCGGGCTGAAAGTCATCATGGCGCATTTCGGCGGGGGACTTACGGCGCTCAAGGGCAGGTTGCTCGCCTGGCACCAGCCCGAGAACATTCCGGTTCCGGAAATGAGCAGAGGGCGAGGACTGGCGATAGAGGAAGCCAAGGAACTGGGCCTTTACCAGGATTTCGAGTCGCGGCTGGCGAACTGCCTGTTCGATTCTGCAGGGTTCGGCGGCTGGCTGCCCGTCATCGAGTCATCGTTCGAAGCCTTGGGCCCGGACCATATATGCTTTGCGACCGACTATCCCTATGAGCTGGAAAAAGTCCCTCATGTGAGAAAAGTACTCGCTGACATCGAGCGCCTGGGCGCGAGCACAGAGGAAAAGAAGAAGTTTTTCGGGGGGAATGTGAAAAAGGCATTTCGACTCTGATCGGCGCCGGCGTCCATTCCATTCCGACCCGTTGCGGACGCTCACAAGTGCACCGGCGCGCTCGAAACTGAGGGCGTGCTCAACGGCCACCCGATGCGCCTCTGCGTCTCCTCCGCGGCCGTGCTTTTGCAGGTTCCCTTCCTGAGGTATCGAGGCAGATCATCATGAAAATATGCCAATACGACAACAACCAGGCCGGAGCCGTCGTCGGCGACCGGGTCTATCCGATAGGCCAAGCGCTGGTGCGCGCCGGACATGTGCGCGGCGGCTACACCATGCTCGAGATCATCGATGCGCTGGCGAACAGGCCGGGCGCGATGGATTCGATCCGCGAGGTTGAGAACACCGGCAAGGCGGTGGCCCTATCCTCGGCAAAGCTGCTGGCGCCAATCACCAACCCCCCTGCGATCTGGTGCGCCGCCTCGAACTACAAAGCGCACCAGCAGGAGATGGTTGAGCGGGTCAAGTCGACCACCGCCAGCCAGAACCTGAGCAAGGAAGACCTGATGTCAGAGTTTTTCCTGAAGCCGGCGAGCTCCATCGTCGGCCCGGGCGGCAACGTGATCCTGCCCAAGGTTTCCAGGCACGTGGATTTCGAGTGCGAACTGTGCGCCGTCATCGGGAGGACCGCGCACAAGGTCAGCGCGGAGAAGTCCCTGGGTCATGTCTTCGGCTATCTGATTCTCTGGGACCTCAGCCAGCGCGATCCCTGGGGCATCGGGCGCCAGAACACGCGCAACATCCGCAAGGGTTTCGATACCTTCACCGGTCTGGGTCCGTGGATCGCCACCGCGGACGAGATTCCCGATCCGCACAACCTCAGGTTTCATGTCGACCAGAACGGCCAGACCAAGATGACCGCCTGGACCGGGGACATGATCTGCAATCTGTTCGACCACATCCCGTTCCTGTCCGGATGCGTCACTTTGGCCCCCGGGACCCTCATCAGCACCGGCACGCCGGCCGGGGTGCAGCGGCTCGCGCCCGGGGATCGCCTGAAAGGCGTGATGCAGAACATCGGCGAGATGGAACTCGGCGTCGTGGCTGAAAGCTGAACATTGTTGATTGCTGGATCAGGGAGGACGCCACTGTAAAGGTAATTGTGGTACGGAAAAATGTACCGACGTGAGAGACGGTTGCCGATCTGCCGGAGCGGCCGCCCGGACACGCTTGGCGCGGCAAGGTGCGCAAGGCGGACCTCATGAACGCGCCGGGAGATCGTCCGCACGATCCGGGGTCTGCGGGCTTTGATCTACAGCAAAGCGGGGCGCCTGCGGCCGCATCACCATTGCGTCTCGCTCCGCAGGGGGCGCGGCCCGGACGGTGCGGCAAGCGCGCGCCGGCGATGCATCGACAACATTGGAACGCCATCTCAGAATTGCTGAAATGGCATCTGATTCAGGCGAGCACGAGGGGATGTATCCCCTCATTTTGCAATGAAGGCTCAGGACGCACAGCATGAAAATCGACATCTACTGCCACCTCATTCCACCCAAGCTCAAGGAGCTCATGTTCGAGAAGCAGAAGACGATCCGCGAGCTCAAGACCAACGTCAGCCTGCATGACCTGGACGCGCGGTTTCGCCTCATGGACAGGTATCCAGACGTGATCCAGGTGCTGACCGTTCCGGGGGCGACGCCCGACGACCTGGCAGGCCCCAAGGGGGCGGTCGACCTCGCGAAAAAAATCAACGACGAGCTGGCCGAACTGGTCGACAGGTATCCATGGCGGTTCGCCGGCGCCGCGGCAGTCCTTCCCACCAGCAACATCGACGCCTCGCTCAGGGAGATCGACAGGGCGGTCAACGAACTGAAGCTGCGCGGCATTCTGCTGCGCATTCCGATCAACGGCAAGCCCGTGGACAGGCCCGAGTTCCTGCCGCTGTACCAGAAGATGTGCGAGCTGAACCTGCCGATCTGGTTCCACCCGCACAAGAGCCCGAAGGTACCCGATTATCCCGACGAGACCGAATCCAAGTACATCATCTGGCACATGTGGGGCCTGGTGGTCGAGTCCACCTACTCGATGACGCGCCTGGTGTTCAGCGGGGTGATGGAGAAATTTCCAAAGCTGAAAATCATCATTCATCACTGCGGCGCCATGGTCCCCTACTTCTCCGAGCGGATCACCAACCACTACAACCAGTCGGAAATGCGCAACAAGACGAACTTCACCGTGGGCCTCACTGAAACGCCCGCCGATTATTTCCGCAGGTTCTACACCGACACCGCGCTCATCGGAAATACCCCGGCGCTGATGTGCGCCTACGATTTCTACGGGGCCGAGAAACTGCTGTTCGGCACCGACTCGCCTTTCGACGCGCAGATCGGCGACTACGGCACCAAGCGAACCATCCAGGCGGTCGAGCAGATGGACATTCCGGCGCCTGAAAAGCGCATGATCTTCGAGGGCAACGCGAGAAGACTGCTGCGCCTCCCCGTTTAGCGGGATCCGACGGACAGAAGCTGGAAGGACAATCGCAATGCAGGGGAAAATCGCGCTCGAGGAACATTTTGCGCCGCCGGATACGTTCGAAGTCAAGTTCCAGTACGTCAGCACGCGGCTGCCCGCCTGGCCGGAGTTCGAGCGGCGCCAGGTGAATTTTTTCGAGCAGGCGCTGCGCGACATGGACAAGACCGGCGTGGAGATGTCGATCACTTCCCTTGGCGCCCCGGCGATTCAGGCCTTGCTCGACCCGGGGCAGGCGGCGCAGGCCTCGCGCAAGTGCAATGATTTCCTGAAAGCGAGAATCGACGAGCATCCGGGCCGCCTGGCTGGGTTCGCGGCGCTTCCGATGCAGGAACCCGAGGCGGCCGCCAGGGAGTTGACCCGTTGCGTCAGGGAACTCGGATTCGTGGGCGCGCTGGTCAACGGATTCACGCAATTGCAGGAGCCGGATTCGGCGCTCTATTACGATCTGCCGCGCTATTTGCCGTTCTGGGAGGAAGTCGAGAAGCTCGACGTGCCGTTCTATCTGCACCCGAGGAATCCGATGGCCAGTCAGCTGCGGATCTACGAGGGGCATCCCTGGTTTCTGGGCTCGGCGTGGGCCTTCGGGGTCGAGACGGCCACGCACGCGCTGCGGCTTATGGCAAGCGGCCTATTCGACAAATGCCCGGGGCTCAAGATCGTCCTCGGACACCTCGGCGAGGGATTGCCCTCGGGCATCTGGCGCGTGGACCATCGCATCAAGATGGGCGGTGAGCGCACTCCCGCCAAGAAACCGTTGGCAGAATATTTCCGCTCCAATTTCTACATCACCACCAGCGGCAATTTCCACGACTCGACGCTGGCCGCCGCGTTGACAGAGCTCGGCTCCGACAGGATCATGTACTCGGTGGACTATCCGTTCGAGTATTTCGAGCAAGCCGCGGAATGGTTCGACAGCGTGGCGATCAGCGAATCCGACCGGCGGAAGATCGGGCGGCTCAACGCGCTTTCGCTGTTCAAGCTGAAAGGCTAGCGCGGGGGTCTCCTCGCCGCGGTTTCCGGCGCGCGGCGCTGAGCGACGGCCGGGGGACCTCAGGTGCGCGGGCTGAGCCGCGTCAACGGACCTACGGCACCATCAGCGGCGCGGGCTTGCCCACGGCGTAGCCCGAATCGGGAAAAGCGGGAGAGCGGACCGAAAGAGCGATGAAGTCAAAGCACAGTGGGGCGGGGTCTTGCAATGGCGTGACGCGCTGGGGCAAGGCCTCACCCCAATGCTTTACCACGCGGTGCGGACGGGATAGCGTGAAATGAACGGGTCCGGAGTGAGCAGCGTGAGACCATGGGCGAGCGCCTGGCACACCAGCATGCGGTCGAAGGGGTCGCGGTGATGCCCGGGAAGCTTGCCGATTTGCATGACCGATTCCTCATCGAGCGCAAGGCTTTCGATACCGTGCCGCTCGCGCAATTGCGGCAGATAGCGATCGGGCGTCTGCGGCAACGTCAGCCGTCCGAGTGCATGCTTGACCGCGATCTCCCACACCGAGACTACGCTCAGGTAGACCTCGTTGGCGGGATCCGCGAATACCTCCCGCGCCCTTGGAGACAACGCGCTCGAATCCTGCGCGATCCAGAGGAAAGTGCAGGTATCGAGCAGCAGCTTCATGAGGATTCGGATTCGCCGGCGAATGCCGTGACCAGATCCTCCGGCAAGGGGTCGAAAAAGCTCGCCGGAACGGTGAATTCCCCCGCCGCCAGACCGATGGGGCGTTTGCGCGTGCGCGGCTGGCGCAACGGCCGGATCTCTGCGATCGGCGTATTGCGCTTGCACAGCACAATGGTCTCGCCCCGGCGCAGCCGCTCGAGATACGCCGAGAGGTGGGTCTTGGCCTGATTGATGTTGAGCTTGATCATGGTTCAATAGTAGACCATGTTAGGAGGCATGTCAAACACGACCGAACGTAAGTCCGGTACCGGACTTTCGCGGAATGGCCACGCGCCACCGGCCGAGGCCGTGGTCTCGCGCATGAATTAGCCGACCGCGTTGAGCGTATTTCCGCCGACCGTCACCGGATGCGCGCCGATCAGCGCAAACGCGATCACACAGGGCGCCGTGCCGCGGTTGACCCAGTTGTGTATCGTGCCGCGCTGCACCAGCACATCGCCCGCCTTGAGGTGCGCAGTGGTGCCGTCGAGGTCCATGTCGATCTCCCCGGAGATCACCACGGCATAGTCGATGCTGTCGGTGCGATGATTGCGCGCCGCCACGCCGGGGGCGTAGTGCACCACCCTGAACACCGTGCCGTTGCCCTCGCTGGTGCCGACCGGGCGGTTGGATCTGTCCTCGTTGCCGTTGTTGTCCACCGGAAAACCCTCGGTGGTCCAGATCACTGCCGCCTGCGCCCCGGGGCGGGTCGTGGCGACGTTGTGCGCGATTTCGTCAATCTGCACGACCGCGTTTCCGGCCGCATCGTGCCCGGTGACCACTCTTCGGATCTGAAATGACATTGCATGCTCCCAGCGCTCGTGAGGATACAGATGATCGGCCCTTATGGACAAGGGCGAATCGCTTCACCGCTGGAATCGGGATAAAATTGAAACGGATTTTTCGGTCTGGCCGGGTGGTGGACATTGTCCGGGCAGGCCGGGAGTCATTTGAAGCGTGACAGCGAGTCACATACCGCAGCACAGGAGCATCGCCATGTCGAAGAAACGAATTCCCGAGCCCAAACTCATCCGTCCCGACGACATCAATCCGCACCACAACTGGACCCGCCCGATACACGCCCCCGGCCACACGCAGGTGGATTTCGAGGAGCGCATCAATTTCCGGCGCTTGCACGATTACCGCCTCGCGCGCACGCGCGCCGCGCTGTACGAATCGGGGCTGGGCGCGCTGTTATGTTTCGATCAGCACAACATCCGCTACACGACCAGCACGGTCATCGGCGAATGGGCGCGCGACAAGCTGACGCGCTACTCGCTGCTTACCGGCAACGGCGATCCCTACATCTGGGACTTCGGCTCGGCAGCCAAGCACCACCGGCTCTACGCGCCCTGGCTGCACATCGACCACTGCCGCGCGGGAATGCTCGGCATGCGCGGCGCGACGGGCGGCGACGTGGTGTACTTCCGCGACGCGGCCAAGGAGATCAAGGCCATCCTCGACGCCGAAGGCGTGGGCGACATGCCGGTAGGGGTCGACGTGGTGGAGCCGCCCATGCTGTTCGAGCTGCAGAAGGCCGGCATCGAGGTGCGCGACGGCCAGCAGGCCATGCTTCAGGCGCGCGAAGTCAAGAGCATCGACGAGATGATGCTGCTCAACATGGCCTCTGCCATGGTGGACGGCGTCTACCAGGACATCGCCGAGGCATTGAAGCCCGGCATCAAGGAATCTCAGATCGTGGCGCTCGCCACCGCGCGCCTGTACGAAATGGGCTCGGACTGCGTCGAGGCGATCAATTCGATCTCCGGCGAGCGCTGCTCGCCGCATCCGCACAACTTCACCGACCGGCTGATCCGCCCCGGCGACCAGGCGTTCTTCGACATCATCCAGTCGTTCATGGGTTACCGCACCTGTTACTACCGCACCTTCAGCGTCGGCCGGGCGACGTCGCCGCAGCGCACCGCCTATCGCAAGGCGCGCGAGTGGATGGACAAGGCGATCGACCTGCTGCGACCCGGCATGTCCACCGACAGGGTCGCGAGGACGCTGCCCAAGGCAAGCGATATCGGTTTCTCCAGCGAGATGGAGGCCTTCGGGCTGAACTTCTGCCACGGACTGGGGCTGGGCCTGCACGAACGGCCGCTGATCTCGCGGGTGAATTCGTTCAAGGAGCCGATCGAACTCAAGGTGGGCATGGTGTTCGCGGTGGAAACCTATTGCCCCGCGACCGACGGCGTGTCGGCCGCCCGGATCGAGGAAATGGTGATTCTCGGGCCGAAGGGGGCGCAGATCATTTCGCTCTATCCGGCGCAGGATCTTCCGGTCGCCAATCCCTATTAAAGGCGGACCGCTGGCGCGGCCGCTTTAATTCCGCCGCTTGGAGCGGCCCAAAGGGGTCGCTCAAGCGGCGGCTCAGTATGTAGTGCATACAGGAATATCAATGAAGACGAACAAACTGAAACTCGGCTGGATCGGTGCCGGCCGCATGGGATTCGAAATGGCGCAGCGGCTGGCCAGGGCCGGCTGCGACATCACGGTGTGGAACCGCACGCGCGCCAAGGCCGAGCCGCTCGCCAAGGATGGGGCCGGGATTGCGAGCCATCTTACCGAGTTGTCCGGCTGCGACATCGTGTTCTGCATGGTCGCCGCGCTGGACGACGTGAAGGAGGTCATCCACGGGCCGCAGGGGCTGCTATCAAAGTCGCAACCCGGCAAAGGCCCTGCGCCGCGCATGGTGGTGGAATGCTCCTCGATTTCGCTCGACGGTTCGGCCGAGCTACGCGCGTTGCTCGCGGGATACGGCACCCAGATGCTCGCCGCGCCGGTCTCAGGGAACGCAAAGGTGATCAAGGCGGGCAAGCTCTCGTTCGTCTGTTCCGGCCCCAAGGCGGCATTCGACGAAGTAGCGCCGCTGCTCGCGCACATCGGGCCGGCGGCCTCGTATGTGGGGGAGGGCGAGCTCGCCCGCATCGTCAAGATCTGCCACAACGTCATGCTGGGAGTGGTGACGCAGTGCATGGCCGAGATCACCGTGCTGGCCGAGAAGGCCGGGGTGCCGCGGCACGCGTTCCTCGCGTTCCTCAACCAGAGCGTGATGGGCTCCATGTTCACGCGCTACAAGACGCCGGCTTTCGTGAATCTCGACTTCAAGGTGACGTTCACGCCCTATCTGCTGCGCAAGGACCTGGACCTGGGCCTCTCTGCCGGGCGCGAATTCGAGGTGCCGATGCCGCTGGCTTCCGTCACCCGGGATCTGGTCCAGTCGATGATGGGCAACGGCATGTCCGATCAGGATTTCGCGATGCTGCTCATCCAGCAGGCCAGGGCGTCGGGAATCGAACTCAAACCCGAAAACGTACCGGTCAGCGACGGGCTACACTGATTCGTGCCTTTCGGCGGAATTCAAGCAGTTCGTGCATAAAGAAGTCGCGGACTACGCCAAGGTCATCAAGGCGGCCGGCATCAAGCCGCAGTGATGCAGAGCCCGGTCGGCTGACCGGACGCGATTCTTTCCCCGGGGCACCTCGCCCCGGGCGCCGGTTGGCGGTCACGGCAGTATCGCAGCGAGGACGCGCATGGCCAAGGATTCGAGGGTCGAATCGGCGATATCCCATTGGGCGCCGCGGTTCATATCGAACGGCGTGCTGCTTGCCGACTTTCAGGAGGTTACCGCCGGCATCGATCGCTGGGAGGACTGGTGCGGCGCGTGGTCGGCGCGCGCCGCTGTTCACGAGGCGCTAGGCCGGGAGGCGCTCGAGCAGGGGTACTGCCTGAGCGCGGGCGAGCATCTGTCCCGTGCGGCGGTGTATTACCACTTCGCCAAGTTCGTGTTCGTGCACGATCTGGACCAGATGCGCAGGGCGCACATGAAGGCAGTGGAATGCCGCGGACTGGCGCTGCCGCACCTGAGGCCGCCGGGCGAGCGCGTGGAGATCCCCTACGAAGGCGGGCACCTGGCGGGCATCCTGCGCCGGCCCGAGGGCGACGCCAGGCCTCCGGTGGTCATCATGGTTCCGGGCCTCGATTCCGCCAAGGAGGAGATGGAGGCCTACGAACTGCCGTTCCTTGCGCGCGGCATGGCGACCTTGATGGTGGACGGACCGGGGCAGGGCGAGGCGGAATATGAATTTCCGATCCGCGGCGACTACGAGGTGGCGGCGAAGTCCATGGTCGACTGGGTCTGCGGCCGGCCGGATGTCGATTCCGCGCGAATCGGACTGTGGGGCGTGAGCCTGGGCGGCTATTACGCACCGCGTGCGGCCGCATTTGAGAAGCGTATCCGCGCCTGCATCGGCCTGGCGGGGCCCTACGACTGGACGCAAATATGGGATGGGCTGCCGGAGCTGACGCGCGAGGCGTTCAGGGTCCGCAGCCACAAACGCACGCAGGACGAGGCCAAGCAGTTCGGGCGCACGCTGACGCTGAAGGGCGTGGCGAAGAACATCGAGTGTCCGCTGTTTCTGGTGACGGGAAAGCTGGACCGGCTGGTCCCGTGGCAGGATGCGCAGCGGATCGCCGCCGAGGCCTCCGGCCCGGTTGAACTGCTGGTGGTCGAGGACGGGAACCACATCGCGAACAACCGCCCATCCCGATGGCGGCTGAGGACCGCCGACTGGATGGCGGCGCAACTGGGTCTGGCTAGAGTCTGAATCAGGGAGGAGCGACGATGCGCGCGGGCGGGACGGCGGACACGTTCATCGTGAACGGTCGCGTCGCCACCATGAACAGGCGCCGGCCTTTCGCCTCCACGCTGGCGATCGAGGGCGGCACGATCATAGGCGTAGGGTCCGAAGCCGATCTCGACCATCTGCGCGGGCAGGGCACCGCCGTCATCGATGCCGGCGGCCGCACCGTCGTTCCCGGCCTCAACGACGCGCACACCCATTTCATTCGCGGCGGGCTGACCTATTCGATGGAAGTGCGCTGGGACGGATTGCCGTCGCTCGCCGACGGCCTGCGCATGATGCGCGAGCAGGCGTGGCGCACGCCCGCCCCGCACTGGGTGCAGGTGATAGGCGGCTGGACCTGGGCGCAGTTCGCCGAAAAGCGCTTCCCGACGCTGGATGAAATCAACGCGGCGACCGGCGACACGCCGGCGATGGTGATGCACCTGTACGACCGCACGTGGATCAACCGCGCCGGACTGCGGGTGCTGGGCTGGACCCGGGACACGCCCGATCCCTTCGGCGGGATGATCGAGCGCGACGCCTCGGGCAACCCGACAGGGCTGCTCGTGGCGACCACAGGCCTGCCGGCGCTGGTGGGGGCGTGGCTGCGCGTTCCGCGGCTGTCGGCCGAAGACCAGACGATCTCGACGCGCCATTTCATGCGCGAGCACAACCGGCTGGGCCTCACGAGCGTCGTCGACGCGGGCGGCGGCGGACAGAACTACCCCGACAATTACGCCAGCATTGCGCAGCTTGCCGCGGAGAAGCGGTTGACGCTGCGGATCGGCTATACGCTGTTCGCGCAGGAAGGCGGCAAGGAACTCGAGAACTACCAGGCGTGGTCGAGGATGGTCCGGGTCGGCCAGGGAGACGATTACTTTCGCATGATCGGCGCCGGCGAGTACATCGTCTGGGCCGCGGGCGACGTGACCAACTTCGCCAAGGACTTCACAGGCAATCCGCCCGTCATGGAGAGCCAGCTCACGGCGGTGGCGAAATACATCGCCGGACTGCGCTGGCCGTTCCGGCTGCACGCGAGCTTCGACTCGACGGCGCAGCGCATACTCGGCGTGCTCGAGCGGGTGAACCGCGAAGTGCCGCTGGCCGGCCTGCGCTGGGGCCTGGATCATTGCGAAACCATCCAGCCGAGCACACTGGAGCGCGTGGCGGCGCTTGGCGGCAGCATCAACATCCAGAACCGGATGTCTGCCGACGGCGAGGCGTTCCTTTCAAAATACGGACCGCAGGTGTCGGCAGATGCGCCGCCGATCGGGCGCATTCGCGAAATGGGCATTCCGATGGCCGCCGGCACCGATGCCAACCGCGCGAACAGCTACAACCCGTGGGTCGGCGTGCACTGGCTGGTCACGGGCAAGACGATGGGCGGGGCCAAGCTGAACGCCGACCGCAACCTGCTCGACCGCACCGAGGCGCTGCGCATGTACACCGCGGCGAGCGCGTGGATCTCCGGCGAGGAGGACAAGAAAGGAACGCTCGAGGTCGGCCGGTTCGCGGACCTCGCGTTTCTGTCGGCGGATTACTTCAAGATTCCGGAGGACTCGATCAAGGACCTGGAGTCGGTGCTGACCATGGTCGGCGGAAAGGTGGTCTACGGCGCAGGGGTCTACGAAAGACTTGCGCCGCCGCCCCCGCCGATCAAACAGGACTGGCTGCCGATCAAGACCTACGGCGGCTATCAGAAGCGCGCCGGGACCGCACCGGCCGCGGCTGCGTTGGGCGGCAGGCATGCACACCCGCTCATCATCGGCGATTGCGGTGCCTGGAGCATGGATTGCCCCTGCGGCGCATTCTGATGCCGGTCGAGGGCGCGGCGCGGCCGGCTCAAAGTTCGAACAGCGCGTCCACCTTCGCGGCGCAGA
>Ga0154717_1043_pt5 | contig 20859 bp, 17 predicted proteins | sample Rifle2008BG16ft_FD_105725 | JGI IMG/M metagenome (GOLD analysis project Ga0154717, IMG submission 105725) | Betaproteobacteria bacterium RBG_16_64_18
TCCGAACCCTGGCCGATCTCGGAAGCGCCGGTGATCACGGTCACCGAGCCGAAGTCGTCCATTTTCAGAATCGTACCGCAACCGTCGGAGGGATAGATCTTGGCGCCGCCGCCCACGTGCAGCATGGAGGCCATGCCCACGCCGCGCTTGAACCGCGTCGGCGACTTCCATTGCGCCATGTTGGAACGGCGCTTGGCGACGTAGTCGCCGGATTTCCCGGCCGTCGTGAGGCAATCCTTCAGTCCGCAGCTCTTGAAGTGCATGCCCTGCGGCGTGACCTCGCCCGGTTCCTGCGCGTTCTTCAGGCGGAATTCCAGCGGGTCCATGCCGATGGCGTCGGCCAGCATGTCCATGTGCGCTTCCACCGCGAAAGTCGCCTGCAGGTTGCCGTAGCCGCGGAACGATCCGGCATACGGGTTGTTCGTGTACACCGCCCGCGTCAGGTACTTGCAGTTCGGCACCCGGTAGAGCGAGGAAAACGTCTGCATCATCACGAAGGGCGTGGTCGCGCCCCATGAAGTGTAGGCGCCGTTGTCGTGGATGGTGTCCACCGTGCGGAAGGTGAGCGTGCCATCCTTCCTGCAGCCCGAGCGCAGCTTGAGCAGCACCGGCTGGCGCGTGGGCGAGGCGAGAAACTCCTCTTCGCGCGTAAAGACCAGCTTCACCGGGCGTCCTGTCGCCCTGGCGAGATAGACGCAGATCGGCTCGAACGGATAGATGTCCAGCTTGGAGCCGAAGCCCCCGCCGATGGGCGGCTGGATGATGCGGATGCGCGCCGGGTCCATCTTGAAGATTTCGGCGAACTCGCGCTTGTGCAGGAACGGCACCTGGGTATTGGAGTACAGCAGCAGATTGCCCGAGTGGTCGAACTCGGCGATCACGCCCGAGACGCCCATGCAGCAGTGCGTCACGTAGTGCAGCCGGAACGTGTTTTCGATCACCATGTCCGACTCGGCTTCGCCCGCGGCGACGTCACCCTGCGCGTATTCGAAGGTCATCGCGACGTTGTCCGGCCGGCCGCGGTAGGCGGGCGCCGTCTTCAGATGCTCGGGCGCGCCGTCGGCGCCGTGCGGCTCCGGATGGATCAGCGCGGCACCGGGCGCGAGCGCCGCGTATGCGTCTCCGATCACCGGCAGGTCCTCGTACTCGACTTCGATCAGCTTGAGCGCCTGTACGGCGATCTCCTCGCTGTCGGCGGCCACCGCGGCGATTTCGTCGCGCAGGCTGCGGACGCGGTCGGTCTTCAGCGGCAAGTGGTCCTTGCCCACGCCGATCGGAACCTGGTGCGGCACATCCGCGCCGGTGATCACCGCGTGCACGCCCGGCAGCGCTCGGGCCTTGCTCGTATCGATGCGCTTGATCAGCGCATGCACGCGCGCCGAGCGCAGGATCTTGCCGTGCAGCTGGCCGGACAGGTTGATGTCGTGGATGTAGCGCGTCATGCCGGCCGCCTTCTCCGGCGCGTCCAGCTTGGCGATCCGCTTGCCGATCAGGGAGTCCCTCTCGATCACCTTGGCCATGTCATGCCTCCCTGGGTACGGCGTCGCGGGCAGCGGCTATCGCCTCCACGATCTTTACGTAGCCGGTGCAGCGGCACAGGTTGCCTTCGATGCCGCGCCGGATCTGTGCGTCCGTGGCGTTCGGATTCTGGTTGAGCAGGTGGGTCGCCTGCACCACCATGCCCGGGGTGCAGAATCCGCACTGCACCGCCCATTTGTCGACGAATCCCTTTTTCACCGCTTCGGCCTTCGGCTCCGCATCCAGTCCCTCGATGGTCACGACGTCGCGGCCGTTGCAGTCCACCGCAAACAGCAGGCAGGAATTCAGCGACGCCCCGTCCACCAGGATCGTGCAGGCGCCGCATTCGCCTTCGCCGCAGCCGTATTTCGTGCCGGTGAATCCCAGCGCGTCGCGCAGCATCTCCAGCGCGCTCGTTTCCACCGGCACCGTGGCACTGCGCGCCACCCCGTTCAACTTGAAGCTGATATCAACCTTGAGCGACATCTGTCAGCATCCTCTTGACGATGTTTTGGACCAGTTCCTGGCGGTACCACGCCGAGGCGCGAACGTCGGAAATGGGCTTGATTTCGTCGCGTGCCGCCGCGGCGACCTGGTCGATCAGCCCCGCATCGAGCGCCTTGCCCTCCAGCACCGCCTCCGTGAGCGCGGCGCGCAGCGGCACCGGCGCGACCGCGCCCAGCGCCACCCGCACTTCGTGCAGCGCGCGGCCCTTCTTCACGCCGCCGATGGCGATGGAAATGGTGGCGATATCGAGCGCGGGCCGGGTACCGAATTTCACGAAGCGCGCGACATAACCCGCCTTGGGCACGGGAACGCGCACGGCAGCGAGCAGTTCGTTCGGTTCCATCCGGGTGCGGCCCGGACCGGTAAAGAATTCGGCCAGCGGCAGCGTGCGCACCTTCATGCCGCTGTCGGGCTTGCAGACCAGTTCCACCTCCGCGTTGTAGACGAGCAACGGCGGCGCCACGTCGCCCGCGGGCGACGCGTTGCACAGGCTGCCGCCCACCGTGGCCGCATTGCGTATCTGGTCCGAGGCGAACTGGTCCGCCGCCTCGGTGAGCGCCGGCAGCTTTTCGCGCACCACGTTGCTGGTCAGCAGGTCGGTGACGGTGGCGAGCGCTCCGATGCGGATCATGCCGCCCTGCATGGAGATGCCCTGCAGTTCGCCCACGCGCCGGATGTTCATCAGCACGGATTTGAATTTCAACTTGCCGGAGTGCACCTGCGGCATCAGGTCCGTCCCGCCCGCCAGAATGGTCGCGCCGCCCTGCGACAGGATTGCGGCCGCCTCTTCCAGTGTTTCAGGGGCGACGTAGCGTTCGATCGTCATCGTGCTCACTCAGCCTTCATGAATGAAACCAGGCAGCCTGGCTTGTTTCGCTTTTCATTCTTCTCCCCATTTTCGCCAGTTGCTTCGCAACTGGCGAAAATGGGGAGACCTATAAAAACCCAAGGACAGCACCGATTTCATTGACGCCGCAGTCAATTGAAACGCCAGCAGTCCATCAAAACCGGATCGGCTCCTGATAGCGTCCATACACCCCCGCCAACTCCCGGGTGATCTCGCCCACGCTCGCATAGGCCTTCACCGCATCCATGATCGCCGGCATGACGTTGCGCTCGGCGCGCGCATCTGCAGCCAGGCGTGCGAGCGCGGCCGTCACCCGGACATTGTCGCGCTCGCCGCGTATGCGGTTCAGGCTGTCGATCTGCATCTGCGTGTCGGCCTCGCTGTACGGGTGCATCTGCACCTCGCGTTCCTCTTCGTCCTTGACGCGGTAGCGGTTCACGCCCACCTTGCGAAACTTGCCCGACTCGATGTCCTTCTGCATCGCGTAGGCCTGCGCCGACACCTGCGACTGGACCGCGCCTTCGGCGACCAGTTTCACGATGCCGCCCTGGCTGTCGACCTCGGCCATGGTCTGCTCCATCTTCCGGCGCATCTGGTTGGTCAGGGTCTCGACATAGTACGACCCGGCCAGCGGATCCACGGTGTCGGCCAGGCCCATCTCGTCGGTCAGCAGCTGCATGGTGCGCAGAGAAACCCGCTGCGCGTATTCGCTGGGGATGGTGTAGGCCTCGTCGAAGCAGCACAGGGCCATGGTCTGCGCGCCCGACAGCGCGCTGATCAGCGCGTAATAGGCGCCGCGCACGATGTTGACCTCGGGCTGCTCAAAGGTCAGGCCGCCGCCGCCGCCGCCTGCGATCATGCGCATCCACATCGAGCCCGGTTCCTTCGCCCCGTACTGTTCCTTCATGATTTTCGCCCACAGGCCGCGCGCGGCGCGGAACTTGGCGACCTGCTCGAAGATGTTGCCGAAGATGTTGAAGTTGAACGAGAGGCGCCCGGCGAATTCGTCGATGGACAGGCCGCGCTTGAGCACGTCGTCGGCGTACGCCTTGGCGATGCAGAACGCGTAGGCCATCTCCTGCACCGGGTTGGCCCCGGACTCGCGGATGTGGTAGCCGCACACCGACACCGGGCTGTACTTGGGCGCTTCCTTGGCACAGAACTCGATGGTGTCGCCCACCAGCCTGATCGAGGGCTGCACCGGGTAGATCCAGGTGCCGCGGCCGATGAATTCCTTGAGTATGTCGTTCTGCGCGGTGCCGCGCAGTTGCTTCGCGTCATAGCCGCGCTTCTCTCCCATGGCGAGGAACATCGCGATCAGCTGCGGCGCCGCCCCGTTGATGGTGAGCGACACCGTGATCCGGTCCAGGTCGATGCCCTCGAACGCGATCTCGAAATCGCGCAGGCTGTCCACCGCCATCCCGACCCGCCCGACTTCGCCGTATGCAAGCGGGTCGTCCGAATCCAGGCCGATCTGGGTGGGCAGGTCGAAGGCGACGTTCAGCCCGGTCTGCCCGTTGGCGATCAGGTACTTGAAGCGCTGGTTGGTCTGCACCGGATTGCCGAAGCCGGTGTACTGGCGCATCGTGAAGGGGCGGTGGCGGTACATGAGCGGATGGATGCCGCGCACGAACGGGTATTCGCCCGGTTTGCCCAGAAAGCCGAAGCCGCCGTTCTGCTCGACGTCCTCGGCCGTGTACAACGGCTTGATCTCGATGCCCGATTCGTTCACCACCGGCTTCAGCTCGGGCTTGGGCGCCGATTTGGGCCGCTCGTTCATCGCACGTTCTCCCGGATGAATGTGACGATATCGCTGAATTTCGATCCCGTCGGAAAAATCCCGCTGAATCCGAGTGCGCGCAGCGTGTCGTGATCCTGCTTGGGCAGATTGCCGCCGATGACCCACAGTTTGCCGGAGAGCCCCGCCTGCTCCAGCAGCGGCTTCAGCTTCTGGCAGAACGGCACGTGCGATCCGGCCATGGAAGACAGCGCGATCACGTCCACGTCCTCCTCCAGCGCGATGCGGGCCACGGCTTCCGGCGGCTGGCGCAGACCGGTGTAGATCACCTCGAAGCCTGCCTCCATCAGCGCCCGCACCACCACCTTCGCCCCGACGTCGTGGCCGTCCAGGCCGGGCTTCGCCACAACGACCCGGACCCTGCGATCGCTACGGCTGGTCATTTCGACAACTCCTTCGCGATAATCAGTTTGAGGATTTCGCTGGTGCCGCCGCCGATCAGCGTGAAGCGGATGTCGCGCAGGTAGCGTTGCACCGGATATTCCATGGCAAATCCGTAGGAGGCGAAAACGCGCGCCGCCTGGTCGCAGACCTTGGCGCCTGTTTCGCTGGCGAACAGCTTGGCCATCGCGGCCTCCTTGTGGTGCGGCTTGCCACTGTCCTTCAGCCAGGCCGCGTACATCACCAGGTGCGCCGCAGCCTCCAGTTCCGTTGCCATCTCCGCGAGTTTGAACTGGATCGCCTGATAGCGGTTGATCGTCTTGCCGAACTGCTTGCGCTCACCGGCGTAGCGCGTGGCCTCGGCGAGCGCCGCGCGGCCCACGCCCAGGGCCATCGCGCCGGTGACGATCCGTATTTCGGCCAGCAGTTTTCTCAGATGCTGCTCCGCGTCGCCCTCCTCACTGGACAGCCGGTGGCTGTCGGGAATGAAGCATTCCTCGAACGCCACCTCCGAAGTCGGCAGCGCCCACACGCCCATCTTGTGGATCGGCCTCCCGACGGTGACGCCCGGGAAGGTCCGTTCCACCAGAAAGATGGTGAGCTTCTTCTCCGGACCGACGCGCGCGAACACGGTGAAAAAATCCGCAACCGGCGCATTGGTGACCCAGGTCTTCTGGCCCGAGAGCGCATAGCCGCCCTCCACTTTCTTTGCGCTGGTGGCCAGGGAATCCAGGTCGCTGCCCGCGTTGGGCTCGGTCATGCAGATGGCGCCTATTTTATCGCCCCGCAGGGCCGGCTTGAACAGGCGCCCGATGATGTCCTCGTTGCCCAGCATGTGCAGGAACTTGGTTCCCATCAATGACTGCATCGCTGCCGCGCCCGCGAGCGACAGGGAGCCGCGCGCGACCTCGGCCAGCGCCAGGCAGAAGGTGACCAGATCCAGCCCGGTGCCGCCGGCGGACTCCGGATAACGGATGCCGAAAAAACCCAGGTCGGCCAGCTGACCGAACAGCTCCTTCGGGAACGCGTGCGCTTCGTCGAGCGCCGCGGCCTGCGGCGCGATTTTCTCGTCGCAGAGGCGCGCGAAGACGTCGCGTATGGCCTTCTGGTCGTCGGTCAGTTCGAAATTCATGCTCTGGCTCCGTTCCGTGTCAAACTATAACGCACCCGGATGCCTGTCAGTGAACCCGATCGAATCCTGCGCTCCGGGCACCTTGGAGGGGAGGAAGAACATGCGCATAGGCATCGACGTCGGCGGCACGTTCACCGACTTCGTGCTGCTCGACGACGCCACCGGCGAGACCCGCACCTACAAGTGCCTCACGACGCCGCGCGACCCGTCGGATGCCATGGAGGAAGGCATACGGGGGCTGGAACGGCAGGTGCCCGACTGCATGGGGCGGGTCGAGGAGATCATTCACGGCACCACGCTGGTGATCAATGCCATCATCGAGCGCAAGGGGGCGCGCACCGGCCTCATTACCACGCGTGGATTTCGCGACGTGCTCGAACTGGGCCGCGAGATCCGCTACGCCGCGTACGACGCATTCGCCGAAATGCCCGAACCGCTGGTGCCGCGCGAGCGCCGCCTCGAAGTGGACGAGCGCCTGCGCGCCGACGGCAGCGTGCTCACTGCCCTGGACGAGACGCAGGCCCGCGCGGCGCTGCGCTCGCTCGGCGGCATGAAGGTCGAATCGGTGGCGGTGTGCCTGCTCAATTCGTTCGAGAACCCGGTTCACGAACTCGCGCTCAAACGCCTGATCGCCGAGGAACTCCCCGGCGCCTCGGTGTCGATTTCCTACGAGGTGCTGCCGCAGATCCGCGAATACGAACGTACCAGCACCACCGTCACCAATGCCTATGTCAAGCCGCTCACTGCGCGCTACCTGTCGAGGCTCCGCGAACGGCTCAAATCGATCGGCTTCAGGGGCCGCCTGTTCATCATGCTCTCCTCGGGAGGGGTGACCTCCGCCGAAACCGCGGCCGACTTCCCGGTGCGCATCATCGAGTCCGGCCCCACCGCCGCCGTGATCGCGGGCCAGTACTTCAGCCGGCTGTTCGACCTGCCCGAGATGTTCTGCTTCGACATGGGCGGCACCACCGCCAAGTCCTGCCTGATCCAGGGCGGCATCGCCGGCGTGGTGCCCACCTTCGAGGTCGGCCGCGTGCAGCGCTTCCAGAAGGGCAGCGGCATCACCATCCAGGTCCCGGTCGTGGACCTGATGGAAGTCGGCGCGCGATCGAGCCGCCTGGGCACGCTGCAGGTCGGTCCGCAAAGCGCCGGCGCCGAACCCGGGCCGATCTGCTACGGCCGCGGCGGCACCGAGCCCACGGTGACCGATGCCGACCTGCTGCTGGGCTACCTGGATGCCGATTACTTCCTCGGCGGCAGCATGAAGCTCGATGCCGCGGCCGCGCGGCGCGGGGTCGAGGAACGCGTAGCCAGGCCGCTCGGCGTCTCGTATCTGCAGGCGGTCTGGGGCATCCACGACCTGATCAACGAGACCATGGCCGCGGCGGCCAAGACGCACATCGCCGAGCGCGGCGGAAACCCGAAGGTGGTCAGCGTCGCGGCGTTCGGAGGCGCCGGACCCGTGCACGCGTACGGCCTGGCGCGCAAGCTCGGCGCGCCGCGCCTCATCGTGCCGCCGAACGCGGGCGTCGGTTCGGCGCTCGGGTTTTTCACCGCGCCGCGCGCCTTCGACCTGGTTCGCAGCCACAAGACCCCGTTCCTGTCGGGGGACTACGCGCAGATCGAAGCGCTGTTCCGCGACCTCGAGGCCGAGGGCGAGCGCACATTGCGCCGCGCGGGTGCCGAAGGCAGCATCGGGTTCACCCGCTCCGTCGATGCGCGCTTCATCGGCCAGGGTGCGGAGACGAATCTCCCGGTGCCGGAGAATGATTTTACGAAGCTCGATCCCGCCGAACTGCGCGCCCGCTTCGACGACACCTATCGCCGGCTGTACGGCCGCACCTACCCCGAGTCGCCGGTGGAATTCGTCAACTTCTGCGTGCGCGCGAGCCTGCCGGTTCAGCTGCTCTCCTTGCCCAAGCTCACCGGCGGCAAAGGGCGCAAGGTCCGCGGCGCGGTCAAGGGCGAGCGGCCCGCTTACTCCGGCATCTCGCGTGACTTCATCCCGTACACGGTGTACGACCGCTACAAGCTGTTTCCCGGCGCGGGCATCAGCGGACCTGCGATCGTCGAGGAGCGGGAATCCACGGTGATCATCGGCGAGGATGCGAAGGCGACGGTGGACGAGTACGGGTTCTTGTGGATCGATTTGACGTAGGGCGCAAGTTTACTGCGCCTGCTTATTTGAGATGTCTTCCAATGCAGGCGAAGGTTTATTGGGTTTTGCATGTCTCCTGATTTTGGCAAGTTGCTTCGCAACTTGCCAAAATCAGGAGATCGGTGAAAAGCGAAAGCGGGCCGAGCTGGTCGTTGACTGCTCGGCTGTTTAGGAGGAACGATGTCCGACAATTTCGACCCCGTCACACTGGAAATCCTGTGGCGCCGCCTGGTGTCGATCGTCGACGAAGCCGACGCCACGGTGGCGCGCACCGCGTTTTCCAGCCTGCTGCGCGATGCGCACGATTACACCTGCATGTTCACCGACCGCACCGGACGCGAGCTGGCGCAAGGCACGCTGGCGACGCCCGGCCAGTCCGGCGCGATGGCGCTCGGGGTCAAGAACCTGGTGCAGGGCCTGCCGGCAGGTTCGTTCCGCCCCGGCGACGTGTTCATCACCAACGACCCGTGGGCGCTCGCCGGCCACCTGAACGACGTCTGCGTACTCAGCCCCATTTTCTACCAGGACCGGTTGACCGCGTTCACCGCGTGCATCCTGCACCACGCGGACATCGGCGGGCGGGTGGCTTCGGACAACCATGACGTGTTCGAGGAAGGGCTGTTCATCCCGCTGGTGAAGCTCTACGAGGGCGGGCAGCTCAATCAGGGCGTGCTCGACATGATCCGAGCCAACGTGCGCACGCCGGACCAGGTCAACGGCGACATCCGCTCCCAGGTCGCAGCCAACCACGTGTGCGCCGAACAGATCCTGCACATGCTGCAGGAATACGGCCTCGAGAGCCTCGACGATCTCGCGGACCAAATCATCGAGCGCAGCGAGCGCAGCCTGCGCGAGGCCATCGCGAAGGTGCCGCGCGGCGTCTATCGCGCCGAGGGCGTGATCGAGCAGATGCAGGGCCAGCCCGACATTGTGATCAAGTGCGCCGTCGCCATCGATGGCAGCGACATCGTCGTCGACCTGACCGGATCCTCGCCGCAGGTGGACTGGGGCGGGAACGTGGTCTACAACTTCACCTACGCCTACGTGCACATGGCCGTGAAGAGCATTTTCGATCCCTACATTCCCAACAACGACGGCGCGGCGGCGCCCATACGCCTCGTCGCGCCCGAGGGCACGGTGGTCAACTGCCGCTTCCCGGCGGCGGTGGCCGCGCGCATGCAGATCGGCCACTTCGTCACCGAGATCATCTACTGCGCGCTTGCAAAAGCGCTGCCCGACCGCGTGCTCGCGGGCAGCGGCGGCACGCCAGCGACCATGCAGGTGTTTTACGGCCGGAGAAACTCCGGCGAGAACTTCCACGCGGTGATGATCCGCGGCGGCGGCCTGGGGGCGGGCGCGTCGCGCGACGGCGAAGGCAGTTTCATCTTCCCGGCCAACGGCGCCAACACGCCGGTGGAAATCCTGGAGAGCGACACCCCGCTCGTGGTGAAACAGCGAGAACTGATCGCCGACTCGGGCGGTCCCGGCAAACAGCGCGGCGCGCTAGGGCGGCGCGAAGTGTTCTGGGTGCCCGATGACGCGTATGCGCCGCAAGGCGCGGTCAACCTGGCGATCCAGTCCGGGCGTTTTCGTCTGCCACCCGAAGGATTGTTCGGCGGCAAGCCGGGGGCGAAAGCGCAGTTCCTGGTCAATGCCCAGCCCGGCAATCCCTACGGCCTCACGCGCCTGCGCGCGGGGGATACGGTCGTCATGGATGCGGCCGGAGGCGGCGGCTACGGCGATCCGAAAGAACGCGATTCCGATGTCCTCGCACGTGATGTTTCCGATGGACGCGTGAGTCAGAGCGGCGCGGCACGTGACTATGCATTGAGATAGATTTGTATGGCCGGCGGGAAGGTCCGCTTCCGAAATCGCTGAATTTCCGCATCGACCCTAACCGGTCAGAGCGTGATCTCGATTGCTACCATTCGGGAATCAATCCGGCCGCGAGGTCGGAACGGCTTGCCGGTATGCCGCAATGCCGCGCTTGAACGCGCCCCGAACCGCGCAATGTGGGTTATGCCAAATTTGGCCCGGCGACGCGCTCCCGGCGGGGGCAGTCGGAGCGAGTTTGGCGGCAAATTACTGGCAGGCTGTTGAAGAACCCCGTTCGCACTGAGCGCAGTTGAAGGGCTCAACACGAACGGTCATGGGTAAGTTTTTCAACAGCCTGCCAGCCGATGCGCTTCACCAGCGCTCCCGATGACGGTACCAGGGTTGCGGCTTGGTATTTGTTTTCTTTGCCGGCTTTTCCGCCGCAGTCGCATGGTCCGGCGTGCCCGGCGGGTCTAATTTGGATGCGGACGCCGGCGGCGGGTTATCGGAGGTTGACGCTAACGGCGCCGCCGGTACGACAACTTGTTCCGCTATCTCCGGAACAGCGGCAGATTGCGCCGAAATGGATTCCGCTTCGGCGGCCGGAACGCGACGCTTGCGCCATTTTCCCAGTTTGCTCTGAATGATATCGGTGAGCTTCCGCACCATGACAATGTCCTTGCGGCCTCACTCGGTCCTAATATTCGCTTCCCGCACGACCCTGCCCGACTCGCTAGACCTTGCCTTCTTCTTTAGCAAAGGAGCCAAACGGCGCCGCGAGCGCGCCGGCGCCAAGGACAACGTGCAATTTGCGGCGATTGTCAATTCATTCCCCTACTCGGGTGCCCATTATCCTCGCTTATGCCAAGGACAGCAGACTAGCCAGTTCTTACTAGGGGAAGCGTCTGAGCGTCCGAAAATGGCCGACTGCGGGCCCTGGCACCGTCCCTCCACTGAAAATCCGGCCAGCGGCCGCTAACCGGAGGTGCTGGGGGACAGCAGACGACCCTGAAGAGACGCGCGACCTTCGGCGTCATGAAAGGCAGCTATGTAAGGTCAAGCCGCCACTCGCCAGTTGGCCGCGGACTTCGGCTTGTCGGCCTAGGCGACGTCGGTCCGTAGAATGCGTGTGGCCGCTGTACATCCGAGACCGGACAACGGGCCGCTCTGCGCCTTCGAACGACCGCTGTTCATCGCCTCGACCGGGTGCTATCGACCCTGAGCCGACCTTCGACTTGCTCATGAGCAGCCGTTCAAGCGTAGACTGACTTCCGACCAGGGTTGACTGGGCCATCGGCCCGCTGATCCCGGTGCTTGCGCTGTTTCGTGACGACATTGGGAAAATCGGACGAATAGACGTGATACGGCATTTGTCTTGCTTGCGCTCGGCGCACCTTGGGTCCCGCGCCGGGGCAAGGCTGGCATGGTATGTTTGCACAGACGGGCCTCTGAAAGTTCTGTATGGTCGCTAATCAGCCACCGATGATCAATAGTGAAGATGTCTATTTCTTGACGCCTCTTGGTCAGAGCGAGTTCGCCGCGACAGGGACGTCGTTGTCCCGCTCGGAACTAGAGTTGCTGGTATTGATTGACGGCAAAGCCGCCGTGAGCCAAGTGCAGGCGAGTGCTGGGCATCTCGCACCCAGCGAAGTGATCGAAGTGCTGGACAAGCTTCTGCGCTCCGAGCACATCGCGCTGCAGGAATTCGATGTGGGCGACCTCTTCGACGCCAGCGCCCCAGGTGAGTGGAAGGGGGAAATGCCGAGTGATAGTACGATCGCGCGCGGCGTATCCACGTTGCAACAGGATGGCTATATTGTCCGCATCGTCCGCCGTCCGCCGAGCGAGACCAAGCCCGCGCGGGACAAGAAGCTCACGGTGATGGTAGTCGAAGACGAGCAGCAACTCGCCCAGAACATGCGCAAGGTGCTGGGCTTCGCCGGTTTCGTCGCGCGAGTTGCGGCGAACCGCGAACAGATCGTCGCGGCTCTTCGCCAGCCGCCGCTGCCGGATCTGGTGCTCCTCGACGTGATGCTGCCGGATACCGACGGGTTCAACGTCCTCGCCAGGATGCGCCAGCACCCGTTGCTAGGGAAGGTTCCCGTCATCATGGTCACCGGCACAGCGACCCGGGAGGCGGTTCTCAAGGGATTGCTGGGCGGGGCCAATGGCTACATCACCAAGCCGTTCCAGATTGACGTACTGCTCAAGGCGGTGAAGACGGTTCTTGGCATTGAGGCCAGCGACCAAGAGGCTGTCCCCGGAAGCATTCTCAATGCCGCAGAGTCTGCGCTCCCCGGCGCAGAGGCCATCCCCGCAGCGCATCCGGCGGCTACGCCCGTCGCGCCAGCCTCGCCGTCCACACCTCAGGGCAGCAGCCGTCTGGCTCAACTCAAGCAACTTGCGCAGGCAAAACAGACGCAGCAACAGAAGCCGGACGCGCAGCCGGAGATCGATGCCCGTGTCAGCCGGGCGGTGGAGAAGGCTTATCGGTACCTGAAGGAGTTCACCGACCAGCTCAATATCCTGAAGCCGGCCTATCCGAAGGAATACGCCATCGTTGGCATGCCGAATTTCGATGGTCTGATTTGGGACCAAGGCAAGATTGATCTTCTTACGCGGGAAAGCACGCCAACGACGAAGCTTTTCGATCGGTTCACGCTGGAATTCCGGTTGTCCGCCGGCAGGCAGCTGCGCGTGGTCCGCGACAGCCCGGAGCATGAAAAGCTGAAACAGATGCTGCTCGACAACAATATCGCGTACAGTTCCAACGAGGAACGCAACGAGCGGGGCAAAGTTGCGCGGGCGTCGTTCGTGATTCCGTGCGAAGTCAAGGCGGTCCTGCAGCTGGCCGGCAATTTCAAGACCGGCAAACTGCTGCTCAGAACTCGCAATGTTGAGCGCTTCGGCCTGATGGAGTACGTGGTGGCGCCCGAGGCGATCACCGATGAATCGCTTGATGAGCTCACCGGCTTTATCCTTGGTGAATCCACTCGCATCGGCCCACTGCTCGTAATAAACGCTTGAGGTGGGCCTGACTGGCGGCCGATCGTAGGCGCCAGCTCCGCAGCATAGTCGGGTGTAGTCCGCGCCAACGATGGAGACGTCCGCATCCCGACTCGCCCGCGCGGCGAGCAAGTGAATGTGCTGTGCGGGCACAACCAACCACCGACGACGATCCCGGACGGTCGAGGCCAATAGGTGCGTCCACTATCGGTACCAAGGGCGCTTGAGTACCACGAGTCCGCAAGACATACGATGCGGATTCGGTTCAGTGGCCGATAGACGCCTATTACGCGAAATTGCGCCAATGGGTAACAGACTGACGGGTTTCTAACAGGGGATAAATGACTGGTCGGGACAAAAAACAAATGTAACTGGGAACTTCCGCTTCTGGCCGCTATGTAAACCTCTACATAGCGGCCAAAAGCGGGCATCCGAGCCGCACTCAGAAATCGCTCCATAGCAGCCACTCGTAGGCTCCCGCAGTCTATTCGATCACCCTGTCCGCGCGCACGAGGAAGGATTGGGGGAACCTGAGGCCCATCGCATTCCCGTCGGGGCGAGCCTTGAGCGGAATTATTGGTAAATCCAAAGCGTGCGGCCAATGCCGCGCGCTTCTCCTGCCGGTCCTGGGAATAGAACGGCGGACCGAACTGTTTGCCCCTACGCCATGCCAGCATGGCCCGCAGCCGGTGTAAAAACCGGCACTGTGCGCAACAACCAGGAGACCAACGCATGCATTTCCTCAAGACCTTGATTGGCGCATTGTTGATCGGCGCGCTGGTCACGCCGCCCGTGTTTGCGCAACAGGCACCAGTGCGCGAGATCACCCAGATCAAGGGCAACCTGTACCGCTTCCGCAACAATTTCCACTACTCGGTATTCGTGGTCACGCCCGCCGGGATCATCGCCACCGACCCGATCAACGCCGAGGCGGCGCGCTGGCTCAAGGCCGAACTCGCCAAACGCTTCAATCTGCCGGTGAAGTACCTGCTCTACAGCCATGACCATGCCGACCACATTTCGGGGGGCGAGGTGTTCGCCGATACTGCGGTCGTGGTCTCGCACGACAACGCCAAACGGACCATCGTCGGCGAGCGGCGCCCCACTGCAGTGCCACAGGTGACTTTCAGCGACAACCTGACGATCGAACTGGGCGGCACGGTGGTTGAACTCTCGCACGTCGGACGTAATCATTCGGACAACTCGGTGGTGATGCGCTTTCCGGCCGAGCGCGTGCTGTTCGCGGTCGATTTCATCCCGGTGAACGAACTGCCGTTCCGCGACTTTCCCGATGGCTGGATGCCAGACTGGATCGATTCGCTCAAGCGGGTCGAGGCGATGGATTTCGACGTGCTCGCCCCCGGCCACGGGTCGCTCGGCAGCAAGACGAACGTCGGCGCGGTGCGCGTGTATCTCGAGGAACTGCGCGCCGAAGTGACGCGCCTTGCGCGCGAAGGCAAGTCGCTCGACGAGATCAAGCAGGCGGTCAAGATGGAAAAATACGCATCCTGGGGCAGTTACAAGAACTACCTGCCACTCAACATCGAGGGCATGTACCGGCAGGCCAACCGGCGCGGCAACTGAACCGGCGCAAGCCGCCGGTCCGCGCCCGAGCCGTCATCTGTCGATCTTGGTGATCTTCGAGCCCGCGAGGGTCTCCCGGACAAACCTGCGCGGGAGCATATTCGCTTAAACGTCCCGTATGGGTGTGCGCCGTGATAAGGCGGCGCATGCCACCTGCCGCTGAATTCCAACGTTGAGCGTCCGTTTTCCGAACTGGACTACTTCCGCTTTGGGTCGATAGCACCCGGTCGAGGCGATGAACAGCGGTCGTTCGAAGGCGCTGAGCGGTCCGTTGTCCGGTCTCGGATGTACAGCGGCCACACGCATTCTACGGACCGACGTCGCCTTTGGTCGATCAGTTGCCCTTCGGTCGTCGCCCCCGAAGGTCGGCAATGAGAAGAACTCCGGCCACTGATTAGGTAATGTTTCGGCTTCCGCCAGTGTCGCTTCGTGTTAGGGGTTGTAGGACGCCTGCCCTCAAGCGCAGGACAGTCGGAACGGGACAGAACTTGCCGGGCAGGCGTCCTACAACCCTTAACAAGAGCGGAAGCTCAGGGAAACAGGCACGAACGTCTGGTTTTCGGCCAACTGCGGCCGTTTGATCATACGGTCGAGCTGCATGTGAGCAAGCGGAGCGTCAGGTCGAGACGCGTTGAGCAAGGGGCGGTGCAGCGGCGCTTGCAAGCGTCAAGCCGTTCGCGGGAAGGCGCAGCGAAATGGCCGCGGCTGTGAGCAGCAATAGTCCGGCGCTGCCGAAGGCGATCCAGTGGTTGCCGTAGGCCTCGTAGGCCCAACCGCCAAGCCAGGTGCTGATCATGGCTCCCACCTGGTGGCCTAGATAGGTCCAACCGTAGAGTATGCCGACGCTGCGAATACCGTAGGTATCGGCCAGGATGGCAGACGACAGCGCGATGCTGCCGGCCCAAGCGATCCCACCGACCGCGGCAGCCGCATACAGCTCGACGTGCGTGCCGACCATAAGCAGTGCGAAAAAGCCCAGCCCGCGGATCAGATAAATCGCGGCCAGGATGTTCTTGCGCTGCAGCCGATCCGCGAGCCGGCCCAGGATCAGCGTGCTGAAGATTGCCACAAGGCCGATCAGACCCAGGCCGTACGAACTAGTCATAGCGTCGAAGCCGTGGTCCATCAGCATCGGTACGCCGTGGGTACCCAGCAGATTCATGCTGTAGCCGCATGTGAACAGCCCCAGCGCGACCTTCCAGAACGGACCCGTATGCACGGCCTCGCGCCAACCCAAGCCCGCTGCCGAGGCCGCCCGCCCGCTCGGCCGGCCCGTCGATGCAGGCAGCAAGTCGGCTTGTGCAGGCGCGTCATCGCGAATCACGAACCAGATGATCGGAAACATCAGCACGGCGAACATCGCCGCAAAGCCGAGCAGGGTGTTGCGCCAGCCGACCGCGCCTATCGCGTAGGCGAACACCGGCGTAAGGATGGCGATACCTGCCATCGAGCCTGTCGACAGGAAGAACATCGCCATGCCGCGCTGACGTGTGAACCAGCGGCTCAGCACGGGCGTGAACGCCACCGGACTGGTGAACGACAAACCGAGCGAAAGCAGGACGCCGAAGGCCAGCAGAAGATTGATCGCATCGTGCGCCAGTGCTGTCCACGCCAGCGCCACGATGACCATGCAGGTACCGAGCAAGAGCACGAACCGGGTCCCGCGCGTGCCGGCGAGGTGGCCGGCCAGCGGCATGCCGATCCCGTAGAAGAGCATACCGATGGCGACGATCGCCGAGAGCATGCTGCGGCTGAGCCCCAGGTCCCCGGCGATGGGTAGGAAGAAAGGACCGATGCACATGCGCAGGCCAACAGTCAGCAGCGTGGCGATCGTCGCCCCGGCCACGATATTCCAGCCGAAATACCAGCCGCCGAAACTTCTTTCAGAACTCATCCTGCCACCTCGACATGTCGTGAGGCGATCATACCTCGCTCTTCAAACCCTTGATGCCCGGCTCGCCAAAGCGAGTTTCCTGTCCGGCCTTGTATGTTGCCGCGGAAGACACAGCACTACGAGGGTTTGCCATATCAGGCCCGGACACAAGGATAGGCGACACGCGCTTCACTTCCTATTCCTTAGGACACGTTACCGTAGCTGGTCAATACGGTGCCGCATTCAGCCATATGAGCGCTATGCGCATGTTGTGCGGAACTACGGATGGCCGATTCGGGTCGCTATGTAAAGCTTTACATAGCGACCCGGAGCTTTCGTCCGCGGCACCCAGTGGGCGTGCCCGTGCTTCGTTTACAGCACATAAAGCAGGATCGCAACGTAATGGGCGGCGCTGCCGCCGATCACGAACAGGTGCCAGACGCCGTGCGCGTGGATGAGGCGGGTGTCGAGCGCATAGAAGACGATGCCGATCGTATAGAACAGACCGCCGGCCGCGACCCAGGCGAAACCGGCCGGCCCCAACGCATGGACCAGCGGGACCAGCGCCACCAGGGCCGCCCAGCCCATCGCGACGTAGATTACGACTGACAGAATTCGTGCTCCGCTTTTCGGCCTCAGTTCCTGCAGGCTGCCGAGCGCCGCGAGCCCCCACACCACCCCGAACAGCGACCAGCCCCAAGGGCCGCGCAGCGTCACCAGGCAGAACGGGGTGTAACTGCCGGCGATGAGCAGATAGATGCTGTGGTGGTCCAGTTTGCGAAGGATGTTCTTACCGCGGCCGCGCAGGCTGTGGTAGAGCGTGGAGAAGCTGTAAAGCAACGTCAGCGTCGTGCCGTAGATCGAGACGCTCACCACCTTCCACGGATCACCATCCAGCGCTGCCAGCACGATGAGCACGACGGTCCCGGCAAGCGCCAGCACGGCCCCGACGAGATGAGTCAAAGCGTTGAACTTCTCCCCGTAGTACATGTGGTTAGCCGAGATGCCGTCGATTGCTCTGCCCCACCAGGACGAGGCGCGGCATCGGTCGCTGAGCTGATAGTTCTTGGACCAATCATAGCCCGAGGAAGCAGCTCTCGCGACTGCCCTTGCGACTACCTGAACGGCTGCCCGCGAACAGCCCCATTTGACGAAATTCAAATGTAACGGTGAGGGACCGCAATTGGCCGAGAGTACGCGCTGCGCGTCGGTTCCGCAAAACGGACCCAGGAAATTCGCTCACCCCTCACGAGATACTTTTCAATCTCAGGCCCACACCCGTCGCACTTCGAACTTCAATTCGCAAACCTGTCCTGGCTCCCGGACAGCGCGCAAGCTATCTTGTAACGGCTAATTCGTCGGTTTGATGTTGCCCGCCTTGGCGACCGCGCGCCAGCGCTCCAGGTCGGAGGCGATGATGCGCGCGAACTGCTCGGAGGTATTCCCGGCCGGTTCCACCTGCAGCCCGGACATGCGCTCCCTGATATCGGGCAACCTGACGACGCGGTTCACCTCGTCCTGGAGCTTGCGCGCGATCGCGGCAGGCATCCCGGATGGAGCGAACATCCCCATCCAGCTCTGAATCTCCAGATCCGGAAAACCCGCCTCGGCGATCGTGGGGATCTCCGGAAACGCCGGACTTCGCGTCGGAGCGGTCACCGCGAGGCCGCGCAGCCTGCCGCTCTTGAGAGGACCGGATACCGGTCCGGCATCCCCCATGGACATGAGCACCGCGCCCGCCATCACTGCGCCGATGGATTCATTGGTGCCCTTGAACGGGATGTACTCGACCTTCGTGCCGGTCCGCAGCTTGAACAGTTCCATGGCCAGCTGGAACGCCGATGCCGAACCCGCATAGTTGGCTTTCTGCGGGTTCGCCTTGACGTATTCCACCAGATCCGTCACCGACCGGACGGGCGCCTCAGGGTTCGCCACCAGGAACCACGGAAACTTGACGATCATGGATATCGGCGTGAAATCGGCGGTCGGGGAATACGGAAGTTTCGCGAACATGATCGGGTTGGTCGTGAAGGGCGCGCTCGGGGAGATGAGCAGCGTGTAACCGTCGGGCTTGGACCTCGCCACGAATTCCGCGGCGATGATCCCGGAGGCCCCGGTTCTGTTCTCCACCACGAAGGGCTGCCCCAGGGACTCTGAAAACTTCTGGCCGACCAGCCGCGCGATCACGTCGGTGCCTCCCCCCGCTGCAAATCCGACAATCATGTGAACGGATCTATCCGGATAGGCCCGCGCAGGATCGACCTGCGCCTGCGCCGACGTGGCGAGGACCGCCGCGAATGCAATGGCTGACAGTAGCGCCCGGAATCCCATAACACCCTCCTTCCTCATAGTCGGTCGATTGCAGCCAGGTCTTCGGCGGCGAGCGGCCACCCGACCGTCCCGACGAGTTGCAGCAGACTGCGGCCCCGTTCGGCGCACCATTGGGCGAGGCGATCCGCCTTCTGCCAGTTCGAGCCGCTCAAAAGTGGGTGGCACAGCTCATCCTGCGCTCCGAGCCCGGGCTTGGCCAAATCTACTCCGATGGCGAGCTTGGTGCAATTCAGTGATTTGCCGCAATGCCTGAATACAGCCCGCAGCCAATAGCGGCACGCTGCATTTTGGACTATCCCGGCGTGCCGGCGGAAGAGATCGGCTGGTTCACCAGATCGTGGTGACTTCCTTGAGCTTTCGCAGTTTCGCGTCGGATGTAACCAACGGAGCCCGGTAGAGCCGCGCGGTAGCTGCGATCAGCCGGTCTGCCGGATCGCCATGGGAAAACAGGTCGGACTGGGACAGCACGGCGATCTCCGCGGTAATCGGCAGCACGCGCAGGCGCCGCGCCGCGATCACATCATCCAGAAACTGCCGCGCATCTATCACGGGATCGAGCCGCTTGCGTGCGATGAGCATCGCGATCTCCCACAGACTGATATCGCTGCAGGCGAGTTCCCGATCGGTGTGAGCGAGAGCGATGGCTTTGCGGGCGTGAGCCGACAGGCGGGCGGGAGCCAGTGCGTCGTAGATCAATACATGGGTGTCCAGAACGATCAACGCTCTGCGTCCCACTGCGCGCCGGTCGGGCTGACCACGTCGCCAACGCGGCAGTGCTTGCGGATGGCGAGCAGACGCTCGCGCGCCTCCTGGTGAGCATCGCCACCGGCCACGATGCGCGCGATCACCTTTCCGCGCGAGGTAACCTCGATCTCCCTGCCCTTTTGCACGTCGGCCAGATAAGCAGGGAGATTCTGGCGGAGTTCGGTTACGTTGACTTTGCTCTTGCTGGAGTTGGACATGGCGACATTCAATTATGTACAGAACAAGTGTACAGAATCGCCTTACCCATGTAAACCGCCTTCTGTTGTCCAGGTCTAGCCGGGCGTTTCCATGCGCGTGCGCCAGTCCTCCAGCGTGCGCGTCGCGAGCCGCTTGATCACAACATCCTTCGCAGAGCCGGCCAGTTCAGGCAACGCCCCCAGTTCTTCCAGCAGCGGATAGTTCAGGGGATCCGCAAACAGTGCGCGGATGAGCCGGCTGAGCGGCCAGTCCGGATGCGGCCGGTGTTCGAGCACCATGGGATCGCCCGCGCCCAGAGAGCCCTCCTCCAAAATTCGCAAGTACCAGCCTATGCGCCCCGATTCCTGCACCCGGTGCGACATGCGCGCAACACCGAACCGGACGTTGAGCCTCCAGCAGGGGTGGCGGGTTTTGGTCACTTGCACCCGCGCCGTGCCGCAACGGTAGATGTCTCCCACGCACACCGTCGCTTCGGTCATGCCCCGGGTGGACAGGTTCTCGCCGAAAGCACCGGGCGCCGTCAGATGAGGCGCAAAGTCGGGCAGTTCGCTGCGCCAGGCCGCGTAGTGGTCGATGGGATACTGGTGCAGGGCCTGATCGGGTCCGCCGTGCGTTTTCTTGTTCCCCTGCTCGTCGCCCTCGATGCCGACGCGAGTGACGACAATCGGCCCGGTGAGCATTCTCTTGGTGGTAATGGCGCTGCGCGCTGCGCCGTTCGGTCCGAACGGAATCGCGGCCCCACTCAGCACATGCAGGACTTCTGCCATCGTCTCCTCCATACACGCTTGTTCCAAGGCACTCTAGCATAGACGCGCCGTCGGCATGCTTCGCGCTTGCGCCGCGGCGCGCGCGAATGAGAAAGCGTGTCACGCGCCGGCGGCCGGCCGGCGCCGGCGCTCGGGCATCAGCCCCCAATACAGCATCGGCAGCGCGAACAGCGAGAGCA
>Ga0154717_1031_pt2 | contig 20717 bp, 17 predicted proteins | sample Rifle2008BG16ft_FD_105725 | JGI IMG/M metagenome (GOLD analysis project Ga0154717, IMG submission 105725) | Betaproteobacteria bacterium RBG_16_64_18
GGGCTGCCGCGCCGAAAGGGACGCGTCGGTGATCGCCAAGCCCGCCAACGACGAGGAAACCGCGCTTTACGCCTCCATCAGGAAGCGCCTTGCCGCCAAACCGGGCTGGTACTCGACGATCGCCAAGAACATCCGCGGCGTCACCGAGGAAACCACCACCGGCGTGCACCGCCTGTACCAGATGGCGAAGGAAGGCCAGTTGATGTTTCCGGCGATCAACGTCAACGACTCGGTCACCAAGTCCAAGTTCGACAACCTCTACGGCTGCCGCGAGTCGCTGGTGGACGGCATCAAGCGCGCCACCGACGTGATGATCGCCGGCAAGGTCGCCGTGGTCTGCGGCTACGGCGACGTGGGCAAGGGCTGCGCGCAGGCGCTGCGCGCGCTCTCGGCGCAGGTCTGGGTCACCGAAATCGACCCGATCTGCGCGCTGCAGGCGGCGATGGAAGGCTATCGCGTGGTGACCATGGACTGGGCCGCCGACAAGGCCGACATCATCGTGACCGCGACGGGCAACCTGAACGTGGTCGCGCACGAACACATGAAGCGGATGAAGGACCAGGCGATCGTCTGCAACATCGGCCACTTCGACTCAGAGATCGACGTCGCCTCGCTGCACCAGTACAAGTGGGAGAACATAAAACCCCAGGTCGACCATGTGATATTCCCCGACGGGAAACGCATCATCCTGCTGGCCGGCGGACGGCTGGTGAACCTCGGCTGCGCCATGGGGCACCCGAGTTACGTCATGTCCTCGTCCTTCGCCAACCAGGTGATCGCACAGATCGAACTCTGGTCGGAGGCGCAGAAGAAGTCCGGCAAATACCCGGTGGGCGTCTACGTGCTGCCCAAGCATCTCGATGAAAAGGTGGCCCGCCTGCAGCTGAAAAAACTCAATGCCGTGCTGACCGAACTCACCGACGAGCAGGCGAACTACATCAGCGTGCCGAAGAACGGCCCGTATAAATCGGATTCGTATAGGTATTGAAGAGCAGGTCATCCCCGCGAAAGCGGGGATCCAGCCGCCGTCACAAGCCCTGGATTCCCGCTTGCACGGGAATGACGAAACTACGCTTTCGGAGTTCTTCCTTTCGCCCGCCGGCCAGTCGCCATGGAAAGCCAGAAGAAGCACCCTCGCACTTTCAGCTTCGAATTCTTCCCGCCCAAGACGCCAGAAGGCGTGCAGCGGCTGAGCACGACCTGGCGCCAGCTGGCGCAGCTCAAGCCGCGTTTCTTTTCGGTCACCTACGGCGCCGGAGGCTCCACCCGCGACCGCACCCTGGCGACGGTGCTGGAGATCAAGCAGGCGGGTTTCGACGCCGCTCCGCACATCTCCTGCATCGGTTCCACGCTTGCCGAAATCGACGAAACCCTCGATCTATACCGATCCAAGGGCATACGCCACATCGTGGCGCTGCGCGGCGACCTGCCCTCCGGCGCGGCGAGCGCAGGCGAACTGCGCCATGCGAACGAACTGGTCCAGCTGATCCGCGAGCGCAGCGGCGACCACTTCCACATCGAGGTGGCCTGCTATCCGGAGTTCCATCCGCAGGCGAGGAGCGCGCAGGAAGACGTGCGCAACTTCAAGCGCAAGGTCGACGCCGGCGCGAACTCGGCGATCACGCAGTATTTTTTCAACGCCGATTCGTACTTCCGTTTTGTCGACGACTGCGAAGCCATAGGCATCGGCATTCCCATCGTCCCCGGCATCATGCCGATCGGCAACTTCTCCCAGCTCGCGCGCTTCTCGGACGCATGCGGCGCGGACATCCCGCGCTGGCTGCGGCTGAAGCTGGCGGGCTTCGGCGATGACGCCGCCTCGATCCGCAGTTTCGGGCTGGACGTCGTCACGGACCTGTGCGACCGGCTGCTCTCGGCAGGAGCGCCGGGCCTGCACTTCTACACCATGAATCAGGCCGGACCGACTTCCACCATCTGGCAGCGGCTGGGGCTATAGCCGATGCCAGACACCGTCAACCGCGTGGCGCTCGAGATCACTGGCGGCGAAACCGGGGGTATCGAGCTGGAACTGGACCGCGGCCACGTCTATCACGCCATCGTGAGGAGTACCGCGGTCAGGAAGACCCTGATTGAGCGGCTGGTGGACACCGCGGGCGCTACCATCGTGACCGCCGATGGCGGGCTCATCGGCAATCTCAAGGTTTGGGAAAACCTGGTGCTGCCCGCCACCTACCATGGCAGTTCGCAGAACCGTGAACTGGAGGAGCGTTCCACGGGCCTGTTTGCGCAATTCGGCATCTCCGGCGCGGCGTTCGAGACGCTGTGCACGACCCTTCCCGATCATCTCGGCCGTTTCGAACGGCGACTCTGTGCGTTTGTCCGGGCCATGCTCACCGAGCCGCGAATCATAGTCTATGATTCGTTGTTCGACGGCCTGAGCCGCGAGGAGACCGGTAAGGTGCTCACATTCGACCGGATTTTCCATGCCCAAATCCCGCTCGGGACCTCGCTGCACCTGAGCGCCGACCTGCCGACGCTTCCGGAGCTGGGCGCGCACCGTACTTTCACCCTGTAATCTGGTTCGAACCATGAGCGTCTTTACCGAGCACGACAGGCGATTCGAGGGACTCGAGCCGCGCACCGGTCTGTTTGTAGTCATCGCCGTGCTCATCCTTCTCGGTACGATCGCCGCCTCCCTGATCAAGCACGACACGTTCACCCCCACGACGCGCATCTACTTCTTCGCCCATAGCGCGCAGGGCATACGCAACGGCATGTCGGTTCAGCTCTCCGGATTCAAGATCGGCAGCGTGCAGGAGCTGCGCATCGAGCCCGACGCACGGGTCCGGGTGATGCTGGCCATAGACAACAAGTACACCGCCCTGATCCCGCAGGACTCGGAGGCCGGACTGGCCAAGGAAGCGCTGATCGGCGCCAGCTACATCGAAATCGAGCCCGGAAAGAACAAGGAACTGCCGGTGACCGAACTCAGCGTGCTCAAGTTCTACCGCGCGATCGATTTCGCCGACATGGCGCAGGACATCAAGGTGAAGCTCGATCCCATACTCGCCGACATCAAGCAGCTCACGCAGTCGATCAACGACCCGCGGGGCGATATCCGCATGACCATCGGCAATGTCCGTCAGGCGACGGCGCTGGTCGGGGAGCTGGCGCAGCAAGTCAGCCGGCTTGCCAAGCGCAGCGAAGGCAGGGTCGATGCGATCGCCGGCAAGGTGGATCGCGTGCTGGACCAGACCGGTGCAACGCTCGAGCGGGCGCGCGGCGCACTCGACACCGCCGCCCGCTCGCTGGACACGGTCGACCGGCAGCTGCCCGCGCTGCTGCTGCGCCTGGACCAGAGCCTGAAGAACGTCGAGTCGGTCACGGCCGACGCACGCCGGCTGTCTTCCAGCATGAGCGAGGATCTGCCGCCGGCCATTCGGGAAAGCCGCGGCCTGGTCGAGGACGCTCACGAGATCGTCAACGGCGCCAAGCAGGCCTGGCCAGTGCGCAACTTCGTCGCACCGCCCGCGCAGAAGGCGCTGCCCCTGGACAGCTACGACAGCCATGACAGGCGGGACGACAGCGGGGGCGCGCGGTGATGCGGTGCGCACGCACCGCCTGCGTTGCCGCGACCCTGCTCGCCTGTGCCTGTGCCGGCGTCGCGCCGACGCAGAACAGGACCGAGCAACAGGCCAGCGCACTCAACCACCGGGCGGCACGCGCGTACGAGCAGGGCGATTACCGGCGCGCCGCCGCCCTGTACGGACAGGCGCTGCGCCTGAACACTGCGGTCGAGAATCCCGAGGGCATCGCAGTCAACGCCCTCAGTCTCGCCCGTGCCCACCAGGCCGGCGGAGATGCCGCGGCGGCCCACCGCGTGCTGGACGGACTGCTTGCCGAGGGCCCGCTGCCGGCTGAGCGTCGCGCCGAAGCGCAGGCGCGCAAAACCCAGCTGTATCTGGACGCAAACGACGCCGCACGCGCGCTCGAGTGGAGCGACAAAGCCCTGGCCTCGTGTACCGGCTGCGCGGCGCGGCCGGCGATTCAGACCCTGCGCGGCCGCGCGGCGCTGGCGGCCGGGAACCCCGCCGCGGCGCTCGACTGGGCCGGCAAGGCCCTCGCCGCGACCGGCGATGCGGGCGAACGCGCCAACGCCCTGCGTCTTTCGGGTGAGGCGCAGCTTGCGCGAGGCGAACATCAGGCGGCGCTGGCGCCGCTCGGGCAGGCCCTCGAACTCGATCGCGGACTCGGCCTGCCCGCGAGAATATTTCTCGACCTCATGGCGCTGGGAAGCGCCCAGCTGCGGTTGGGCAACCGCACCGGGGCACGGGATTACTTTTCCCGCGCACGCAGCGTGAGCACAGCCGCGGGGGACGATGCCGGCGCGCGTGCGGCGGCCCGCGCCATCGAAGGCCTCTAGCCTGCGTCCGAATGATCGGCCAACTAATCCTCTTGCGGCGCTATCTCGCCGGCTTCTGGGCTCTGCTGATCTACGCCGCGGGGCATCTGCGAGCGCTCCGGATCCAGCCGGTGAGGATCGTGTTCGAGCGCCAGCTCTACTTCACGGGCATCGAGGGGCTGGTGCTGGTGGCGGGGATCGGCCTGCTGACGGGGGCGGTGTTCGCGATGACGGCCACCGCGCTGCTCGGCGCGGGCGAGCTTTCGATGCGCACCCTGGTGCTGGTTCAACTGGGCGAGCTCGGGCCCATGATCGCAGCCATCATCATCATCGCGCGCTCCAGTGTCGCCATCGCTGCCGAACTCGCGCTGATGCAGAACCGCGACGAGACCGCGCACCTGTGGCTGATGCGCATCCCGCCGCTGGACTACCTGGTCGTGCCGCGCGTCGCCGCGGTCACGCTGTCGGTATTCGCGCTCACGGTGTATTTCCAGGCGGTCGCGATATCAGGCGGCCTTGCGACCAGCTCGCTGTTCCAGCAAACGCCTTTCCTGGAGCAACTGGGACGATTCTTCAGCGCGGTCAGCATCGCGGACATCCTGTTCGCCGGCGCAAAAAGCCTGTGCTTCGGCCTGGCGATCGCCTGCATCTCCTGCTTCCATGGCCTGAATGTCGGCAGATCGGCGACTGCCGTGCCCCTTGCCACCGTGCGCGCCGTGGTGCAGAGCCTGATCGCCGTCTTCCTGATCGACGGCGTATTCGGCTACGTGCGTTACGTCGCGTTCTGAGGGGCAGATTCGCAATTCCGAAGCGGCCCGGCATAAATAGGAATAGGGGACAGACCACGGTTTCCCGCTATTCCGCTACGATCGCTGCGCTATGAATTGGGGAAAACGTGGTCTGTCCCCTATTCCCTGAGGCGCCGCGGGGAAATAGCGGACGGACCACGCTAAATCGCTGAATCGGGGTTCCGGCTGACATACGCGAAGTACAGCGTCACCAGCGATCCGGCGAGCGCGAGACTCGCGATCGCGGCGAGCCAGAATCCGCGCGCGCCCCACGGCGTGGGAATGCCGAACCAGGATAAATCGACGGCAGTGAGTCCGATCGCATAGCCCCCGCCCAGGCCCACCCCCCACAGCGCTACCGCGTAGATCACCATCGGCACCACGGCACGCTTGTAGCCGCGCAGCACGTTGACCGCCACCGCCTGGATCGCGTCGAAGACGTGGTACACCGCGACGAAAGCCAGCAGTGCGCCCGCCAGGGCCTGCACCTCGCGGTCCGACGTGTAGAAAGCGGCGATGCGCTCGGCCGACACCGACACCAGCGCAGCGACGGTCAGCGCGCAGCCAAGCCCGACGCTCAGCCCGGCCAAGCCGGTGGTACGCGCGCGGGCGAACTGGCGCGCGCCGATCGCGTGCCCCACCAGCACGCTCGAAGCATTGCCCAGCGCGAGCGGCAGCATGAACATCAGCGCAGCGAAGTTTCCCGCGATCTGGTGCGCGGCCGAGTTGAGCGCGCCCAGCCGGGCGATGAACAAGGCCATGAAAGTGAAGCCGGTCACATCGATGAAAAAAGTGAGCCCGATCGGCAGCCCGAGCGAGACGATGTGCCCGAGACGCCTGGCGTCAGGCCATGACCAACGGACGTACACATGATAACGCCGGTATCCGGGCTCCAGATAACACCAGCCCCATGCGAGCAGGCAACTCACCCAGGCGATCACGCTGCTGGACACGGCGCACCCTACCCCGCCCAGTTCCGGCGCGCCCAGCTGCCCGTACATGAATACCAGATTGAGCGGCACTTTGATCGCAAGTCCGATCAGATTCAATGCCATGACCACGCGCGGCCTGGACACCGCCGTGGAGAAGCCGTAAAAGACGCGGAACAGCAGCGCCGCCGGCACACCCCAGGACGCCGCAGCGAGATACCCCCGGGCGCGTTCCTCGACCTCGGGTGGCAGGCGGGTCAGCGCCATGTAGAGGTCCGGATAGCGCAGCAGCGCAAAGCAGGCCGCCCCGAGCCCCACTGCGAGCCAGGCGCTCTGGCGCACCTCCTCGCCGATCTCGGCGTACCGGTTGGCGCCGTAGAGTTGCGAGGCAATGGGCGTGAGCGCAAGCAGTACGCCCATCAGCGCGATAAAAATGCTGAAGTAGATCGCCGCGCCGACCCCCACGCCCGCCAGATCCACCGTGGAATAGCGTCCGGCCATGATGGTGTCGATCACGCCATTGGCGACCACCGCGACCTGACCGATGAACACCGGCCAGCCCAGACGGAAAATCTCTCTGTAGACGCTTTTGGACACGGTGCGAGGAATGGGAGCGCGGGCACCGGATTCCCGGCGCGCGAAAAGGGGGCCATTCTAGCCCACCCGTACAGGCCTCGTCCCGGTCCCCTTTATGCCGGAGCAGAAATTGCGCACAATGTCGCGCCTTCCACTTTTCTCTGGAGAATTTCAACATGTCCGGACACGGCCACATCGACCCGTCCAACAAGAAGATCGCCCTGCTCATCTCCATCCTGGCCATGGTGCTCGCGCTTTCCGAGACGCTAGGCAAGAGCGCGCAGACCGCGGCGCTCAGCTACAACGTCGAAGCGTCGAACCTGTGGTCGTTCTTCCAGGCGAAGACCATACGCATGACCACGCTGCGCACCGCGGCCGAGGCCCTCGAAATCGAGTTGCCGAAGGCGTCGCGCCCGGAGGCGAAGGAAGCGATCGAGAAGCGTATCGCCGACTGGAAAAGGACCGTGGCCCGCTACGACGCGGAGCCGGAAACCGGGGAAGGCCGCAAGGAGCTGGCGGCGCGCGCCAAGGTCGCGGAGCAGAAGCGCGACCGCTCGCTCGCGGCCTATCACCACTACGAAGTCGGCTCGGCGGCGCTGCAGATCGCCATCGTGCTCGCCTCGGCAGAGGTGATCACCGGCGTGGTCTTTCTCACCTGGCTCTCGTGCGGACTCGGGCTGATAGGGATTGCATTCGGCGCCATCGGGCTGTTCGCGCCGATGGCGGTACACCTCTTCTAACCTAAAGTTCTCACGCCGCGCGCGCCGGCCGACTCAGTCCCGGAACGTGAGCACCACTGCCCAGACGGTGAAGACGACGAACGCGAGCAGCGTCCAGTGGGGAAGACTCAAGCCGAGCAGCGTGAAATCCACCACGCCGCACTCCCCCGAGCCGCGCAGGATACGGCGCAGGCCGTCCAACGGGCCGAACGTGCCCAGCAGGTACTCCAAGCCCGGCCCGCAGGCGGGACGCTTCTCCGCGGGCACGTACTGCAGCCACACGTGCCGGCCCGCGACCCCGGCTCCGGTCAGGGAAAGCACGCTGATCAATCCGCCGTAGATCCGCGCACCGATCCGCCCCGGGTGATGCAATGCCGCGGCGAGAAAGGCGATGCCGGTCGCGAATACGGCCACGCGCTGCATGATGCAAAGCGGGCACGGCTCGACGCCCTTGACCAGCTGCAAGTAATACGCCGACGCAATCAATCCCGCGCAGGCGAGGAATCCGGCCAGATTGCCGGTGCGGCGGGAAAAGCGAATTCCGGACGACTGTGTCATTTCCATGCACCGAGCCGAAAAACGTAACAATACCGGATATCTGACCGGACGCGTGGCGCGTGGTTCCTTGCTAATATCGGCTGCATGCGCACCCTGCTCGAAAAACCGATTCAACTCGGCGCAATCCTGGTGCTGACGGCGATCCTCGCCGAGTTCTCGACCCTGCACCTCCTCTCGGGCCCGGAGCACCTCTAATGACGCTACCGATCGAAGCCTACGCACTGATCGGGGATACCCGTACCGCAGCCCTGGTAGGCAATGACGGCTCGATCGACTGGCTTTGCCTGCCCCGCTTCGATTCGCCGGCATGCTTCGCCGCGTTGTTGGGCGAACCGCGGCATGGACGCTGGCTGCTGGCGCCCGCCGATCCGGTGCAACCCGCCCGGCGCCGCTATCGCGAGGCGACCCTCATCCTCGAAACCGAATTTGAAACCCATACGGGCGCGGTGCGCATAACCGACTGCATGCCCATGGGCAAGGACCGGTGCGGCCGGGTGCTGCGCATCGTCGAGGGCCTTGCCGGCGAGGTCTCGATGCGCATGGAGCTGATCATCCGGTTTGAATACGGATCAGTGGTTCCCTGGGTGCGGCGATCGGGACAAAAACTGATCGCGACCGCAGGTCCGGACACGCTGGAACTGCGCACCCCTGCACGCATCCACGGCGAAGACATGACGACTCGCGCCGAGTTTGTCGTTCGACCAGGCGAGCGCGTACCTTTCTTGCTCAGCTACCGCGCCTCGCACCTGCGCGCCCGCACGGGTATCGCCGCCGAGGCGGCGCTCGAGGCAACGGAAACATGGTGGCGCGGCTGGTCGGCGCGCTGCACCTACGCCGGGTCCTGGCGCGAGCCGGTGCTGCGCTCCCTCATCACGCTCAAGGCTCTCACCTACCAGCCCACCGGCGGCATCGTCGCTGCGCCCACCACCTCGCTGCCAGAGCAGCTCGGCGGGGTGCGCAACTGGGACTACCGCTACTGCTGGCTGCGCGATGCCAATTTCACGCTGGTCGCGCTGCTGTACGCCGGCTATCGCGATGAAGCGAAAGCCTGGCGCGCGTGGCTGCTGCGTGCGGTGGCAGGACGGCCGCAGGATCTGCAGATCCTCTACGGCATATCCGGGGAGCGGCGGCTGCCCGAAGCGGAAATCCCCTGGCTCCCTGGTTACGAAGACTCGACGCCGGTGCGCATCGGCAATGCTGCCAGCAACCAGTACCAGCTCGATGTCTACGGCGAGGTGCTGGATACGTTTCACCTGACGCGCGCAGCCGGCGTGGCAACGCAAACCCGCGCCTGGGACGTGCATAAAGTCGTGCTGGACTTCCTCGAGTCGAACTGGGAGCGGCCCGACGAAGGCATCTGGGAAGTGCGCGGTCCGCGGCGCCACTTCACCCATTCCAAGGTGATGGCCTGGGTCGCATTCGACAGAGCTGTGAAAGCGGTCGAACGCTTCGGACTGAGCGGCGAACTCGAACGCTGGCGCGCGCTACGCGAGAAAGTTCACGAGCAGGTCTGCCGCGAGGGCTTCGACGCGCAGCGCAATACCTTCGTCCAGCACTACGGTTCGAAGAATCTGGACGCGAGCCTGCTTATGATTCCCATGGTGGGATTCCTGCCGGCCCAGGACCCGCGCATGCGCGGAACCGTCGAGGCCATCAGGTCCGAACTCGCGGTCGACGGCCTGATCCGGCGGTACTCGACCACCGAAGCCATAGACGGGCTGCCGCCCGGCGAAGGCGCGTTCCTGCCCTGTTCGTTCTGGCTCGCCGACAATCTGGCGATGGCTGGCCGGCACGACGAAGCTAAAGCGCTGTTCGAACGGCTGCTGTCCCTGTGCAACGACGTCGGCCTCGTCTCCGAGGCGTATGACACTGAGCAGCGGCGCCTGGTCGGCAACTTTCCCCAGGCGATGACGCATGTCGCGCTGATCAACACCGCACGCAATCTTTCGGTGCCGCGCGCATCCTCCGACCGCCGTGCGCAGCGGCGGCCCTAGCTTGCCCGGCCATCATCCGACGAGCGTCGCGCGATGCCCGCGAAAGCGGGAAGCGGCGATGCTCGATCAGGCAACGGATCCGCGCAGCAACGTCACCCAGATCGCCGCGAGGATGGCCGACGAGATCACCCCGCTGACGATTCCACCGATGCCGCAGATCAGACGTGAAGCCATTCCGAGCACCGGCAGCGTGAGCACCATTGGTGCGAAACCCCGGCTTGGGCATTACGGAATCGTATAGATCGCACGGTACTTGCCGTTGTTCAACATGTCGTTCGCATCGGTGCCATAACCCACCAGGATCTGCGTGCCCGACAGGCCGCGGGTGTCGAGTCCGACGAACACCGGGAACGACCGCTGGGTGAGCGTTTCGGTCATACGCGACGGTATGGCACCGCCGGTGAAACTCACCCATCCCTGGCCATTGTTCAAGTACAGCGATCCGTCGGGTAGCTGCGCAGCGACGAAATAGGCCCCTGCCCTGGCGTCGTCCAGGCTCGCCGGCAGCACGTCTGCCACCAAGGTCATGGCCTCGGCAGTGCCGTCGCCGCGGCCGCCGATCTGCCAGTCCGCGCCTGAACCCTGTGCGGACACGGTGACCAGCAGCAATGCGCTGTTGCCGCCTGCGTCCGTGACGGTGACGGTCGCCGAACCCGGGGCAATGCCGGTGAGTTTGATCGACGTGGCACTGGCGAACTGCAGGTCGAACGCGCGGCTGCCGCTCCAGCCGGCGCTAACAATGGATCCGCTGTTCCCGGACATCGTCAGGGTTATGCTGCGGCCGACCGTCAGATTGGGCTGAGCGGGTAGAAACGACATGGGGGGAACAGCCGGATCTGGGTCGAACACGATCACCGTGTAGTCGAAATTCCGCGGCTGTCCGCCGATTCGTGCGCCGTTGATGACGACCCGGTAGGACGTGTCTGACAAGGGCTTCGGAAGAACGGTGGCGGCAGAGGTATCGCGATTGTCGACCACCCAGACCAGCGCATTCTCGCCGTACCCGTTGGCGTCGCTGGCGTTGATCTCGAACCGCACGGACACGGGTTGCCCGTCGCGCGTCACGCTAACGGTAGCCGCAGAGAAATCCGCGTCCGGATAGGAGAACGACCAGCGGGCAGGCACCAGGTCGTAGGGCACATAGCCCTGGGGCGGCCAGGCGACAAAGTCGTCGCGCACGGCCGGACGCACGCCGCCGAAGCTGCCGTCCTGCACCCACAGCGCATTGGTGTTGTAGCCGTCATTCGGCGCGTCGGTCACGTCGCCGGTTCCCATCAGCTGGGTCTGGGGATAGAGCAACCAGCGGCGGTGGCCGACAATCGCGTTATTGGTTCCATCGTCATCCATGTAGCCCTTGACCGCGTCCGGGCCGGTGTTGCCGAGCGCGAGATTGGACTTGCCCGCGGCTTCGTAACCGTTGGCCGTGTAGCAGCGCCAGCTGCTCGGAGGAAAATGACTGAGCTGGCCGTTGGCACTGAACATCAGCGCGGCCTGCTGGTCATCGGCAGAAAAACCCGAATCCATGGAAACGGCCGCCGGCAGGCCGGCCAGGGCGCGGAAGAAATTGATCTGCTGACGGGTCGCTTCGCGGTAATCGGCGCCGATGGAGCCTGCCTGGCAACCGGCCACGCTTCCGCTCCAGTCGCTGGGCACCAGATTCGCCGCCTTGTAAAGCCGGTAGAACCGGGCCACCGCGGCCCGGTCGCTGGTGCTGACTGTCAGCCCGGACGCCGCGAACCTGCCCTCACCCTTGGGAAGACCGCTGACGTCAGTGGGCGCCCGCGGCGGATCGCCGAGGAGCAGCTGGATGGGATTTGCGAGGTGGGCCGCCTCGTCGGCAACTGCGCGCGATGCAACGATCAGGCACAGGGAACAGACGATAACGAAAGCACGGATAAGGGCCATGAGTGCTCGCTCAGGCATATGGGACCTCTTTTGCCTTGGAAGTGGACAAGTTCTCGAGAAACCGCTCCAGCCGCTCCACGCCCTGCTCCAGGCGCGCAGCGCGCGCACAGCGTCACGCGCAACGAGCGGAAAGGTGCCCGGTTTCACGTTTTCACCCCCGCAGCCAGTCGGCAATCCGCCGGTCTTCCTCGGTCACGCCGTTCATCATTCATCCCCTGAACCAGAGTTTACCCCGCCTGAGTCTGGCGACGAGACTAGAATGCCGGGACGCTGTTGGACCAAAGCACTTTCGGCGGTACGAAGAATACACGGTGGTAGACATCATGAAACGCTACGCGCGCAGGGAGGACCTCGGTCTCACCAAGGGCGAATTCGCCACCCTCAAGCGCCTGTCCTCGCCGCAGAAGATCCAGGACTTCCTCTCCGCGTGGCCGCAGAACTTCGAGCCCGGCGGCCAGACCTGCCTTTCGGTGCGCGAGGTGCTGCGCCAGCGCCGCGCGCATTGCATCGAGGCGGCCATGGTGGCGGCGCTCGCGCTCTGGGTGCAAGGGGAACCGCCCCTGCTGCTCGACCTCAAGGCCTCGAGGGACTACGACCACGTGGTCGCGGTATTCCGTCGCGGCGGCCACTGGGGCGCGATTTCCAAGACCAATCCCTCGGTGCTGCGCTACCGCGACCCGGTGTACCGAACGCTGCGCGAGCTGGCGATGTCCTACTTTCACGAATACGCCAACAAGCGCCATCAGAAGACGCTGCGCAGCTGGGCGGGTCCCTTGGATCTGCGGCGCATGGACCCGAAGTTGTGGGTCACGAACGAGAAGAGTTGCTGGGAAGTCGGCTACCGGCTGGACGCGCTGCGGCACTGGCCGCTGGTCACCAAGAGGCAGACCAAGCTGCTGCGGCTGCGCGATCATGTCGAGCGCAAGGCCGGAAAGGTGCGGCAGCATAAGCCGCCGCGGGCACGATAGACTCTTTTAACTCAGGTGTGTCCGGCGTTGGCGGAGAATTTGGGTTTATTTTGGTCTCCCGATTTTTCGCCGTTGCGCTCGCGCAACCGCGCAAAATCGGGAGATGGATAACGGCAAAACGAGCGCCCGCTCGCCCGGCTCAGCCAGAACTCAATAGCGCAGTTCGACCGCCTGCGCCGCGACGGTGTTGAGGCAATCGAGCGGACCCTGGATCGCGCTGCGCCGGTGATAGAAGGCGAGTGCCCTCAAGCCCCCGAGTTCCTCTCCGCCGCCGGCACGTCCGGGCCCGCCGTGCAGGCACTGGGGCATGACGTTGCCGTGCCCGGTGTGCATCGGGCCGATGGCCGCGTTCACGGCGAGCACCCGGCCGTGGCTTTCGGCGAGTTCCACCGCCGCCTGAGCCAGAAACTGCGCATCGGCGCTGAAAACAGAGGCGACCAGCGAACCCTGGCCGAGCCGCGCAATCGCGAACGCCTGCTCGGCGCTCGCATACGGCACCACGGTCGCCACCGGACCGAACACCTCGATGTCGTGGACCGCGCGCGCGCCCAGCGCATCGCTGCAGCCGAGCAGGGTCGGCGGCACGAATGCCGCGATCGCGGCGTCGGCGTCGAGCGGCTTGAAGTCCGGGCCGCCGTCGTAGACCACCGAGGCTTCCTGTTTCAGCGCCGCGATGCCCTCGGCCGCGGCCTGCTGCTGGGCTTTGCTCACCAAGGGGCCCATGCGCACATCCTTGTTCCGGGGATTGCCGACGACCGTCTTGGCAAGCTTGGCGCGGATCGCCTCCTCCACCGCGGATCGCTGCGCGGCCGGCACGAGAATGCGGCGGATCGCGGTGCATTTCTGACCGGCCTTGACGGTCATCTCGCGCACCACCTCGCGCACCAGCAGATCGAATTCCGGCGTGCCGGGCTTGGCCTCCGGTCCGAGCAGCGCCGCGTTCAGGCTGTCGGCCTCCACGTTCACCCGCGTGGAATGGCGCAGCACCGCCGCATGGCCGCGGATGCGCAGCGCGGTCTCGGCCGAACCGGTGAACGAGACCACATCGGCCCCGGTCACGTGATCGAGCAGGTCGCCTGCGCTGCCGCAGACGATGGACAGCGCGCCCTCGGGCAGCACGCCGGCCTTGACCACATCCTCAACCATGCGCTGGGTCAGCCACGCCGTGGCCGTCGCCGGTTTGGCGAACACGGGCACCCCGGACAAGAGCGCGGGCGCGGCCTTTTCCCACAGTCCCCAGGCCGGAAAGTTGAATGCGTTGATCAGGATCGCCGCGCCCCGCAGGGGCTGGGATATGTGCAGCGACTGGAACGCTTCGTCCTTGGCCAGACGCACGAGTTCCCCGTCCTTCAGATAGCGCGCGCCGCCCAGTGCTGCGCCCGCGCGCGCGTAGTACTTGAGCGTGAAAATCGCGCCGTCGATATCGATCGAAGCGTCGGATTCGGGCGAACCGGAGTTCACCAACGCGATTTCGAAATAGGCTGCGCGGTTCGCCGACAGCACATCCGCGATTCTCGTGAGCAGCGCTGCGCGCTCGGCGTACCCGAGCGCGCGCAGCCCGGGCCCGCCGGTGCCGCGCGCATGGCCTAGCGCGGCTGCGAAATCGACGCCGTCAGTGGATGCGCGCGCGATCTCCGTGCCCAATACCGGATCGTGCAGCGCGGTGCCCGTTCCGCGCCCTTCGGTCCAGCGACCGCTAACGTAATTAGACAGTTTCATGCCGTACTCCCGATGAATGAGTCGTCTTCCGATTATTGTCAACTTGCACGTTTGCCCGGCGACGCGGACTGCGGCAGCGCGGCGCCGCCATTCCGGCCGGCACCAACGGGCACATCAACCGAGCGCAAGCCCCTGAGACGTCTTCCCGTCTCGTTTGCGGCCGAGAAAGCGTTCGGCATTCTCCGCCACGATCGCGCGCTGCGTCGCGGCGTCCAGGCCGGCGCGGCCGATCGTGCCCACGGGATCGGGATCCCCCAGGTTGAACGGGTAGTCGCTGCCGACCACGATCTGAGAGGCGCCGAAGCAGTGGATGATATGCGCGAGCGCCGCCGGGTCGAACACGATCGTGTCGTAGTAGAACCGCTTTGCGTAAACCCCGGGTGATCGCGGTATCGCTTCTTTCATCTTCGGCGTCACTTCCCACGCGCGCGTCATGCGCGGCACCAGGAACGAGAACACCCCGCCGCCGTGGCTGAACGCGATGCGCAGGTCCGGGTGCCGCTCCGCGATTCCGCCGGTGATCATCGACGCCGCGGCCAGGCCGATATCTCCGGGGAAACAGATCACCTGCTCGGCGACGCCGCCGACGACCCGGTCCTGCCCCGCCGGCCTCAGCGGGTGCACGAAAATCGCCGCGCCCATTTTCTCCACCGCCGCGAAGAACGGCTCGAAGCGTGCGTCGCCGATGGACACGCCGTTGACGTGGCTGGCGATCTCGACACCCGGAAACTTCAGCTCATTGACGACGTAGTCCAATTCGCGCAACGCGAGGTCCATGTCCTGCAGGGGCACCGCGCCCAGCCCCATGAAGCGGGCCGGACGCCGCGTGACCATCTCGGCGATCTGGTCGTTGAGGTAGCGGATCAGCACCTGCGCATCGGCGTAAGGCAACCAGTACGACAGCAGCTCCGGCATGGGCGAGAGGCACTGCACGCCAATCGCGCCCTTGTCCATATCGCTGATCCGCTCTTCGGACAGCCAGCAGCTCCGGTGCACGGTGCGATAGACCTTGCCTTCGATCATCACGTGCGCGTGGCAGGCGTGCGCCGGCGCCATCGACGGCCAGGGGACGTTCCTGCCCACGCCGGTGTACGCAGGAAACTTCTCCGGAACGATATGGGAATGAATGTCTATTGCGTTCATAACCGTCATCGAGTCATCCGATCTACGTCTTGAAACGATCCCTCCGCCACGGCATTCCCGTTCATGCGAACGGGCGGGACGGGATGTGCACGGTTGCCCTCGTCGCGGGCTATCGCCTATTATCCACCAGATCCGGCCGGATTCCGCCGATAAGCCGTCGCGTCTAAGGAAGACCGAGGGATGATTTCGTCTCGCGGATTTTTCGGTACGGATCGGAACATGGCGTCCCGGGACCGGGCGACCGCAAGCCCAGGGCGCAGAGTTTTCCGGCAGTAACCAAGCGAGGAGACCTGTATGCACCATTCCCTGTTCGTCACCGTCACGCTCGCCACCGTTTCAGGTTTATGCGCTGCCCAGACCGCGCCCTCGCTGACCGCCGGCGGCCAGGGTTTCGTCCTCACGGTTCCCTATCTCGAGTACGGCAGCGGCGCATCGAAGGTCGCCTTCTCCGCTTCACTGGTCTCGAGCGATCTCCACACGTTCGTCCTGGATGGCGCATCTGTCCAGTCCGTGCGCGCATCGGAAATAGATAATCCGACGGTCGCAGCACTCAATTCTGGATATCGGTTCGCGCTGCCCCGCATCAGTTTCGCCAGCGGCGGAACGACGCGTTACTATTCGGCAACACTCACGACGATCGATCTCAGCAGCTTCACTCTCGACATCGAGTCCGTCGGAGAAATCCCGGCGCCGGGTTCCCTTGCCGCTCCGGCGGGCGTGACGGTGACCAATTCAGGTCAACAGACGGTCGGCGGCAGCGCGATTTCTTCATCGAGCAAACTCTTGGCGGCTTGGTCGGCGCCGAGGGATTACGCGGTGGACCACTACGAGATTACGGCTGCCGAATCCATATACGGCGCGAGTACTGTCGCGGCGGCTACCGCCTCCGGAACCAGCAAGATACTGACCGGGCTCAAGGCGGCGACACCCTACACCGTGACGGTAAAGGCATGCAGCGACAGCGCATGCTCGCAGTCGGGCGTGTCGTCTGCGGCCAGCGGAACGACTTCCGAGGAATACTGGCAACTGCAGGGAAGCGGCAACACGGTCAGCGAGTTGACGAAGATTGTCAGCGACGGCAACGCCCGCATCAGCGCGACCCGATTCGGTCCCGAGGCGGGAACGGTCAATGCCTCGCGAATCCAACTCTATTACGGGCCGAGCCCGGCCCGAGGCTCGACCACCGCACAACTCGCCACGGCCGTAACCTCGCAGGCAACGGATGCCGGGGTTTCGGCAAGCTACCTGAACTTCACCAGCATGGCCGGAACGACCGGACTGATTTCTCCGTCGACGGCAACGACTCTCGTGAAGCAGGTCGCCACCGGGCAGGGTGTGCCGCTTTCCGCGGCAATGGGCGGCGGCAAGGTGAGACTTTTCTTTGAAGCCGCCGGAAGCGACAACAAGACCCGCATCCTCTATCTGGACAGCCAAGATGGTTACACGGGCCGAGATTTCAAATCCGGAACATCCAGCACAACATGCTCCACCACCGCCGACTACCAACCGGGCGGCGGCTGCGCCCCGACTGTCGTCATCGGTGTCGAGGGCGACAGCACCAATGCCAACAGCAAGATCAGCAACGCCCGCCAGTTCAAACTGGGCTTCCCCGTATTAGACGACTGGCGCTGGGACGGCGCGGCCGGCACCTTCATGGTGTTCACCACCGACAAGGTAACGGGCTGCAGTGACTTCAACATGAATCACGGTTACGCGGTATGGGACGGAACCAATTGGAACGTGCAATATGAGGCCAACGGCTGCCCCAAGCTCTTCAAGAGCGCGCAAGCGGCATTTCCCATGCACCTGGGCGAGGCGCGCTACAAGATCTATTTTGGCGACCCGTCGATCACCACCGGCAAGGGCAGTTCCACGCTTCCCTTCCTGGGTCCCAAGAAGCTCATCTATGCCGGCGGGCGCGGGACGGGTTCACGGACCAACGTCGATTTCGAGGATTGGGAGTCGACATCCTCCGGCAGGAACGTCGTCTTCGTCTGGCCGAACGGCGAGCAGCTCAGCGCCAGCGCCGAAGGTTACATCGACGATTTTCACTTCCTCGCGCCGACCGGAAGCCTTGACCTGCAGGTCATGTACCTGGCGATCACCGACGGAATACAGCCGCCGATAGGCGCGGCGGCTGTCCTGCTCAACCCGTGACTCAGGCCGGTTGGAGGGGAATCGCGAAAGTCTGGCGCGAAATCCTTTCCCGGGTGGCCCGCATGTCGTCGCCGCGGATCTCGCGCAGTGCGTAGCCGACGAACGCGGCCACCACGTCCCTGCGCCAGTACAGGTCGAGATCGGTATTGTCCATCGGCTTCGCGGCCGATGTACACTTGTCTCCAGCCTCGGCGATGACGTCATCGGTGAGCTTCCCGCCGACCAGCAGGTTACCCACCTTGGTCACCAGCGGCCGCGAGGATACAGCACCGAGAACGATGCGCGCTTCTTCCACCGTTCCATCCGGCGCCGCACGTACCGCCGCGGCGACACCCAGCACCGGAAAATCGAACGAGCCGCGACGCCGCAGTTTCCAATAGGTGCTCTTCCAGCCGACCAAGTCTGGCAGGGAGACTTCGGTGAGTATCTCGTCCGGCTTGCGCGTGAGGTACTCGATGCCGTCGTTCCGGTACAGGTCGGCCAGCGCGGCCTCGCGTTCGCCCGCCGCCGAGACCAGCTTCACCTTGGCGCCGAGCGAGATCAGCGCCGGCGCGGTGTCGGTCGAGGACACCGCCAGGCAGCGCTTGCTCCCCGTCGCGACCCAGCAGGTCTCGCCGTCCTTCTTCATGCAGAAGTCGATCGCGCGGCGCCAGTCCTCGTTCTGGTTGTAGTACAGGCAGCGCGTGTCCAGACACAGGTTGCCGCCGAGGGTGCCCATGTTGCGCAGGTGCGGCGTGGCGACCTGTGCCGCCGCCTGCCACAGCGCGAGGTAGTTCCCGCGCACCGCGGCGGTATTGACGACTTCGGTGAGCGTGAGCCCGGCGCCCAGCACAAGTCCGGACCCATTCGCGGTTTTCTTCAGCCCCTCGACCTGGCGCAGCGACACCAGGGTCGCGGGTGCCTGGTGGCGGCGCTTCATGTTGGGCAGCAGGTCGGTGCCACCGGCGATCAGCATCGCCTGCGGTCCCTCGGCGGCGAGTATGCGCGCGGCTTCGGCCACGCTCTTCGGTGCGTGATACTTGAACCACGGCAATCGCATCATGATGCGCTCGCCTCCGCCCGCTTCTTCGCAGGCCTCCTGTCCGGATCCTTGATCTCGCTGCCGTCGCCGCCTTCGCCCGGCGGCAGCACGAAGATCGGTTCGGGATAGGGCACATCCGGGAAGTATTCCGGCCCCACGCGCGGGTTCTTGCCGGCGCGCTTCAAGTCCAGCGCGCGCAGCACCTTGTCCGGGGTGATCGGGATCTCGTCGATGCGCACTCCGACCGCGTCGTATATCGCGTTCGCGACCGCCGGCATCACCGGCAGCAGGGGACCCTGACCGGCCTCCTTCGCACCGAACGGGCAGTTCGGGTCCGGATCCTCGATCAGCATGACCTCCACCTCGGGCATGTCTAGCGACGTGAGGCTCTTGTACTCGAGCAGCGAGGGAATCTTGTGCACCAGCGCGCTGGAGAGCTTGGGCGGCAGCCGGCGGAACGCCTGCTCCTCCATCAGCGCCTCGCCGAGGCCCATGTACACCCCGCCGATCACCTGGCCGCGCGCGTGCACCGCGTTGATCGCCTGGCCGATGTCGTGCGCAATCCAGATCTTCGGGATGTGGATCAGGCCGGTGCGTTCGTCGACCTCCGTCTCGACCACACAGGCCGAGAAGGTGTAGGCGGGCGACGGACCCGCGCCGGCGCCCTTGTACCTGCCGGGCGATTTGGGCGGCGCGTAGGACCCGACCGCACCCAGCGTGCCGAACTTCGCTTCGGCCAATGCGACGGCTTCGACGAAGCTCATGCTCTTGCCGGAATCCATCTCGTCAAACACCCGGCCCTGCGACAGCACGATGCGCTCGGGCAGGGTCTCCAGTTGTTCGGCCGCGGCCGTCGCGATCAGGTCGCGCACGCGTCCGGCCGCCTGCATCGCGGCGTTGCCCATCATCACGGTGACGCGGCTGGAGTAGGAGCCCAGGTCGATGGGTGTGAGCCCCGTATCGCCGGTCAGGCAGCGAATGTCACCGGTGGTGATCCCCAGCACTTCCGCGACGATCGCGGCCAGCACGTCGTCCGAACCCTGGCCGATCTCGGTCGCGCCGCACAGCACCGTGACCTGCCCGCTGCGGTCCAGCAGCAGCTGCACGCCCGAATGCGGCATCTTGTTCCAGTAGATCGCTACGCCCGCACCGCACATGTAGGCGCTGCAGGCGAGCCCGATGCCCCGGCCTTGCGGCAGTTTGCGGTGCTTGTCCTTCCAGCCCGATCGATCGACCACCTGCCGGATGCATTCGGCAAGGCCCGTGCTGCCGATTCTCAGCCAGCTCGCCGTGAGCGAATCGGGCTTGGTGACCATGTTCAGCCGCATCTGGGCCGGGTCAAGCCCCAGCTTTTCCGCGATCTTGTCCAGCTGCACTTCCTGCCCGAAGCGCGGCTGCGGCGTGCCGTGCCCCCGCTTGGGTCCGCACGCCGGCTTGTTCGTGAATACGCGGCAGGCATCGAACTTGAAACGCGGCAACTCGTAGGTGACCGGCGTCAGCACCCCCGTGTAGAACGTGCTCGCCGGGCCGTGCGAGCCGTAGGCCCCTCCGTCCAGCAGGGTCTGCAGGTGCACACCGGTCAACTTGCCGTCCTTGGTGACGCCGGTGCGGAATTTCATCAATACCGGATGCCGGCCGCGGTGGACATAGAACACCTCCTGGCGCGTGAGGCAGATCTTCACCGGCCGGCCCAGCATCAGCGCCGCCTTGCAGACGACGAACTCGTGCCCCGCCGGATCGCATTTGCCGCCGAAACCGCCGCCGTTCTGGCAGGCAATGACCCGGATCTGCGGCAAGGGCAACTGCAGCACCCGCGCCAACTGGCGATGCAGGTAGTGCGGATTCTGCGTGCTCGATGAGATCAGCAGCTTGCCGTC
>Ga0154717_1014_pt1 | contig 20680 bp, 23 predicted proteins | sample Rifle2008BG16ft_FD_105725 | JGI IMG/M metagenome (GOLD analysis project Ga0154717, IMG submission 105725) | Betaproteobacteria bacterium RBG_16_64_18
CACACCACATGAGGCCAGCTGGCACGATGATGCCGACAAAGACCGGGGGGAGTCCATCCCATCACTGCAAGCGACGCGCCATCAGCGGCTTTCATTTGTTCCGCCACCGCGCTCGGCGCGCGCCTGAGCGGGAACGTTGGGCCACAGTCGGGAGAACAGCTCATGAGACTTCGGCGGACTACTCATCTGACGCTTGGCTGCTTGGCCGCATTGGTCGCAGTGCTCGGCTGCACGGTGATGGGTTCCGCTCTGCACGCACAAGGACAGGGCGATTGGATCGACGTGCATGTACATCTCTTCGCGGACAAGGGTGCACTTGCCGACTTCGACGAGGCAGCGCGCACCGCGCTGCAGATGATGGAGACAGAGCGTATCCGTATGATGCTCGTCATGTCGCCGCCTCGGGCGCGCGAGGGTCCTGATACCGAAAGCCTCACCGAGTTGACGAAGCAGTACGGCCCGCGTCTCGCCATGTTGGGCGGTGGCGGGACGCTGAACCCCCTGTTGCAGGAGGCGGGGAAATCCCCTAAGGTGTCCGAGGGGGCTCGCCAGAAGTTCGAGGAAACGGCAGAGCGCATTATTGCGAGCGGAGCGAAAGGGTTCGGCGAGATCACCGCGCATCACCTGTCTCTTGCACCCGGCCACGCATACGAAGCGGTAGCCCCGGATCACCCGCTGCTACGCCTGCTTGCCGACATCGCGGCACGACACGACGTGCCCATCGACCTCCACCTTGATCCGGTGCCGTCGGACGTTGCGACGCCAGCGAGTCTGGGGGCGGCGCAGAATCCTCCGGTGCTGCAGGCCAATATTGAGGGCTTCGAGCGCCTCCTGGCGCACAACCGCAAGACAAAGATCGTGTGGGCGCACGCGGGGTCGGATCCCCTCGGCTATTTCACCCCCACGCTGGTACGCGCGTTGCTCGGGCGGCACCCCAATCTGGCACTCAGCATTCGCCCCACCAGCCCCAGGCCTGGTGCGATGGTGCATCCGACAGGCGAGGTAAATGCGGAGTGGGTCGCGGTCCTGAGGGATTTCCCTGACCGCTTCGTGCTCGGGAGCGACACCATGATTGTCGCCACGCACTACACCGGCCCGCAGACCCCGCGCATCTTCGCAAGTCGGGGTGAAGGTCAGCGGCACGGCATCCGGCGACTGCTGTCGGTACTGCCCCCGGATGTGGCGCGCCGAATTGGATACGAGAATGCCGAACGGCTCTACAAGCTTAGCCAGTAGCTCACCGTCACGGCGTTAAGGCTTGCGTAGCAGCATTTGGCCCAACAAAGGCCTGCAGGCGACCGCCAATAGCCTCCGCTCGTTCCTCGCTTCGGCCATTGGCGGCGCCTGAGGCCCAGCGTTAGGCCTCATCAAGCTGCATCTCGTGTGTTGGAGGCATTGACAGCACTTCGAACCCAGTGGCACACTGCGAAGCGTGAAGGCTGTGCTGCTGACCCAAACACGCGTCGCGTACACCGAGTCGTCCTTTGCGGAGATCGTCGTCTGGGAAGTCCCGCATCCTTTGGAGAGCTCGGCGCATTCGTACAAGTACCGGCTGGTCTTTGTGGTTGATGGAGTCTGCGTTCTCCGCTACGACAATGAGTCCGGTAAGGGCGACCATCGGCACACTCTGGACGGAGAAGCCCGCTACCGATTTTTGTCACTCGACAGGCTCTTCGCCGACTTTGACCGCGATATCCGGAGGTTCATGCATGAAGACCGTAATACTTGACGTCCGCACGCCTAAGGCGGCAATGGCCGACGCGCTTGCCGCTGTCAAATCGGGCAAGCCGCAGAAGTCGGCTCGTATCTCTTTCGCTACGCCGGAACTGCTTTGGCGGGTACTCACCGCCAAGAGGTGGGAGCTGTTAAAGGCGCTTTGCGGTGCAGGCCCCGTCTCGATCCGGGAGGCTGCGCGTAGAGTTGGCAGAGACGTGAAGGCAGTTCACTCGGATATTACTGCGCTGCTCCTGGCGGGCTTGCTAGATCGAACCGAATCGGGGCAGATCGAGTTCCCGTACGAAGCCGTGAAAGTCGAGTTCATGCTCGAGGCGGCATGAGGCCTAACCGCGCGCTGAACTCGGACCTTCGCAAGCGGGCTTCGCCCGTTGCTACGGCCAGTTAGCGCGAACGTCAGTGCCTAACTCATTGGCGCGGACGCCTGCCGACGCCGCACAATTTGGACGTTAACGCGCTCGAACCAACAGTGGTAGGCTACCAAATATGAGCGATACCGACGTTGCCGAAATCCTTAAGCTTCCCGCCGAGGAGCGCCTGCGCCTCGTCGAAATCATCTGGGCGAGCCTCGTTACAGAACCGTCGTCGGTGCCTTTGGGCGACGCCCATCGGGCAATCATTGACGAACGCGTGGCCGAACACGCGCGCAATCCAGACGACGTCGTTTCCCGAGACGAGGTGCTCGCCGAAGCCCGGCGAGGCTGATGGCCCTGCCGGTTGTCTACCGTCGCAAAGTTGGACGGGACTTGGCCGGTGGTTATGCGTGGTACAACGGAAAACGTGATGGCCTTGGCGAAGAGTTTCTTGCGGCCGTCAACTCCGCATTCGATACTATAGAGCGTTTCCCTGACATCTTCGCGCGTATCCACGGTGAGGTGCGCCGTGCAGTCGTCTCTCGATTTCCGTATGCCGTCTTCTACAGCGTCGAAACCAAGCGCGTTGTCGTGCTCACTGTCTTACATACCGCTCGCGATCCGAGAATCTGGCCTCAGCCTCGGAAGATCGTGCGCTAACAAGCGCATCCGGCCCGACTTTCGCAAGCGGGCTAGCGCGCTGAGTCATTGCGCACCCGACGCAGCGCCCCGCTTGATCGCGACGCCAAAGCAGCCGACAATCGGCGCTCTTGTTCTTCAAGTACCGGCAATCCGATGATCGACCTCGCCCGCTGCGCCGAACGGCGCGCCACGCTCGCCCGGCGCATGTCTACGGGTATCGCGATCATCCCCACCGCACCGGAGCGCATCCGCAACCGGGACAGCGATTACCTGTACCGATTCGACAGCTATTTCTACTACCTCACCGGTTTTCCGGAACCCGAAGCGGTGCTGGTCGTGATCGCCGGCACCGAGCACAGGTCGATCCTGTTCTGCCGGGACAGGAACCCGGAGCGCGAGCTCTGGGACGGGTTCCGTCATGGTCCCGAGGGGGCGAAGGCGGCCTTCGGCATCGACGAAACCGCCTCCATCGCCACGCTGGAGGAGGCCCTGCCCAAGCTGATCGCCAACCAGCGTGCGCTGTACTACGCCCCCGGTGCCGACCCGGGATGGGACGCGCGCGTGATGGGCTGGCTCAACCAGGTCCGCGCCCAGTCGCGCAGCGGTGTGACCGCGCCCGGCGAAATCCGCGATGTGCGCGCGATTCTCGACGAGATGCGGTTGTTCAAGGACGAAACGGAACTGGCCACGATGCGCCGCGCGGCAGCCATCTCGGCGGTGGCGCACCAGCGCGCCATGCGCGCCGCGCGGCCGGGGAGGAACGAGTTCGAAATCGAGGCCGAACTGCTATATGAATTCCGCCGCGGCGGCGCGCAATACCCCGCCTACTGGCCTATCGTGGCGGGCGGGCGCAATGCCTGCGTGCTGCACTACCGCGACAACAGCGCGCCGCTGGCGCAGGACGACCTGCTGCTCATCGATGCCGGTTGCGAACTCGATGGCTACGCGGCAGACATCACGCGCACGTTTCCGGTCGGCGGCCGCTTCTCCGCCGCCCAGCGCGACATCTACGAACTCGTGCTCGCGGCGCAGACGTCGGCAGTCGCCGCGGTTTCACCGGGCAGGGAATGGAACGACCCGCACGACGCCGCGGTACAGACCCTCGCCCGGGGATTCGTCGATCTCGGCCTGTGCGAGGGACCGGTCGAGCGCGTTATCGAGAGCGAGGACTACAAGCGCTTCTACATGCATCGAACCGGTCACTGGCTGGGGCTGGACGTGCACGACGTCGGAGAGTACAAGATCAACGGCAACTGGCGGAAGCTCGAGCCGGGAATGACGCTGACGGTGGAACCGGGGTGCTACATCCAACCGGCGGACAACGTGCCGAAGGCGTTCTGGAACATCGGCGTGCGCATTGAGGACAACGTGCTCGTCACCGCATCCGGCCGCGAAATACTCACTGAGGCAACGCCGAAATCCGTGCCGGATATCGAGGCCTTGGTCGGAAGTGGCTGACCAGATTGTCACGGACGTCTTGATTGCCGGCGGCGGGCCCGTCGGCGCGATGCTCGCGCTCGGTCTGCGAGGATGCGGCGCGTCGGTGCTGCATGTGCGCTCGGACGCGGGTGCGGGGGAGCGGCCGATCGCGCTTTCCTATGGCAGCCGGTTGCTGCTCGAGCGCGAGGGCGCATGGCCCGCGGCCTCACCGACGCCGATCAGTGAAATTCACGTCTCGCAGCAGGGCGGCTTCGGCCGCACGCTGATCCGCGCGACCGATTACGACCTGCCGGCGCTGGGCTACGTCGCGGCCTACTCCGGCATTCTTGGCTGGCTATCGGCCGCGAACACCGGCCATTCCGGCGTCGATGGCAGGGTGATCGACTACAAGACAGGGGCGGATCACGTCGAGATCCGCGTCGCGCGCACCGCGGGCGGCGAAACGCTGGAACGCGCCCGGCTGCTCGTGCTTGCCGACGGAGGCCACGCCGGGCTTGCCGAGAACGGACACGATTACCGGCAGCACGCCGTCGTCGCGGAAGTCCAGACCGAGCAGCCGCACCGCAATATCGCCTGGGAGCGGTTCACGCGCGGCGGGCCGATCGCGCTGCTTCCCTACCAGAACCGTTACGCGCTCATCTGGAGCATCGAGGCGGACGCGGCCCAATCCTTGCTTGCGGCGCCGGAGGCTGAATTTCTGCTGCGCCTTGGCGCCGCGTTCGGCAGCCGCCTGGGAACCTTCGTCGGCGCGAGCCCTCGCGCCTCGTTTCCTCTCTCGCTGCGCCGCAGGCGCGTCGTGCCCGCGCCACGCACGGTACTCGTCGGCAACGCGGCCCAGACACTGCATCCGGTCGCCGGCCAGGGACTCAACCTCGGCTTGCGCGACGCCGTCGAGCTGGCGGAACTCATTGCGAGCACTCACCCACCTGAACTGGGCAGCGACGCATTCCTGAAGCGATATTGCGCGCGGCGCAGACTGGACCGCAACGCCGGCATTCGCTTCACCGATGCCCTGGTCAGGTTGTTTTCCAATTCCAGCGCAACGCTGGGCATGGTTCGCGGAGCCGGGCTCGCATTGCTGGACATCGTGCCGCCTGCGCGAGGATTTCTTGCGCGCAGAATGATATACGGCGCGCGCGCGCTGCCGTAGCACCGCGGCCGCTGCGCGCCCTGCGCCGCCGCATGCGTTCATATGTCACGATCGTGAGAAATTCTGTTTTCTTTACCCGCGCGATTCGGTATAGAATTCCTTCCCCTCTCGAATAACCTCGCGCTCGACGATGCAGATCGGATCCCACGTTTTGCGCAACAACCTTTTTGTCGCACCGATGGCCGGGGTCACCGACCGCCCCTTCCGCCAGCTGTGCAAGAAGTTCGGCGCCGGGCTCGCCGTCTCGGAGATGGTCGCGTCCAACTCGCTGTTGTGGGGCAGCGAGAAGACCCGCCGCCGCGCCAACCACGACGGCGAAGTCGAACCCGTCTCGGTGCAGATTGCAGGCGCCGATCCGCAAACGATGGCCGAGGCCGCCCGCTGCAACGCCGCGGAGGGCGCACAGATCATCGACATCAACATGGGCTGTCCGGCAAAAAAGGTATGCAACACCATGGCCGGTTCGGCGCTGCTGCGTGACGAGGCTCTGGTAGGGCGCATCCTCGAAGCGGTGGTGGGCGCCGTCGATGTTCCGGTGACCCTCAAATTCCGCACCGGCTGGGACAGTCACAGCAGGAACGCGCTGCGTGTGGCGAAGATCGCCGAGGAAAGCGGCATCAAGCTGCTGTCGCTGCACGGCCGCACGCGCGCCTGCGGGTTTTCCGGTCAGGCCGAGTACGACACCATCCGCGATGTCAAGGCGGCGACCCGGCTGCCGGTGATCGCCAACGGCGACATCTCCACCCCCGAGCGGGCGCAGCAGGTGCTCGAGTACACCGGCGCAGACGGCGTGATGATCGGCCGCGCGGCGCAGGGCCGCCCCTGGATCTTCCGTGAAATCGAGCATTATCTCGCCACCGGTCGGAAGCTTCCCGCGCCGCTCGTGTCCGAGATCCGCGAAGTGCTCCTCGAACACCTGCAAGACCTGTATGCGTTCTACGGTCGCGACCGCGGCGTCAAGATCGCGCGCAAGCACATTTCCTGGTACACGAAGGGGCTCGCGGGTTCGGCGAGCTTCCGGCACCGCATGAACCAGATCGATACCTGCGAAGAGCAGTTCGACGCGGTCAGCCGGTTTTTCGAGACCCAGGCGCAACAGTACCGGCGGTTGCGCTATGCGGCGGAGATCGAGGCGGAGACGGAGGCGGCAGCATGAGCAGGAAGCAGGCGGCGCCGAAGCGTCGCGCCACGGAACGAGCGCAGCGTAGGCGCCGCAATGCGCCGGCTTCGCTGTGCTGCTGCGCTGGCACGGCCGCTGCGCCGGCGCCCCGCGCAGCGGGGATGCGACCGGCCGCGATTGCTGCCGGCCGCCGACAGCGCATTGTGCGTTACACCGAATCCGGCACGGAGGCGGCAGCATGAGACAGACCAGCGAAATCGCGGACTGCGTCCGCCGATCGCTCGAACGCTACTTCAAGGATCTGGACGGCGAGAAACCTCGCCGCATCTACGACATGGTGCTGAAGAATGTCGAGCGGCCGATGCTCGAAATCGTGCTCGACCGCGCCGAGGGCAACCAGACGGTTGCCGCGCAAATGCTCGGCATCAACCGAAACACGCTGCGCAAGAAGATACAGTTCCTGAAAATCAAGACCTGATTGAGGGCGCGAGCACTGCAGCCTGCGCCCCTCGCTCAGCCTTCCGCCCCCGCCTCTCACACACACCTCGCCATGAACCAACCCGTCCGCCGGGCTCTGATCAGCGTCTCCGACAAGAACGGTCTCGTCGAATTCGCCAGCGCCCTGGCCAAATTCGAAGTGCACATTCTTTCCACCGGCGGAACCGCCAGGCTTCTGACGGACCATGGCGTACCGGTCACCGAGGTGTCCGATCACACGGGTTTTCCCGAAATGCTCGACGGCCGCGTGAAGACGCTGCATCCGAAGATTCATGCCGGATTGCTGGCGCGGCGGGATTCGCCTGCGCACATGGCCGCGATCGAGCAGGCAGGCATCGAGCCGATCGACCTGGTGGTAGTCAATCTGTACCCGTTCGCGCAGACCGTGGCCAAGCCTGGCTGCACGCTTGAGGAAGCAGTCGAGAACATCGATATCGGCGGCCCCACCATGTTGCGCTCCGCGGCAAAGAACCACGGTGGCGTTGCGGTCGTCGTCGACCCAGCCGATTACGCTTCCGTGCTGGATGAGCTGGGGAAGAACGGCGGCGCAATCAGCGCCGCGACCCGCTTTGCACTGGCAAAGAAGGTATTCACTCACACCGCGGCTTACGATGCGGCGATCAGCAACTATCTCACCGGCCTCGGCCCCGAAGGCGGGCGCATGGCGTTTCCCGAGCGGCTTACGGTGCAGTTCGAGAAGCTGCAGGACATGCGCTACGGCGAGAACCCCCACCAGAGCGCGGCGTTCTACCGCGACGCTACGCCCGTTCCCGGCGGCCTCGCAAGCTACCGTCAGCTCCAGGGCAAGGAACTGTCCTACAACAACGTCGCGGACAGCGATGCCGCGTGGGAATGCGTCAAGACCTTCGGCGAGCAGCCCGCATGCGTCATCATCAAGCACGCCAACCCCTGCGGCGTGGGTGTGGCCGGGACACTGAAAGAAGCTTACGAGCGCGCCTTCGCCACCGACCCCGTGGCGGCATTCGGCGGCATCATCGCGGTCAACCGGCCGCTCGACGGTGCCGCTGCCGAGGCCATATCCAAGCAATTCGTCGAAGTCCTGATCGCCCCGGCGATCACCGATGAGGCACGCAAAGTTCTCTCATCCAAGGCGAACGTGCGCGTGCTGGAAGTCCCGTTGGGCGCAGGATCGTCGCCCTTCGACATGAAGCGCGTCGGCGGCGGGCTGCTGGTCCAGTCACCCGACAGCGGCAGCGTCGGCGCCGCCGACCTGCGCGTGGTGACCAAGGTAAAACCCACCGAGTCGCAGATTAATGATCTGCTGTTTTCCTGGAAGGTGGCCAAGTTCGTGAAATCGAACGCCATCGTGTTCTGCGGCGAGGGGCGCACGCTGGGTGTCGGAGCGGGCCAGATGAGCCGCGTCGACAGCGCCCGCATCGCCGTGATCAAGGCAGGCAACGCCGGGCTGTCGCTCGCCCGATCGGTCGTCGCCTCCGATGCGTTCTTTCCGTTCCGCGACGGCGTGGATGTCGTCGCGCAGGCCGGGGCCCGAGCGATCATCCAGCCCGGCGGCAGCATGCGTGACGATGAAACCATCGCCGCGGCCGACGAGCTGGGCCTCGCGATGGTGTTCACCGGCATGCGGCACTTCCGGCATTGAAGCTGCTCGTCATCGGTGCCGGGGGGCGTGAGCACGCCATCGCCTGGCGCCTTGCGCAGAGTCCGCGCGTGCAGATGGTCTACGTCGCCCCGGGCAACGGCGGCACCGCCCTCGAGCCGGGGCTCAAGAACGTTTCGCTCGACTCGATCGAGGCTCTTGCCGATTTCGCGCAGCAGGAACACATCCACCTGACCGTGGTCGGACCCGAGGCGCCCCTGGCCGAAGGCGTGGTCGACCTGTTCCGCAGCCGCGGCCTGCGCATCTTCGGGCCCACGCGCGCCTGCGCGCAGCTGGAAAGCTCGAAGGAGTTCGCCAAGTCCTTCATGCAGCGCCACCGCATCCCGACTGGGGCATATGCGAGTTTTACCGAACCCGGGGCTGCGCACGCCTACGTCGCCTCACGGGGCGCGCCCATTGTCATCAAGGCCGACGGCCTCGCCGCCGGCAAGGGCGTGGTGGTGGCCGAAAGTCTAAAGGAGGCCCACGAGGCCATAGACGGCATGCTGGTGGCCCACGCGATGGGCAGCGCCGGCAACCGCGTCGTCATCGAGGAGTTCCTGGAGGGCGAGGAGGCAAGCTTCATCGTCATGTGCGACGGTGAGCATGTCCTTGCGCTGGCCACCAGCCAGGACCACAAGCGGCTGCGCGACGGCGACCAGGGCCCCAACACCGGCGGCATGGGCGCCTACTCGCCTGCGCCGGTCGTGACCCCGGAGATGCACTCGCGGGTCGTGCGCGAGGTGATCCAGCCGGTGATGGCCGGCATGGCGGCCGAGGGCCACCGCTATTGCGGGTTTCTCTACGCCGGGCTCATGATCGACAAGGCGGGCACGCCCAGAGTGCTCGAGTTCAACTGCCGGCTGGGCGACCCTGAGACCCAGCCGATTCTGATGCGGCTGAAGAGCGACCTGTTCGAACTGATCGAGCACGCCGTCGAGACCCGGCTCGACGCGGTCGAGGCGATCTGGGACAGGCGTGCCGCACTCGGCATCGTGCTGGCCGCGGCCGGCTACCCCGGTGCCCCGAGGAAAGGCGATCTCATCGAAGGGCTGCCGGCTCCCGCGGAGGATGTACACGTATTCCACGCCGGCACCGCACTCACCGAGGGCAAGCCGGTCACCAACGGCGGGCGCGTGCTGTGCGTCACCGCGCTCGGCGACTCGATCAAAATGGCGCGGGCCCGCGCTTACCATGTCGTCGACGGCATACGCTTTGACGGCATGCAGTGCCGCCGCGACATAGGCCATCGCGCCATGGAAACGCGGCCCGGCCATCGCGCGCCGGCGACCCTCAAGCGCTGACCCGTCGCGCATCCGAGCGAGAGACTGCGGACCGCAGTGCCACTGACGTGAACATCGATCTCGTCAAAGATTACCTGGCAGGACTTCAAGACCGCATCGTCACGGAACTGGAGCGTATCGACGGGCACCCGTTCCGCAGCGACACCTGGCAGCGAAGCGAAGCCGAAGCGACGGGCCTGGATCCCAAGGAAGGCGAAACGGCCCGCCTGAATGCAGGAGGCGGGGACACCCGCATCATCGAAGAGGGCGCCCTCTTCGAGCGAGGAGGCGTCGCCTTCTCCCGAGTGCGCGGCAGCAAATTGCCGCCCTCGGCGAGCGCGGCGCGCCAGGAACTCGCCGGTAGGGGTTTCGAGGCGATGGGCGTGTCCCTGGTGCTGCATCCGCGCAATCCCTACGTTCCGACCGTACACATGAATGTGCGCTTCTTCGTCGCCACCGGCGGCGGCAAAGCGCCCGTGTTCTGGTTCGGCGGCGGCATGGACCTCACTCCCTACTACGGGTTCGAGGAAGACTGCGTCCATTTCCATCGCACGTGCAGATCCGCGCTGGACCCGTTCGGCGAGGATTTGCATCCGCGCTTCAAGCGTTGGTGCGACGACTACTTCTTCCTCAAGCACCGCGACGAGCCCCGTGGGATCGGCGGGGTCTTCTTCGACGATCTCCACGAGCCGGGATTCGAGCAGTGCTTTGCGCTCATGCGCAGCGTAGGCGATAATTTCCTCCCGGCCTACGTCCCTATCGTCGAACGGCGCCGCGGCGCCGCCTTCGGTGACCGCGAGCGCGATTTTCAGGCCTACCGGCGCGGGCGCTACGTCGAGTTCAACCTGGTCTACGACCGCGGCACCCTGTTCGGGCTGCAATCGGGCGGCCGCATCGAATCCATCCTCATGTCGCTGCCTCCCGTCGTGAAGTGGCGATACGACTGGAAACCCGAAGCGGGCAGCGCGGAAGCCAGGCTTTATGAAGAATTTCTCAGGCCGAAGGATTGGGCAGGATCATCCAGCTGATCCTGCGCCGGCGGAACCTGATGGTGTCGCCTGCTTTGCCTTACATCATCTCCCGATTTCGGAAAGTTGCAACTTCGCAACTTCCCGAAATCGGGAGACATAGATAAACCCAAGTCGTTCGCCAGATCTTTCAGCGCCCGAGTCATCGGAACCTAATCCCCTACATCTGCGCCGCGGCACGGTAGTGCCGATCGGCTTCCTCCGCGCGACCGATGCGGTCGCAAAGCCGGGCCAGCGCTATGTGCGAGTCGCGGATCGCATGCAGCGCCAAGCTCGCCTCGAGATAGCTCCTCGCCTTGCCCCATAACTCGCGCTGCGCGCACAGCCGCCCGAGCGCGAGCAACAGTTCCGCATCCTGGGGCTGCTCCTTCAGCCACGCTTCGGCGCGCTCGATACGCGGGATCGCCTCGTCGTCGGGGCATTCGCCGTAGAGCCGAACCAGCACCGGATCCCACTCGGCAGCCAGCGCATTCTCGATCACCAGCCGCGCGGCGCGTCCGTCACCGAGCTGCATCCAGGCTCGCGCAGCCGCGCCGGCGATCTTCGCCTGGCGCTGCTCGGACGCGGGTATCGATCGCCAGCAATCACCGAGCGAGCGCGAATCCAGTCCTCTTTGCGACAGCATCGCCACGCGCGCGTTGATGAGGATGCCGTCCAGCGCCGCGCGCGGCATGGCGTCGCGCTTTTCCAGCAGCCGCGCGATCCGGACGACCTCGCTCCAGTTCGCCAGCCCCTGCTCCGCGCGCAGCAGCGCCGACAGCGTAGCGATGTGGCGTGCACCCCCTGCGTGCAGTTCGAGCAGCACTGCGCGCGCATCGTCGTAGCGGCGCTCTTCGAGCAGCAGTTCGGCCTCGGAGGCGAGCGTCGCCTGCCGCCAGCCCGGCTCGGCTGCCCTGGACTTCGCGATCCACGTGTCACGCAGCGCGAAGTTGCGCATTCGCTGCGCGGCGCGCGCAGCGACGAGCGCCGCAAGCGCGCGCAACTGACCGAGGTCGTGCGCCCGCCCCGCCAGCTTCACGGCGCGGGCGAAGCGCCCTTCGTAAAGGGCTTGCAGCGACTGCTCAAGCGCGTCGCGGGCCTTGTTCTCGTTCCGGCGAATGCGGTACGCGCGCACGTAGGCCGGCAGCCGCAACGTGTGGGCGACGACGCGAACCACGAAATAGGCCCCAACAAACGCGGCGACGAGCAGGATCAGGAACAGATTGAGCGACAACTCGATCCGCCAGGGCGAGTGGACGAACAGCACATAGCCTTCGTTCTCGTGCATGACGACCGACAGGCCCGCCGCAAGCGCAAACGCGGCGAGCACCCACAGCAGGCCTTTCATCGCGCCGCCTTCTCTCGCGACACCTTGTAATTTCGCACGGCGCTGAGGCTTTCGCCTATGCCCGGCAGATCGATGCCGATTCCGCTGGCACCGAGCTGCTTGAGGTTGGCGAGCGCAGCCGCGGCGGGACGCGAGCGCACGTCGAAGTGGCGCTGGATCCACGTCGTGGCCAGTTTGAGATCCGCGCGGAACACGTTCTGGTCGCGTGAGAGCAGTGCGAGCCTGGCGTTGAGCAGCCGCAGCTTGAGGTTCTCGCGCAGGAAAAAGGCCTGCGAAGGCGAGAGCAGCAGCGGCTCCGGCCGATCGAGGCTGCGCACGCGGACGAGTTGCCTCACCTCGCCCCAGATCTCGGATCCGAAACGCTTCCAGAACCCCTCTTCGGCGCGCGCGACCGGGGCGGGCGCCGGCGGCCGCGTGCGCTCCTCGAACGCGAGCGGCAGACCGTCGATCTGGGCAATTACCTGGTCCAGCTTCAGGGCCAGCCCCGCGACATCGACGCCGGGGGTTCCCTTCAGGCGCTCGATGTCCCGCGCGAGCACCTTGCGCAGCGGAACAAACTGCGGGCGATCGGAACGCGCGAGACGCGAATCGGCCGTCTGCAGGGCAGCCAGGGCCGCGTGCACGCTGCCTGCGAGTTGCAGCTGCTGCACCGCGATGGTGAGGATCTGCTCTACCTCGGCCAGCACCCACTCGTCGCGGCTGCGCGACAGTTCCTGGTAGAGCGCCTCGAGCGCCACCTGCTGGTTCTGGGATTCGATCAGCTTCGCCTCGAGCTGGACGAGCTTGGCCTGGGCCTCGCGCACGGCCTCCTGCGCCTGGCGCGCCGCCGAGCGGGCATCACGACTGTCGGCGTCGCTGTCGCGCAGCCGCCGGGCCATTTCTTCGCGCAGTCCGGATATCTGCAGGCGCCCGTCATACCACTGCCACGCGATCATCGCGGTCACGACGACGAGCGCAATGACTATCGGATGGGCGAGCCTGCCCAGCCACGACCGGACGCGGCCAAGCCCGGAATTTGTCAGCGCACTCTGTTCTTCCATGGTGGGGCGGCGTCCGCTTCTGCTTTCAGGATAATTTCACACTTTAGCAAAAAAAGAGGCGAGCGATTCTGTCAGGGCTTCGTCGCCCGCACCGGTGACGATGACGCGCTCGACGCCTAGAGATCGCGCGGCTTCGCCCACGCGCGGATGCGGCACGAATACGGGCGCGGCGCGCAGCAGCGCCTCGCCCGCGATTCCGGCTGCCCCAAGCAGCGCGAACAGATTGCGCAGTCCCTCGGCGCTGGTGATGGACACGGCGTCGATCCCGCCGCGACGCCAGCGCTCCATTAGCGGCCCGATGTCGACGCGCGGCATGGCGCGCCTGTAGCACTCGGCGTATTCAACCTGCGCCCCGCGCGCTTCCAGCGCCGCGCGCAATCCCTCGCGCCCCCCCTGGCCGCGAAAGATCACGATGCGCCGTCCGGCGACCTCGGCCAGTTCCGGCAGCGCTGCGACCGCTTCGCTGTCGCCGCGTCCCTGCGGCGCCAGGACTTCTGCTGCGCCGATCCCGCGCAGTGCCCCGGCCGTTCCGCTTCCGACCGCGACGTACTTCATCCGGGCCGGCCAGTCCCGGCGTGTTCTCACCGCGGCATTCGCCTTCGCCACAGCCGTCGGGCTGATGAATATCGCGACGTCGAATCCTTCCAGACGGTCTATCACGGTGTCCAGCTTCGCGGTGTCGTCGGTATCGAGGATCTCGATTGCGGGCAGCAGTACGGCTTCGGCGCCTTCTGCACGCAGGAGCACAAGCAGCCGCGCCGACAGGCCTGCCGGGCGCGTCACAAGCACCGCGCGGCCGGCGAGCGCGCCGCTCATTGAATCGATGAAAGAATGGCGTCGGCGCCGCGCGCAAGCAGTGCCTGGGCGACCTGCTCGCCGGTTGTCTCCGGCGCCTCAATCGGCCCGCACGCCTCGGCGCGCACGATGCGCTCGCCGCCCGGAGCCGCAACCAGCCCGCGCAGGCGGACCTGCGTGCCTTCCAGCTGCGCATAGGCAGCCAACGGGAGCTGGCAGCTGCCGCCCAGCGCGCGGCTTACCGCACGCTCGGCGCGCACGCATGCCGCGGTCGCCGGATCATTGAGCGCGACCAGCAATTCGACCAGATCGGCGCGTTCCGCGCGGCACTCGATCGCAAGCGCGCCCTGCCCGGCCGCCGGCAGGCTCACCTCCGGCTCGATGACCGCGCGCACCCGGGTGCCCAGGCCAAGACGCTTCAGGCCCGCGACCGCGAGCACGACCGCAGCGTAGTCGCCGCGATCCAGCTTCGAGAGTCGCGTATCGAGATTGCCTCGCAGCGCCCCGAACGCGAGTCCCGGGTACCGCTCGCGCAACTGCGCCTCGCGGCGCAGGCTCGAAGTTCCGACCACCGCGCCGCGTGGCAGCGCGTCGAGGGATGCGTGGCGGGACGAGACGAATGCGTCGCGCGGATCCTCCCGCGCTCCGAACGCGGCCAGGCAGTAGCCCTCTGGCAGCTCCATCGGCACGTCCTTGGCCGAGTGCACGGCGATGTCCGCCCGTCCGTCAGCGAGCGCCGCCTCGAGTTCCTTCACGAAAAGCCCCTTGCCGCCGACTTTGGCCAGCGACACGTCCAGAATCTCGTCGCCGCGCGTGCTCATTCCCAGAATTTCGATCTCGCACGACGGGTATAATCGGCGCAACTCCCCTTGCACGAATTCCGACTGCCACATCGCCAGCCGGCTCCTGCGGGAGGCGATAACGATCCGGTTCGGCATCCTCGGCATCAAGGGGAAAGATGGTGTTGCGAAAGCCTGCAGGCCTGGGGCGCTGATTCTAACATGGCCCAAACCCGCTCTCGCCTCAGGACTTTGCCAGGGCCTTCACCTGTGCCCACTGCCGGCGGCTGACCGGCAGTCTTTCCTGGCAGCCCTCGATGAGGACCGCCCAGTTCGCCTCGGCAACGTCCCCCTCCAGACGCTCGAACCCCCGGATCAGCCGCCGCGCGACCAGGCAGTTGCGGTGAATGCGGATCAACAGCGCGGCGAATTCCGCCTCCAGCTGCGCAAGCGACGCCTCGATCAGGTACTCGTGTTCGCGGGTGCGGACCGTGACGTACTTCAGTTCGGCCTTCAGGTAGAGCACTTCGGCCAGCGGCACCAGCGTAAGGCGACCACGCTCGTTCACGCTCAGGAAGCGCCGCGGGTGCGGGTCCACCCTATCGAACACCTCGCGCCCGAGCCGCGGACCCGCGGCCGCCTTTTTCAGGGCCGCCGCGATGCGGCCCGAGCGCACCGGCTTGAGCAGATAATCGACCGCGTTCACTTCGAACGCCTCGACGGCGTACCGGTCGTGCGCGGTGACGAAGATCACCGCGGGCGGCACTTCGAGCAGCTGCAGATGGCGCGCGAACTCGATGCCCGACATTCCCGGCATGTGGATATCGACCAGAGCCACGTCCGCGGGATTCGAGGCGAGAAGATCCAGGCCCTCGAGCCCGCTCCCCGCCTCGCCGACAATGGCGTTCGGCACCTGCGCCCGGCAGTCATCGAGCAGATCCCGCAGCCTCGCCCGTGCAGGCGGCTCGTCGTCGACGATGAGCACCCTGAGCGGAGTCACCGCGCTCTCCTGATTCAGCGATGTCATCGCGATCTCGCACTAAGCGCCGTCAAGGCGCTCTCCTATAGGGCATGGCCATGCCGATCCGGTAGCGCTCGCCGTCGATGCCGGTGTCCAATTTCGCTTCGACGTCGAAGTGCAGCAGCAGCCGCTCGCGGATGTTGGCGAGCGCCATGCGGTTTCCCTGGCGGTGCTGATGCTCGGGGTGATAGGGATTAGAGAGCCCGACCAGCAAGCGGTCTCCATCCAGCCCGATACGGATTTCGATCGCCCCGGCGGCAAGTCCGGGCTCGATGCCATGGTAGACGGCGTTCTCGACCAGAGGCTGCAGGAGCATCGGCGGCACCAGCGCATTTTCCGCTTCAGGGTCGATGCTCCAGTGCACCTGCAGCCGCTCGCCGAGGCGCAGATGCTCCAGGTTCAGATACTGGCGGCACAGTGCTATTTCCTCGCGCATCGGGATCAGTTGCCGGTCGTCGGCCAGCAGGCTGCGAAACAGATCGGCCAGGTCCTCGATCGCGTCTTGCGCGCGCTTCGGATCGACCCGAATGATTGCCAGAACCGCATTCAAGCTGTTGAACAGGAAATGCGGGCGGATGCGCGCCTGCAGCGCCTGGAGCCGCGCCTCGGCGAGCGCTGGTGAAAACGCCCGGCTGCGCACGCGAAAGTACTCGAGCATCAGCGCCGCGAGCGCGACCGCGAGGAGCACGCCGACCAGCAGCCCGGGCCAGTCGAGGTTGTGCCCGAGCAACGACTGAACCGTGGCCATGGCCGCCGTGAGCGCAGCCACGATGGCCAGCGCGCAGGCGAAGCCCCATGCATACCCAAGCCGTGCCAGCACCGCGCTCGCCGCGTAGAGCGCAGCAAGGCTCGCGAACAGCGCCGGCTCGACCCAGAAGGTGATCTGGAAAAACTGCGAGCCGATCTCCGCGACGCGCTGCGCACGCACCAGCGCTGCGGCAAGCGCCGCAGCGTTCACCATCAGCAGAATGCGCGCGACCACGCCCAGATTGCGGAAGTCCGGCAGGGCGTCGCTGCGATCGTTTTGCCTTATACTCGGTGCTTTATCTTCGGCCAAGGCGGATGGGCGGGCAACGCCCGCGATTAGGATAACCGCCGTATTTTACAGTCAACCATGGCAGCCAAACCGATATCCCGCCCGAGCGCTGCGCGTGCCAAAGCAAGGGTGGCCAGGACAGGTCGTAAGGACGCTGCGTCCCGCCCGGCTCCAGGAAAAGGCGCAGCGGCCTGGTCGGGCCGCTTTGCCGAACCGGTGTCCGAGCGCGTCAAGCGCTACACCGCATCGGTCGGCTTCGACAAGCGGCTGGCCGCCCATGACATCCGCGGATCGATCGCTCACGCGCGCATGCTGCGCGCGGCCGGCATAGTCTCGGCGTCTGATCTGCGCGCGATAGAGCGCGGTTTCGCCCTCATCGTGCGCGAAATCCGGAGCGGTCGCTTCATCTGGTCGCAGGACGCCGAAGACGTGCACATGAACATCGAGCAACGGCTCACGGCCCTGGTCGGCGACGCCGGAAAGCGGCTGCACACGGCGCGCTCGAGAAATGATCAGATCGCGACCGACGTGCGCCTGTGGCTGCGCGACGAGATCGACACCATTGCCGGCCTTCTCATCGGCCTGCAGGCGGCCCTGATCGAGGCGGCCGAGCGCCATGCCGCGATCATCATGCCCGGATTCACCCACCTGCAAGTGGCGCAGCCGGTCACGTTCGGCCATCATCTGCTCGCCTATTTCGAGATGTTCGAGCGCGACCGAGCGCGTCTGGCCGGCTGCCGCACGCGAGTGAACGTGCTGCCGCTGGGCGCCGCCGCGCTGGCGGGCACCACGTTTCCGATCGACCGGGAGCGGGTGGCGCGAGAGCTTGGCTTCGCCTCGGTCGCGCGCAACTCGCTGGACGCAGTGTCAGATCGCGATTTCGCGATCGAGTTCTGCGCCTTTGGCGCCCTGTTCATGGTGCATCTGTCACGGCTGTGCGAGGAACTGATTCTCTGGATGAATCCGCGCCTGGACTTCATCAGTCTTCCGGACCGCTTCTGCACCGGATCGTCGATCATGCCGCAGAAGAGGAACCCCGACGTGCCCGAGCTCGCCAGGGGGAAATGCGCTCGAGTGGTTGGGCATCTCATGGGCCTGCTGACACTGATGAAATCACAGCCCCTGGCCTATAACAAGGACAACCAGGAGGACAAGGAGCCGCTGTTCGACACCGTGGACACGCTCAAGGACACGCTGGCCGTCTTCGCCGAGCTGGTGCCGGGCATCACGCCGAACCCCGATGCGATGCGCCGCGCCGCCAGCGAGGGCCACGCGACGGCGACCGACCTGGCCGACTACCTGGTGAAGAAGGGCCTGCCCTTCAGGGACGCGCACGAGGCCGTTGCACGGGCCGTGCGGTTCGCGGAGGGCGAGGGGCGCGACCTGTCTGCGCTGACCACCGCCGAGCTGCGCCGCTATTCAGGCCGCATCGGCCGCGACGTCCACCGCACGCTGACCCTCGAAGGTTCGGTTGCGGCCCGCAACCACATCGGCGGCACCGCGCCGGTGCAGGTCCGTGCCGCCATACGGCGCGCGCGCAAGGTGCTGCGTGGACGCTAGCCCGCGCCGTGTCTGCAGCGGCGGGCGGGCGTGCGCCCGCGCGGCCAATACGCTTCCGTAGCCGGGCGGACAGCGCTGAGCCACCCTGCATGGACCACATCGGAAAATACGAGGTCATCAAGAGGCTCGGCGAAGGCGCCACGAGCGAGGTCTATCTTTGCCACGATCCGTTCAACAGCCGCAACGTGGCGGTGAAGGTGGTGTTCGAGGAGCGGCTCGGCGACACCGAAGGCGGCAAACTCACCAAGAAGTTGTTCATCACCGAGGCCTCTCTCGCCGGCAAACTGCTCCACCCGCACATCGTGCAGATCTATGATGCGGTGGTCGACGACAAGATGAACTACATCGTCATGGAATACGTGGCGGGAGGAACGCTGGAACGGTTCTGCGACCCGGCGGCCCTGATGCCGATCGACAAGATCGTGGAGATCATCTTCAAGTGCACCCGGGCGCTGGACTTCGCGCACAAGCTCGGCGTCACCCACCGGGACATCAAGCCCGCAAACATCCTGCTTTCGGACGAAACCACCATCAAGATCTCCGACTTCGGCGCCGCGCTGATGACCACGGCGGAACAGACGCAGGTGACGGGCATCGGCTCGCCGGCCTACATGTCGCCGCAGCAAATCAAGGAGCAGCCCCTGGACCACCAGACCGACATTTACTCGCTCGGCGTGGTGATGTACCAGCTGCTCACCGGCATCCTGCCTTTCCAGGCGAGCAACAACTTCTCGATGATGTATCAGATCACCAACGTCGAACCGCAGCTCCCCTCGTCCCTCCGCAAGGAGATCCCGCCCTCGCTGGACAGGATCGTGCGCAAGGCGATGCAGAAGGACCTCGATCGGCGCTATGCCACCTGGGGCGAGTTCTCCTTCGATCTTGCCGAGGCGTTCCGCAACGAGCGCCTGGCCGTGCCCACCCAGGAAGTGGCCGAAACCGAGAAGTTCAACACCATGCGCGCCCTGTCGTTCTTCGCCGATTTCACGGACGCCGAACTCTGGGAAGTAATGCGCATTTCGGCCTGGGACAATCTGCCCCAAGATACCGTCATCATGACAGACGGCGACACCGGCGATTTCTTCTGCATACTCGCGTCGGGCGAAATCAAGGTCACCAAGCGCAAGAAACTGCTGAATGTCCTCACGCCCGGCGAGTGCTTCGGGGAAATGGCCTACCTTGCGCGCACCGGCAACGAGCGCACGGCGGACGTCTCCAGCATGAGCGCTTCGCAGGTCATCAAGATCAAGACCGAGGACCTGGAGCGGGCATCGGATGGCTGCCGCCACCGCTTCGATCGCGCATTCATGGCCATACTGGTCGAGCGGCTCACTCTGGCCAATACCCGCCTGACCGCCATCTAGGCCGCGCCAAAGGGGAAATGGGGTGAATGATGTCGCCCGATTTCCTCGATTGCTTCCGGATGACCGACCTAATTTGCCAAGTGTCAGCCGTGACCACGAGTTACGACTCCGGGTTGCGCCTTCGCCTGCTCCAAGGCGGCAATTGCCTGCTCCCGGGTAACCGTCGGAAAGTCGTCGAGGAATTCCTCAAGGGAGTGTCCTCCCTCAAGATAATCGATCAACGCCTGAACCGGAACCCGCGTGCCAACGAAAATCGGGGTGCCCCCCAGGATATCGCGATCAGAGTGAACGACCGATGCGCGTGTCACACCGTTGTCCTTCATCCTACCTCGGCCAATCATACTCCTCGCCTCTTGCCAAGGCACGTAGAGCCCACCGGCGCGCCGAGCACGGTGCTTGAATTATCATCGATGCTCGCGGCGCGTTCGCCTGAAGCGCACGGTTATGTGGCATCGTTCAAGTCCTGCTTGGCTGCCGCCTCTTTGCGCAGCTTTCCGAATCCTCGGTGACCCAGTTTCTTCTCCATGCCTTTCCCGAGCTTGTTCGGCTTGCAGAGGAGACATCCGGCCCGTCGTTGCTTGGGCCGTTTGCGCTTGTGGTTCATGTCACAGTCCGTTCTCGTGCCACATAAGGTGAAGGCAACAACCGACCGCGCACAGGAGCCCGAAGCGAAGCACCCCGCTTACCGGTGTGCCCGATCGCGCCGTTCTGCTCGTATGAGAACTTTGGCGGGTGCGGCGTGTTGTTAGGGTGCCGCCGTCTCACGAAGCGACTCGATTAGCTGGCAGCGCTCGGCCAGGGCAGTAGAGAGTGGCCCATTTCTTCAAGATCCCGTCGTACTGTAGTCAGTACGCAGATGGAGGCCTTCGCGGTCGCGTGCCCGCTCGCCCCG
>Ga0154717_1018_pt1 | contig 20625 bp, 22 predicted proteins | sample Rifle2008BG16ft_FD_105725 | JGI IMG/M metagenome (GOLD analysis project Ga0154717, IMG submission 105725) | Betaproteobacteria bacterium RBG_16_64_18
TGGACGAGCATTGGGAGAAGCTGCAGGGCCAGGGCGTGGATCTGGTGATCACCAGCGGCGTGGTGCAGACCAACGCGGCCGAACATACGCTGACGCGCATCCCGGGCGAGATCGCGTTCAGCCTCGACATCCGCAGCCAGTCGCAGCAGACGCTGGACGATTTCTACCAACTGCTGCAGGACGAATGCGCCATCGTGCGCCGCAACCGGGGCGTGGAATTCGAGTTCGACGAGAAGATCCTCACCCCGCCGGGCGAGATCGCGCCCGAACTGAAACGCCGGCTGGTCGGCATCTGCGAGGAACTGCAGGTGCCCTATATAGAGATTCCGAGCGGAGCCGGGCATGATGCCGCGGTGTTCGCCAACTGCGGCGTTCCGAGCGCGATGATTTTCATCCGCAACGAGCACGGCTCGCACAATCCGCAGGAGAAGATGGACCTGGACGATTTCATACTCGGCACCGAGGTGCTGTATGCGGCGCTATCGCGGGAGGCGAAGTGCGCGTCGTCACGCTCAACCTGAACGGCATCCGCTCGGCGTTCACGAAGGGCTTTCCGTCGTGGCTCGCGCGCCAGCGGGCCGATGTCGTCTGCCTGCAGGAGATCAAGGCGCAGGCCGCAGACATGACGGCGAAGATGCTCAATCCATCCGGGTACTACGGCTACTTTCACTACGCCGAGAAGAAGGGCTACAGCGGCGTCGGTATCTATGCGCGGCGCCAGCCTGACCAGGTCATCGAGGGCCTGGGCAACAAGGATATCGACGCCGAAGGGCGTTACATCGACTGGTGTTCGGCAAGCTGTCCGTGGTCTCCGTCTACCTGCCTTCAGGCTCCAGCGGGGAGCACAGGCAGGCGGCCAAGTTCCGGTTCATGAAGCGGTTCTTTGCGCACCTTGCCAAGCTGGCGCGGTCGGGCCGCGAGGTCGTGCTTTGCGGCGACTGGAACATCGCCCACAGGGAGATCGACCTCAAGAACTGGAAGTCCAACCAGAAGAACTCCGGCTTCCTGCCGGAAGAGCGCGCCTGGATCACGCGCGTGTTCGACGAACTGCGCTGGGTCGATATCTATCGCCGGCTTTACCCCGAGGCGGCCGGCGAGGGCTACACGTGGTGGTCCAACCGCGGCCAGGCGTGGGCAAAGAACGTGGGCTGGCGCATCGATTACCAGATCTCGACCAGGAAGCTCGCCGCAAAGGCCGTGAAGGCCTCGATCTACAAGACGCGGCGTTTCAGCGATCATGCACCGTTGAGCGTCGACTACGACTGGAACCTGTAGCACCGGCGGGATTGCCCGCGGCCGCGCTCCGGTTTCTTTTGTTTGCGGTCGGAGGAGATGCCGGCGGATTTCTCAGCCCGCGCCCTTGGCCTGGGGTGGTGCGCGCCGGCCGCGGCGCCGGTCCAGCCACCAGGCCAGAACCGGCAGCACGGCGAAGCCGCCGGGCAGCACGAGCACTGCAATGTAGGGGCTGACCTGGGACAGCTTCTTCAGGTGCATCATCAGTTCACGCTTGTCCGCCACCGACCATTTCTGTTTGTTGCGCGGCTTCATGAGCAGAGGCATCAGTCCCTTCACCTGGGACATTTCCCCGAGCATGAACTTGCGCTCACGCTCCACCATCGTGTAGAAGTTCCATAGCCGCTGTTCTTTTTTCATACGGGTCTGCCGGGGCCGCGAAGAGATTGCGCAATCCAGCGCCAGGCGCGCCAGGCGATCAGGCCGTTGCGCGCCAGGGCAAGCGCCCGTCGCGGTCGCAGGACTGCGATCAGCAATGCCGCAGCGACGAGCCACTGCGGATGACGGCGCACGTAGTGCGCTGCGGCGACGGCCCGGTCCACGAGCGAAAGCGGCGCCTCCCAGGCCTGCAGCCGCACCGAAAGGCGCTCGCGCTCGACCGCCGCGCGCGCCAGAAGGTGCGCGCGCTCCGCACGGATCCGGGTGACCGAGTTCATCGCAGCGACTCGCGGTCCTTGTCCAGTTCCTGGATCGTGGCCGAGAAGATGCGGGGCCGTTCGCGGCCGGCCGCGCGCAGCGCGGCAATCATCGCGCCGGCACCAATGAGGAATGCCGCGGCGAATAGTCCGATCACGAGCAGCCGCTGGCTGTCCCAGTACAGGACGACGAAGAACAGCGCGGTGAACGCCGCGCCCAAGCCGAGGCAGAACGCGGCGATGACCGCCAGCTGCACCTCGCGCAACAGGATTGCGCGCTGCTCTTCGATCTCGCTGCCGATGATGTCCAGGCGCGTATGCGCCAGCGCGAGCAGCGAGCGCGCCAGCGTCTTCAGCGAAACGAGCAGGCCGCCTGCCTGGCGGCCCTCCCCGCCAGCGGCTTCGGACATCGTTGAAGGACTAACGCCGGGAGATCAGCGTGCCGAGCACGAGACCGACCAGGGCGGCGATGCCCACCGCATGCCAGGGGTGCTCATGCACGTAATCATCGGTGGCGCGCGCGGCGGCCTTCGCCCTCTCCGCGCTGACCTCGCTGAGCTGCGCCAGCTTGATCTTCGCGGCATCCATGCTGTCCTGGATCCTGGCGCGGGCGGCGGCGACCTTCTCGCCCGCCTGGCCGGCTGTCGCGCGCAGCAATTCCTCGGCGTCGGCGATGACGACTTTCATGTCGGAAACGAGCTTGTCTCTGGTGATTTCGGTGGTTTCCATGCTGAACCTCTTGACTGGAAAATGACGGTAGGTACTGACTTTGCGGATAGCTTCAAGGCTACAGATTTTGCACTGCAAAATCAACCGAGTCAGGCAAGCGGCGGCGCATTGCCGGCCGCCTATCCCGCAAGGAGGACCGGGCCTCTCATTCAGACGCGTTCCGGGCCGCCGGCAGGGTCTGTCGCGAGGCTTCAAGGACCGCATCGTCAAAGATCGCCACCGCACGCGTCCAGCCGGCGGACGCCCCTCGGATCTTGACCGGGAAACAGGCGATCGTGAAGCCGTAGGCGGGCAGCGCCTCCAGGTTGTGCAGCTTTTCCAGGTGGCAGTAGCCGATGTCCCGCCCGGCCTTGTGGCCTTCCCAGATGAGCTTCGCATTGCCCGTCTGCCGGTATTTTTCGGCGGTGTAGACGAACGGCGCATCCCAGCTCCAGGCGTCGGTGCCGGTCAGGCGCACGCCGCGTTCGAGCAGGTGCATGGTCGCGCCGTAACCCATGCCGCAGCCGGCGCTGACGTAGTCGTCGTTGCCATAGCGGCTGCCTGCCCGGGTGTTCACCACGACGATCTCCAGCGGCCTCAACTGATGGCCGATGCGCGCGAACTCGCGCTCCACGTCTTCGGCGGTCACGACATAGCCATCAGGACAATGCCGGAAATCCAGTTTCACGCCGGGCTGGAAGCACCAGTCGAGGTCGACCTCGTCGATGGTGATCGCGCGTTCGCCCCGGTTCATGGTGGAGGCGAAGTGATAGGGAGCGTCCAGATGCGTGCCGTTGTGGGTGATGAGTTCGACCTTTTCCACCGCCCAGGCCTCGCCGTCGGGCAGATCCTCGGCCTTGAGACCAGGGAAGAACGGCAGCATCTGCCCGAGCGACAGGGTGTGGTCGAAGTACTGGATTCTGGGCGAGAACGGCGGCGGGTCGGAAACGACGTCGTTTTCCAGCGGCATCGAGATGTCGACGATCCTGCGCGGCATGGCTATCCCTCCTTCGATCAAAGCAGCACGAGGCTCAGCTGCGGAAACGCGATGAGCAGCAGGAGCACCGCGAACATGATCGCCGTAAACGGCGCGGTGCCCCTGAAAATGTCCCCCAGGCCCACACGCGGGTCGTTCAGCGTGCTCTTGATCACGTACGCCGAAAGCCCGAACGGGGGCGTGAGCAGCCCGATCTCGACCGCCACGACGGTGATCACGCCGAACCAGATCAGGTTGAGCTGGAAGGTCTCGGCGATCGGCAGCATCAGCGGCAGGCAAATCAGCATGATCGAGGAGGAGTCGATGATCGTGCCCAGCAGCAGCACGATGAAGACGTAGATCGCAATAAAACCATAGATGCCCAGGCCGGCGCCGGCCATGGTCTCCACCAGGAACTGCGGCGTGCCCGACATCGCCAGCATGCGGGTGTAGATGTTGGCGCAAATGATGAGAAAGGACACCGACACGGTGACGTGCCCGGTTTCCACCAGCACCTGCCAGAATTTCTTCCGGTCCAGCCGGCCGCGCGCGAGAGCGATGATGAGCGACAGCAGCGCGCCCACCGCGCCGGCCTCCGTGGCGGTGAAAGCGCCCGCATAGATGCCGCCCAGGCAGATCACGATCAGCAGCAGCGCGGGCACCAGCTTGAGCAGCATTTGCGCGACGCTCATGAGCGGGTCGCTGTCGGCGGCGGCGCGCTCACCGCCGACAAACGACGGAAAAACGTAGGCCATCACGACGATGCCGACGGCATAGGCGAGGGCGAGCAGCAGCCCCGGCACGATGCCCGCCGTGAACATTGCGCCCACCGACTGGTTGGCGAGGAACCCGTACAGGATCATCAGCAGCGAGGGCGGGATCAGCATCCCGAGAACCGACGATCCCGCGACCACGCCGACCGCGAAGTTGGGCGTGTAGCCGAAGCGCAGCATCTGCGGCACGGCGACGCGCGTGAACACGGCCGCCGACGCAATGGAAATGCCGGTAATGGCGGCGAACACCGCGTTGGCGGCAACGGTGGCGATGCCCAGACCCCCTTTCAGCTTGCGGAAGATCTGGTTCGCGACCTCGAATGCGTCCTTGCCGATGTCGGCGATGGCGACCACGAACCCCATCAGCACGAACAGCGGCACGACCCCGAAGATATGGCTGGCGATCGCGTCGCTCGCCGCCTGCGCGAGGAGATTGGCGGCGATCTGGACGTCGGACTTGATCAGCCACACGCCGACGAACGACAGCACCCCGAGCACCACCGCGACGTGCATGCCGCAGTAGATGAGCACCAGCATCAGCGCAAGCGAACCTAGCGATACCGCGACGTTCCAGGTCATCGCCGGGTGCCCGCGGCCCGGAAGTCGTCCCAGGCGAGGAACAGGAAGGACAGCGCGGTGCACGCCGAGCCGGCGACGATGATCATCCGGACCGGCCACATCGGAGCCTGGAAGTCGCCCACCGCGCCGACGTATTCGCCGATACGGAACGCCTCGATCAAGGGCTCCCAGCTGGCCCAGAAAATCACCGCCAGCAGCGCCGCGCCGACCAGGTGGTAGAGACCCTGCAGCGCGCGCGCAAGCCGGGGGCTGCGCCGCTGCAGGACCCCGAGCAGCACCTCGGCGCGCGTGAACCGGCCCGCGTGCAGCGTGTCGGCGAGCTGCATGAAAACGATGCCGACGATGGACATGGACACGATCTCGGTGACGCCCCGCACGGGCGCGCCGAACAGGTCGCGGCCGATCACGTCGCTGTTGATCAGCACCATCAGCACCAGGATCCAGATGGTACCGATGGCGTTCATCGCGCCGGTGAGGCGGTGGAATCCGCCCGGCTGGGAGCAGTTGTAGCCGTCGATCGACGACGGCGGTTCGGCGAAATCCGGCAGGGGGTCCATCGGCGTCGGATCAGGCCCCGGATTCGGACACGGGCTGCGGTGCGTGACGCGGCTCGAGGCGCCCGCGCGGCGGGCGGCCCTGTCCGCGAGGCGCGTATCGCGGGCTCCGCCCGCAGGGCGGGCGATCCCCCCTCATCGCGGCGGGGAGATCTTCAGTTGGACCAGTCGCGGGGGACCTTGGTGCCGGCCTTCTTCAGCGCCGCCATGTAGGCCTGCAGCACTTCGGTGGCGGGCAGGCCCTTGGACTGGATTTCGGCACCCCAGGTCTTTGCGATGGGCGGCAGGGCGTCGGCCCAGCGCTTGCGCTCGCTCTCGGAGAGATCCGAAATTTTCGCGCCGGTTTTGGCCATCAGCTGCATCCGCTCGTTTGCCAGCGCCGCCTGCGCCTTGGCGAACTGCTCGGTGTACACCTTGCCGGCCTCGATGAAGACTTTCTGCACGTCCTTGGGAAGCTTGTCGAAGCGGCCCTTGTTCATCGCGATGCCGCCCGCGTACTGCGAGCCGAAGTTCACCTTCGTGATGTACGGGGCGACCTCCTGCAGCTTGGCGCCCCAGGCGCCGGTGGCGAAGGTCAGCGCACCGTCGGAGACGCCGGTCTTGATGTCCTCGTAATAGGTGTTGAGCGTGCCCGCGACCGCGACCGCGCCGGTGTTCTTCACCCAGTTCGCCGAGGGGCCGGGTGCATTGATCTTCTTGCCCTGCAGATCTTCGAGTCGGGTGACGGGAAACTTCGCAAACAGGTGATAGGTATCGAGCGCCGCGCCGCCGAGGTAAGTCAGGCCGTTCCTGGCCCATGCGTCGTTCATCGCCGGAATTTTCTTCTGCATGTCGGTGATCGCGTTCGTGACCAGCCTGATGTCATCGGAGCCGAACGGCGTGAAGTAGGTGACGTTCTGCAGCGGGAATTTCGACGCCTCGAATATGGTCGCGACGAAGCCGAGGTCGCTGATCCCGTCCTTCATCGCGGTGCTTTCGTTGCCCAGCTTCACCAGCGTGCCGCCGTAGGCCTTGGTCCATTCGATCTTGTACTTGCCGCCTGCGGCGGCCAGACCTTTGTCGACTTCGGGAATGAACTGCTCGTCGAGCACCTTGATCCACAGAAACACCGGGGGATGTCCGGCGGCGGCGGTCAGCTTGATGACCTGCTGGGCCCGTGCCGGACCCGCGGTCATCAGGACCGCACCCAGCGCGAGGCTGGCCAGGAACAGCGGGAAGCGAGAGGTACGCATGGAGATCTCCTTTTGAAAGGCGATGGATAGCCAATGGACAGCCGGTGGATTCCCCGAGTGTAAGTGCGAGCCCGAGAATGGGTCAAGCCGAGGTCCGCCGCGCAGTTCGGCGAAAACCCCTCCAGCCGCTAGAATGCGCTCGATGCCATCCCCGTATGCCGAGGTTTTCCGCAGTCCACGCGTCGCCGCGGTTCTCGTGCTCGGCTTCTCCTCGGGGCTGCCGCTCGCGCTCACCGGGAGCACGCTGCAGGCCTGGCTCACGGTTTCCGACATCGACATACAGACCATCGCCTGGTTCTCGTGGATCGGCGTGCCCTACCTGCTGAAGTTCCTCTGGTCGCCGATCATGGACCGGTTCGTCCCGCCCTTTCTGGGCCGGCGCCGCGGCTGGATGCTGCTTACCCAGTTCGCGCTGCTCGCCGGAATCGCCGCGATGACCCTGGCTCCGCCTTCGGAGTCGATTCTTCTGCTGGGCATACTCGCGCTCTGGGTGGCCTTCGCGTCGGCCTCGCAGGACATCGTCATCGACGCCTACCGCACCGACGTACTGCGCCTGCATGAGCGCGGGATGGGCGCGGCCGTGGGCGTATTCGGCTACCGCATCGCGATGCTCGCTTCCGGGGGGCTTGCGCTGATCCTCGCCGACCAGGTGGGCTGGCGGTCCGCCTATCTGCTCATGGCTGCGCTGATGGCAGTCGGGCTGGTCACCTCGATGCTGGCGCCGGAACCTGAAACTCAGGCGGTGCCGCCGCGCAGTCTCATCGACGCAGTGGTGCTGCCGCTCGCGGACCTGTTTTCGCGCCGGGGCGCGTTCGCGCTGCTTGCGTTGGTCATGCTCTACAAGTTCGGCGACGCGCTCGCGGGCACCCTGACCACCGCATTCCTGATCCGCGGCGTGGGCTTCACCCCGACCGATGTCGGCGTGGTCAACAAGTTTCTCGGTCTCGCCGCGCTGCTGCTCGGCGCGCTGGTCGGCGGCGTGGTACTGGCTAGGCTGAGCCTGTATCGCGCGCTGCTTGCATTCGGTGTCCTGCAGGCGGTCTCGAACCTGTCGTTCGCCTGGCTCGCCTGGGCCGGCAAGAGCTATCCGCTGCTGGTGTTCGCGGTCGCGTTCGAAAATCTCGCCAGCGGCATGGGAACGGCGGCCTTTGTCGCGTTCGCCATGGCGCTGTGCAATTCGAGTTTCTCCGCAACCCAGTATGCACTGCTGTCGGCGCTGGCCTCGCTGGGAAGGGTGCTGTTCGGGCCGGTCACTGGCGGACTGGTCGCATGGATGGGCTGGGCCGATTTCTTCGTCGTCACCTTCGTTGCCGCGCTGCCCGGCCTGTGGCTGGTGTGGCGCATGCGCGAGCAGATCGGCGCGTTGGAGTCCGGGCGAGCGGCTGGTCTGTGATGGCTCACACGAGTATTGACAGACTTCGTGAGGGATGAAGGCTGCTAGTGCCTCTCGCCATTTCGGGCAGCTGTGAAGTTGCGCGGACGACAAGCCGTCCGCGCGGATCGTTAATTGCGCACGAATGAAAAAGCCATTCGTGCGCAATTAACGATCTTGGATAAAACCCCACCAAGTTCCCGCTGTTAACCATAACCGCGTTTTCCGCGCGCAGCGCGCAAATCCTCTGGTCGCTGGTGGCGGGCGAAAGTACTTAAGCCGCGGCATATAGACCGATCCAACCCGTCTGGTTTCGCCTGTTCCGGCCTAAGGCGTTTTCTCCAGCCGGAACACCGCCAGGCTGCCGCGCAGGTTCGGCAACAGCGCCACCCGCCGGTTTCCGTCCATGACGATGCGCTCGAGCACGTGAATCGCGTGGGATTCGCAGAAGGCCTCGAAATCGTGGATGGTGAAAAGGTGCACATTGGGCGTGTTGTACCACTGGTAGGGAAGCGCGTCGGACACCGGCATGCGGCCGCGCAGCACCTGGAGCCGCTGGTCCCAGCGACCGAAGTTGGGGAACGAGACGATGCCCTCGCGCCCGACGCGCAGCAGTTCGAGCACGATCTCCTCGGTGTGGCGTACCGCCTGCAGCGTCTGAGAAAGAATCACGTAGTCGAACGATCCCGCATCGAAACCCGCCAGCCCCCCTTCGAGATTGCTCTGAATGACGTTGACGCCGTTGTTCACGCACGCGGCGATGTTCTCGTCGGCGATCTCGACGCCGTAGCCGCGGATGTTGCGCGCGTGCTTCAGATACTTGAGCAGCAGCCCGTCGCCGCAGCCCAGGTCGAGCACCGTCGAGTCCGGGCGCACCCAGGCCGCAATGGCCTCGAAGTCCGGCCGGCCGGAAAGGACGATCTTCGCCTCCTCGTGCTCGGTCATGATGCAAGGTTCCCGTGGATGTTTTCGAACCATGCCCGCACCAGCGCGTGGTAGCGCGGATCCTCGAGCAGGAACGCGTCGTGTCCGTGGGGCGCGTCGATCTCGGCGTAGGAGACGTCGCGCCGGTTGTCCAGCAGCGCTTTGACGATTTCGCGCGAGCGTGAGGCCGAGAAGCGCCAGTCCGAGGTGAAGGAGATCACCAGGAAGCGCGCCACTGCCGCGGCGAACGCGCGCGACAGATCGCCGCCGTGCTCCTGCGCCGGGTCGAAATAGTCCAGCGCGCGGGTGATCAGCAGGTAGGTGTTGGCGTCGAAGTATTCGGCGAACTTGTCCCCCTGGTGCCGCAGGTAGGACTCAACCTCGAAATCGACATCGAAGTGAAAGTTGACCGCGCCCGAGCGCAAGCTGCGGCCGAACTTTTCCATCATCGCGTCGTCGGACAGATAGGTGATATGGCCGATCATGCGCGCGAGGCGCAGGCCGCGCCGCGGCACCACGCCGTGCTGGTAGAAGTCTCCGCCATGGAAATCCGGGTCGGTCGTGATCGCCTGGCGCGCGACTTCGTTGAAGGCGATGTTCTGTGCCGAGAGCCCGGGTGCGCCTGCGACCGAGATGGCATTGCGGATGCGCGTCGGAAAGCTGATGGCCCACTGCAGCGCCTGCATGGCCCCGAGGCTGCCGCCCATCACGGCGGCGAAGCTTTCGATGCCCAGGCGGTCGGCGAGCCGCGCCTGCGCGTTGACCCAATCCACGACGGTGACCACCGGGAACGACGAGCCGTACGGCTTGCCGGTCTTGGTGTTGAGCGAGGCCGGGCCGGTGGAGCCGAAGCAGCCGCCGAGGTTGTTGACCCCGACGACGAAGAATTTCTCCGTATCGAGCGCCTTGCCCGGGCCGATCATGTTGTCCCACCAGCCGACGTTCATCGGATTGTCGGCGTAGTAGCCGGCGACGTGGTGCGATGCGTTCAGGGCGTGGCAGATGAGCACCGCATTCGATTTCGCGGCATTCAGTTCGCCGTAGGTCTCGTATGTCAGATCGTACGAATCCAGCACCGCCCCGCTCTGGAACCGGAGCGGGTCCTGGAAGTGCATGGTCTGCGGCTGTACCGCCCCGACGGAACCTTGCTCGTTCATCCTGTCGCCAAAAGAAAACCCGTTCAGCCTGCGCGGCCGGAAACGGGTTGCCCTCGCTTTAGCCGGATTTAGGAAGACTGGCTTCCAGCGCCCGCAAGCTGATTGTCAAATCGGCGCGGATAGGAAGATACGCGTTATGCCGGCAGCGTGTCAACCGCCCCCACAGAACCCTCGGCCGGCGCGCGGATGCGGAAATCCGGCGCGGGGCGACCGCAGCGGTGCCGCCGTCTAGTCGTTCAGCCGCCCGAGCAGCTGCAGGCACTTGGCCGGATCGTCGCTGCGCAGGATGCGGCTCGCGATCCCGCGCGCCTGGGACATGTTGGTGCGCAGCACCTGTTGCTTGATTGTCAGCAGCTGCGCCGGGTGCATCGAAAACTCGCGCAGCCCGAACGCGAGCAGCAGGCGCGTCGCGGCGAGGTCGCCGGCCATTTCGCCGCAGACGGCGACGGGCCGCCCGGCCTTTTCCCCTACCCGGATGGTTTGTGCGATCAGGTGCAGCACCGCCGGATGCAGAGGATCGTACAGGTGCGCGACCGCGTCGTCGCTGCGGTCGATCGCCAAGGTGTATTGCGTGAGATCGTTGGTGCCGATCGAAAGGAAATCGAGTTTCTTCACGAATATGCCCAGGGACAGCGCCGCTGCGGGTATCTCGATCATGCCGCCGACCTTGATCCCGTGGTCGTAAGGCACGCCCAGGTCGTCCAGCTGCTCTTTGGCCTGCGCGATCGCGGTCATGGCCTGCTCGATCTCGTGCACATGGGCGAGCATCGGCACCAGGATTCGGACCTTGCCGTGGATCGACGAGCGCAGGATCGCGCGCAACTGCGCAAGGAACATCTGCGGCTCGGCCAGGCAGAAGCGTATGGCGCGCAGGCCGAGCGCCGGGTTCGGGCCCGCGCGGTCGGCGCCGTTTACCGTCTTGTCGGCGCCCAGGTCGAGGGTGCGGATGGTAACCGGCCGTCCATCCATCGCCTCGGCGACCTTGCGATAGGCCTCGAACTGCTCGTCCTCGCTTGGCAGATCGTCCCGGTTGAGGAATACGAATTCGCTGCGGAACAGGCCGATGCCCGCCGCGCCCGCCTCGATCGCCGCGTGCACGTCTTGCGGCAACTCGATGTTGGCCTGCAGCTCGATCGCGACGCCGTCCAGCGTCGTCGACGGTGTCGAGCGCAGGCTCTTGAGCTTCTGACGCTCGATATCGAGCTGGCCCTGGCGCAGCCGGAACTCGGCAAGCACCTGCCGGTCGGGATTGACGATCAGCACGCCTTCCCGGCCATCGACGATCAGCAGCTCGTTCTCGCGTATGAGTCCCCGGGCATGGTGCAGGCCGACGATCGCGGGGATGTTGAGGCTTCTTGCGACTATCGCGGTGTGCGAAGTCACGCCGCCCAGGTCGGTGGCGAAGCCGGCGAACTGGTGCTGCTTGAACAGGATCATGTCCGCCGGCGACAGGTCGTGGGCCACGACGATCACGTTTTCCTCGTGCGAGGGCGCAGCGGGGGCGTGGCCGGTGCCGAGCATCGCCTTCAACACGCGCTCCACGACCTGCACGATGTCGTTCTTGCGTTCGCGCAGGTAGGCGTCCTCGATTTGCTCGAACTGCTGTGCGAGCAATTCCATCTGCTGCGTGAGCGCCCATTCGGCGTTGCAGCCTCGGCTTCGGATCAGCTCGCGCGGCACGCGCGACAGCTGAGCGTCGTCGAGAATCATGAGATTCAGGTTGAGAAACGCGGACATCTCCGCGGGTGCCGTTGCGGACACGTTCGCCTGAAGGCCGATCAGCTCGCCTCGCACCTCGGCGATCGCATCATCGAAGCGGGAAACCTCCTCCTCGATGGCCTCCGGGGCAATGTCGTAATGCGCCACCTCCAGCCGGGCAGCGGAGACCAGATGTGCATAGCCGATGGCGATGCCGCCGGATACGCCCGCACCGTGCAGCGTGAAGCCGGCTCCGGACTGGGGCAGGCGCATCGGCGCGCGAGTAGAACGCTCAGCCTGTCGCATCTGCCGCACTCGGTGACCTGGGTGACGGGGTTGACCGCTTTCGCATCGGCTTCATTCGCCCTCGCCGAACTTGTCGCCGATCAGCGCCAGAATCGCCGCCAGCGCGGTGTCGGCATCCGTGCCTTCGGTCTCGACGGTGATCCGGCTGCCCTTGCCGGCGGCGAGCATCATCACGCCCATGATGGACTTGGCATTGACGCGCCGCTCGTCGCGCGACAGCCAAACCTCGGCCGCAAAGCCGGTCGCCATCTGCGTGAGCTTCGCCGCGGCGCGGGCGTGCAGGCCGAGCTTGTTCGTGATTTCAGTTTTTGCTTGTGGCATTGCCGCTGTCGCAGTCGATGTGGACCGTGCACTCGCGCGCCGCACTCATCGCCTTGTCTGCCACCGCGCCGAGCGGTTCGTCGCGGTAGGTGAGGGCGCGTATCAACATCGGCAGGCTCACGCCGGACACGCCTACGACCCGGCCCGGCCGAAGCAGCCGGCTGGCGATGTTCGACGGCGTAGCGCCGAGAATGTCGGTGAACACGAGCACGCCATCGCCGTCGTCCAGCTGGCGCACCAGTTCCTGGGCCTGCGTCAGCATCAGGTCGGGATCGTCGTGGTTCGTGATGCCGACCTGGCCCACGCGCAGGGGACGCTTGCCCAGCACATGGCTCGCGCAGTGAATCAGCGCCTCCCCGAAGGCGCCGTGCGAGACTATCAGTATGCCTATCATCGCGACGTCTTCCCCTGGTACGCGGAGCAAGCAGCTTCAAGCGCATCCATGTACATCCCGGCCACGTCGAAACCGGTCTGTTCGCTGATTTCGCGAAAGCACGTGGGGCTGGTGACGTTGACTTCGGTGAGGTAGTCGCCGATCACGTCCAGCCCTACCAGCAGCAGGCCGCGCTTGCTGAGTTCGGGACCGAGCGCGCCTGCAATCTCCAGATCGCGCGCGCCCAGCGGTCGGGCTACGCCGATGCCGCCGGCGGCAAGGTTGCCGCGGGTCTCGCCGGGCTTGGGAATGCGCGCGAGGCAGTAGGGGACCGGCCGGCCGCCAATGAGAAGAATCCGCTTGTCGCCGTCGCGGATCTCGGGAATGAATCGCTGCGCCATGACGCTGCGCGCGCCGTGCCACGTTACGGTCTCCACGATGACATAGCGGTTGGAATCGGTGTCGGTCACGCGGAACACCGATTCGCCGCCCATCCCGTCCAGGGGTTTCACGATGACGTCGCCGTTGGCGTCGATGAAGTCGTGGAGCTGCCGGGCGAGCCGGGTCACCAGCGTCGGCACGGTGAACTGCGCGAACTCCATGATCGCGAGCTTTTCGCTGTGATCGCGAATCGCGCGCGGATCGTTGAATACCCGGGCGCCTTCGCTCACCGCCTGCTCGAGCAGCCAGGTGGAGGTGATGTATTCCGCGTCGAAAGGCGGGTCCTTGCGCATCAGCACCGCATCGAACTCGGCAAGCGGCGTCTCCACTGGCGGTGCGGCGCGGTACCAGTGGTCCGTTTCGCCGGTGAGGGTGACGCGCAGGTTTTCGCCGACAACCCGTCCGGATTTCCACATCACGGCTTCCTGCATCATGACGTGGATTTCGTGGCCGCGGGCCGCCGCTTCGCTCATGATCGCGACCGTGGAGTCCTTCTTGACCTTGAGCGAGGACAGAGGGTCGAGGATGATCCCGATCTTCATTCGGCAGGGGCCGTGCGCTCGAGCTCGGCCGTGGTGCACTTATCGAGGATGCGCGCTTCCCGTTCCTGAAGCGTGGCCGTGAGGCAAAACGTGGGATGAGGGATCATGGTCGGGTGTCCTGCGCGCCGCACGGCGGCGGCCCAAGGGGGTCAATTGGGGGATTCTAGCGGATGCGCCTGCGCAAGTCAGCGCAGGACGCCGTGACAAACGCACGCCTGGTCCGTCTCGTTTCCCCCGGGGAGGCCGCGCTCAGCCGGCGCACTCGGATATCTCGACCGTTCCCCTGAGTCAAGGTTGTTTCGGCAAGGCCGAAACAACCATTCAACAAGCCGTACACCGGAGGCGGACAGATCCAGCGCTATTTTCCTGCGGGCTTTCCCGCGGCGCCATCCGCGCCGGCGCGGCCGAACATGTACAGAATCGCGTTTGTGACTTCCCGGTCGGTGATGTCTGCGAGGCCACCGCGCGCCGGCATGCCGCCGTGCCCCCGGATTGCTGCCTTGGTCACCGCATCCGCGCCTTGCGAAATTCGCTGCGACCAGGCTGCTTTGTCGCCGATCCTCGGTGCGCCGCCCGCACCGGTTTCATGGCAGCGGATGCACGCGGCCTGTACGACCTGCTCGCCAGAGCGTTCGGCCACCTGGGCGGCGCCCTTCGGGACCGCCGGTTCCTTCAGTTTTCCGCCCGACCGGTTGGCCATGTGCACGATCGCACCGGTAAGCTCCTGGTCCGATAGATCGGCCGCACCGCCACGCGGCGGCATCGCGCCCTTTCCGGCAACGGCGATCTTGAGCATCTGATCGAGCCCCGCGCCGATGCGTTTTGCCCAGGCGCCCTTGTCGCCGATCTTTGGCGCGCCGGCCGCGCCGGTCATGTGACACGCGGTACAGTACTGCTGTACGACCTGCTCGCTGGATTGCGCCGCCTTGGTCGCGCCGCCGCCCGACTCGGCGATGGCGAGATCGGCCACGGGCTTGATACGCGCCGCAACTGCGCTCGCTTCGACGGAGGTCTGATCGCGGTCGACCTTCTTGCTCCCGGTCACCACGAGATAAGCTACCAGCGCGGCGCTGAGCACCGGCACCAGGAAGCCGAGCACCACCACCAAGATGAGTTGCTTGGGCGTCTTGATGAGCGACCCGCCCGAATTCCCATCGCTCATGGAGACTCCTTTTCTGGACCGTTACAAAGATGCGAATTGTAGCGCCTGGAGCCACCATAGCGCCATGCAGGGCGGCAGGGTGAGCGGCCGGCTCGGCGCGTCTTGTGCTGCGCAAACCGGATGCGCCGGCGCACTATCGGGTTCCGACTGGTGCGCTGCCTTGGGTGACGCAACGGATTTCACTTGCCGGCTCGCTCGTCATCGGCCCGGTTTCACTGAAGTTTGCCCAGACGCATCAGACGCCGTCCGCGCGGACCGCATGGATTCCCATGCCCCCCACGCTGGTGCGCCGGCATCGCGACGCGCTGGCGGCGCGGTCCAGCGCGTTTTTCTCGGTCAGCCTGTGCGGCGGCGGACCTGGCGCAATACCCGCGGCGCGCGGGCCTCCCGCGGCCGGGAGTAATGACATCGGATGACAACCGGGTTATCCTACCCACCCCAAGCGCCCGTAGCTCAGCTGGATAGAGTACTGCCCTCCGAAGGCAGGGGTCGGACGTTCGAATCGTCTCGGGCGCGCCAAATAATCAATGAGTTAGCGGGAAAGAGGCATCTTCCGTACCGAAGCCGGTACTGGATTTCGCCCGGCCTCCGGTGCCCGGTTCCCGTCCCGCCACTCGGGCGGCGATGCGAAAACTGCGGGCCAGCAAACTGCGGACCCGCAAATCGCGGGCCCCGCATAGTCCACGGATCCACGTCGCTGTTTGGACGCTTGCCGCGGTTTCACCCCGGGCTTCGTGCGCCCGCGCGCTGCCGCCGGGTCCAGAACTCGCCGCCCACCAGTGCTGCGGCGAACGCGACCCCGGCGAGCTCGAGGATGTCGGCGCCCGGAAACGCTTTGGCGGGGATCAGCAGCGCGATGCCTGCGACCAGGAAGTTCAAGCGCATGAGCCATCGGAGCGGCTTCAGGAAATAGCCGACCAGCCCCACCGTCGCGAGCCACACGCCGGCGACGCCGGTGACGAAAGCGACGGCCGCGTCGATCGGCGAACCCTGCATGATCAGGTCCGGCGACATCACGAACATCAACGGCACGACGAGCGCGGTCCAACCCAGCCGCACCGACATGATGGCGGTTTCCGTCGCACCCGCGCCGGCAATGCTGGCCGCCACGTAGGCCGCCACTGCAACCGGCGGCGTGATGAGCGAGACGATGCCGAAGTAGAACACGAACATATGCGCGGCGATCGGAAGTATGCCGAGCTCGACCAGCGGCGGCGCCGCGAGCACTGCGACCAGCAGATAGACCGCCGTCGTCGGCATGCCCATGCCGAGCACGATGCAGATCAGCGCGGTAAGCCCGAGCAGCGTGGCCAGGCTGCCCGTGCCGATCTGCACCAGGATGTAGGTCAGCCCGAATCCAAGCCCTGAAATCCCGACGACCCCGATGATGAATCCGGCCATCGCCCCGATCACGACGATGTCGACTGCGGCCGCGCCCGTGTCGCGAATGCTCTCGTAGATGGCCATCGGGCGGATGCGCCGGCCCTTGTAGCCGAATATCCAGCTCACCGCGACGATCGAGGCGGACGCCCACAGCGCGGACTCCTCGGGGGACAGATTGCGCACGAACAACGCGTGGAGCAATACGGCGAACGGGATCGCGAAAAACCAGCCTGCACGGAGCGTGGCCATGAGCGGCGGGATGAGATCGGCCGGCACCGGCAGGATCTTCTTGCGCGCGGCCTCGAGGTCGGCATAGACGAACACCGCGACGTAGTAAAGCAGCGCCGGCACGATCGCGGCGATCACCACCTGCGAGTAAGGAATCTGCAGGATCTCCGCCATCAGGAAGGCCGCCGCTCCCATCACCGGCGGCATGATCTGCCCGCCGGTCGAGGCCACCGCTTCGAACGCGCCGGCCGTCTTCGCGTCGTATCCCGCCTTGCGCATCAGCGGGATGGTGATCACGCCGGTCGAGACGACGTTGGAGACGGCGCTGCCCGAAATCGAGCCGAACAGGGCGGAGGCGAGCACGGCGACCTTGGCCGAGCCGCCCCGGAAGCGGCCCATCACCGCGGTCGCGATATCGGTGAACCATTCGGAGGCTCCCGTCTTCAGAAGCAGCTGGCCGAAAAACACGAAGGTGATCACCACCGTGCAAACGATGGTGAGCGGCACGCCGAGCATCGCCGACGGGTCCACGACGAGGTAGGAAACCAGTTCATAGACGCTTTGGACGCGCGCCTGAAGCTGACCAGGGATCGCATCGCCGTAGAGCCCGTAGAGGATGAAGGTCGCGACAATGGTAAAGAGTCCCCAGCCGGAGGTGCGGCGCAATGCCTCCATGGTGAGCGGCAGCAGCACGATGCCGATCGCGAAAGCCTCGCCCCGCCGGAACGCGAACTTGTCGACCAGGCCGGGGAAAACCACCGCGAGGTAAAGGGCGGCGGCAAGCGCGAGCACCGCGAGCACGGCGTCGTACCAGGGCACGCGGTCGCGGACCTTGCCGCGCGGTCCGCCGCGGCCCGCCGGCACCCTGACGAAGATGATGGCGAGCGCGAAGCCGAGTATCGCCGCGAGCGCCTGCTCGGTATACATCGCATAGCCGAGCGCGACGTGGAGCTCGCTGGAGAAGATGACCGCGATCAGGCACAGCGCAACGTCGCCGATGTTGCTCGCCAGGCGATAGCTCCGCGGGCCTTCCGGGGCCGCCCGCCCGCCCGTGGGGGTGCCGGCAGAGGGTGTTTCTTCCGCCATGTCTATGTCTTTCTTTCAGTCCGCCGGAGGGCGCCGGCCGACCGTTGCGAAGGCGTCGTCAAACGAGGAGTACGCTCAGCCGGAGCGGCGCGGATGCCGGTGCGAGCGGCATCCGCGGCGTACTGCACGCCCGCTATTTCCAGGCTCCGACCGACTTGTAGAATGCTTCGGCGGCCGGATGATAGGGAATACCCTTGTGCTGCTTGGCCACTGTCGCCGCGTTGAACGAGATCCACATCGCGGCGGTCGCCTTTATCTCGTCGACGTTCTCGTAGATCGCCTTGGCGACGCGCGTCACGACATCGGCGGGCACGTCCTTGTGCGTCAGCACCACGAAGTAGTATCCGTAGATGTCGGTGGGGCTATGGACGCCGGCGAACTTGGGATCGGGGCTGACCTTCGCAAAGTAGATGCCGGGCAAGGTGTCGAGTGTCTTCTCGGCCCGGGGCCCGGTCGTCTCCATGTCGATGAACCGAACGCCGCCGGAAATGGTGGCGTTCATCTCTGTCGTCGGGCCGGAACCGATCGCCGTGATGACCCCGTCGACCTTCCCCTGCTTGAACAGATTCCAGCTCTGGGCGAGCCCGATCGCCGGTACCTGCGTGACGTCCGCCGCGCTCAGCCCGCCGTTGGCCAGCGTGGCATCGATGAAGTAGCGGAACAGCGGCGCACCTTTGAAGCCGTATGGCAGGCGCTTGCCCTTCAGGTCGGCGGTGGTCTTGATGTCCGAATTGTTGGCGACCGCCAGCCCGTTGCGGAACGCCATCAGCGTCGCCACCGCCCGAATATTGGGGAACTTGTGGCCTTCCGAGATCCCCGTGCCGTGCACCGCCATGTAGGTCTGCATCACGTTGGCGATGCCGAACTCGAGCTTGCCTTCATCGATCACCTGGATGTAGGTCTGCGTCCCGCCCATGGGCTGCGGGCGCATCTGCATGTTGCCGTGGGACGAAACGGTCTTCGAGAGCGCGGCGGCCATCTGATCGAGGGCCGTCCCCTTGGTGATGCCGATACCGACCGTCTGCGCATTGGCGGCACCGGCGAGCGCTGCGGCGGCGAACCCGGCTGCGACGAGTAGTCTGATCCTCATGGTGTGTCCTCCTTGTCAAATGGACAAAGACGCCTCTTGCAGGGCTTCTCCTCCAATGGAGACAAAACCATAACACACACACCGGCAAATGTCAGGAATGCACGGCCACGTCGATCGCGCGCAGAACTCGTCCGATGGCATTGGGGTTTCGGGAGTATGCTAATCAATCGTCATCCGACGATCGTCCACTCGGTCGCGGAGCAGGATGCCCGCGCTCAAAGGCTCGGGCCGTGGCGCGACGAATACCTCATGCCGGGAGTGGCGGCGGACTGAGCGAGCGGATCGAATGGGTCAGGGCAAGGGCGTACGGGAGCTTGCGTACGTAGATTGTTCCGGCGGCGGCCAAGTGGTGGTCGAGAAGAGCGTTGCCTATGTCGGCAACATGGTCAGCCCTGACGGCACGCTGATTCTCGACGTCAGCGATCCGAAGAAGCCGCGCGAGATCGCCCGGCTCGGCATGGTGGCGGGCGCGCATTCGCACAAGGTGCGCGTCGCCAACGGCCTGATGCTGGTGAACCGGGAGTTCGTCTCGCCGCAACTCGCGCCCCGGGACTTCAGGGGCGGGCTGGGGGTCTACGACGTATCCGATCCGCGCAATCCGAAGCGCATCTGCGAATGGACGACCGCGGGCAAGGGTGTGCACCGCTTCGACTTTGACGGGGAGTTCGCCTACATTTCCGCGACCGAGGAGGGCTACGTCGGTCACATCATGAAGATCCTCGACCTGCGCAATCCCGCGCATCCCGAAGAGGTCGGCCGGTGGTGGATTCCCGGCCAGTGGACGGCGGGCGGCGAGCAGCCGGCGTGGACCGGCGCCGATCACCGCATCCATCACCCGCTGCGGCTCGGCAACCGGCTGTACACGAGTTGCTGGCTCGCCGGGCTGAGGATCCTCGACATCGACGACATCGCCAAGCCCAAGCTGGTCTCCGAACTCGGTTGGAGTCCCCCGTTTCCCTGGCCCACTCATACCGCGCTGCCGGTGCCGTTTCCCGTGCGCGGCCGGCGCCTGATGATTGTTGCCGACGAGGACACGGCGCGCAGCGACAAGGAACCACCCGCTTTTCTGTGGATGGTCGACATCACCGACGAAAGGCATCCCGTGCCATTCGGCAGCTTTCAAGTCGAAGCCGAGGACGGCTCTCCGCGTCCGACCCTCACCGGCTGTCATCAGCCGTGCGAGAAGATCACCGGCACGGAGATTCCCGTGGCCTGGTTCGCACACGGACTGCGCGTGGTCGATTTCTCGAATCCGCACAGTCCGCGCGAGGTGGCCTGGTATCTACCGACTCCGGCGCAGGGCGTGCCGCGCGTGCAGAGCAACGATGTGACCGTCGACGACCGCGGGCTTATCTATCTGATCGATCGCGTGCGAGGCCTGCACATCCTGGAGCGCGTTTGACCCGAAGGAACGGGTCGGACGCTCGAATCGTCTCGGCCGCGCGACGCTGCTGCCGGCATACCCGCGACTATCATCGGCTTCGTAATCGCGCCTCGTAGAAGGAAACGACGCGGCACTCGATGCATGCGGACTCCCGTCGCTGCAGGGATCAGCGATCCCGAATACCAACCGTTTCCAGCTTCCCTCCCGGATATGAACGCAAATCGCGTCTTTTTGGGGTCGGAAATTGATTTCAGTCAAATCAGACCATCTGCCTTCAATGACAATGACGCGTCCGTCCTGATTGGAGGCGGGACAGGGATGCTGTTTTCTCGAGAGGGGAATCGATTGCCATGCGTGTTTCAAGACTTGCAATAGGAATATTGGCGGGTGTTCTTTGTTTGGCGGCAG
>Ga0154717_1014_pt2 | contig 20435 bp, 16 predicted proteins | sample Rifle2008BG16ft_FD_105725 | JGI IMG/M metagenome (GOLD analysis project Ga0154717, IMG submission 105725) | Betaproteobacteria bacterium RBG_16_64_18
GGCAGACTGAGTCGTACCCACGCGAGCCGCCAACTCCGCCTGTGTAAGACCGGAAGCAGTCCGTGCCTTGAGCACCTCGTCGATAAACGAGAACTCCTCGGCAAGTTCGTCGTATGCCTTCCTCACGTCCGGGCGCGCTAGCGCTCGTGCCTTAAACTGTTTGAAAGTGCTAGTCATTTCTGATTTCCTTCATCCGATTCCGCGCAATCTTGAGCTCCCTATTCGGGGTCTTTTCGCTCTTCTTCACGAACTGGTGAAGTACCACGATCTTCCGCGCGACCACGGTGCAAAAGAATACGCGCGCAATGCCTTCAGCGGCTTTGAGTCTCAACTCGAACAGCCCATCGCCCATCGGGCGAGTGTGAGGCATTCCGAGGTCGGGGCCATAGATCTCCATGCGCTCGGCGTATCGTACAAAGCGGGCAACAAAACCGCCCGGCAGCGCGTGGATCTCGGTCTCGACTCGATCGCTGTAAAAGGTGACCTTCCAGTTCACGGACTTAGTATAGCGGATTCGCTATGTCTGCTGTGATCTGATTTGCGCAGCCGGGCTCGCGCAACGTGAAATCACCTGCGTCCAGCGCATCGCAGAACCATCCATGGGTAGATGCAGATCTCTACGTGTAGAGAGATCCATATGCCGGCATATACATGGGTACATATATCTGCCGGCATACAGAGAGTCCGCGGCGGGCTTCAGCGCGGGCGGTCTGAAACCGATTGGTCGTCGATGACTCGGTTCACGATTCCGAGCCGACGCACTGCTCCCCACGGAAGTTCCGGGACCATCGTGTTGGGGGCAGCTCTTGCAGCCGACAGGCGGGAAAGGATTCCCGCCCTACGGCCGACGCGACCGCAGTCCCACGCGATCGCAGTCCCAGGCAATTGCGGTCAGGCGGTGAGCAGCTTCTGCAGTTCGCCCGACTGGTACATCTCGCGGACGATATCGGCGCCGCCCACGAACTCGCCCTTGATGTAGAGCTGCGGAATCGTGGGCCAGTTGGCGAAGTCCTTGATGCCTTGACGGATGTCCGCATCCTCGAGCACGTTGACCGTGTGGAGATCCTTCACCGCGCAGGCCTTGAGGACCTCCACGACGCTTGCGGAGAACCCGCATTGCGGCATTTGTGGCGTGCCCTTCATGAAAAGCACCACCGGGTGAGACTCGACCTGTTGCTTGATGCGCTGCTGAACGTCCATAGTTGCTCCTGAATTTTTATATCCTACTATTTCACTCGGGTATTTTATCCCGGGCGCGGCGGCGCGTCAAACTGACCTTTGCACACCCGTGGCAGGCCGGACAGGTCCTGGATGTCGGCCACACCGGTATAGCCGAGCCCGACGAGCAGCCGGACGCACGCCGGCCCCTGATCGTAGCCGTGCTCGAACACGAGCCACCCCCCCGGTGCGAGATGCCTGCGCGCCGCCGCCGCGATGGTCCGGATGCATCCCATGCCGTCCGGGCCGCCGAGCAGCGCAACCTGCGGCTCGAAACGCAGGTCGCCTTCCCCCAGATGCGGGTCGCCGTCCGCAACGTACGGCGGGTTGGATGCGATGAGGTCGAATCGTTCCCCGGCGAGCGCGATGAACCAATCGCCCTGCACGAAACGAACCGCAACTGCATGGCGGGACGCGTTCCCGGACGCGACCGCGAGCGCCGTCGCCGAGGCATCCGTTGCGCATACCTGCGCATCACGCCGCGCATTTGCGATAGCTACTGCGATCGCACCGCTACCCGTGCCCAGATCCAGAACCTTCGGCGTCCTGCGACCGGCCATCAGCGTGAGCGCCTGCTCGACGACGAGTTCTGTCTCCGGGCGCGGAATCAGGACGTTCTGGGTCACGTGCAGGGAAAGACCTTGGAACTCGCGCTCGCCGGTGATGTAGGCAATCGGCTCGCCCGCCCGCCGCCTGGCAAACAGCGCCTCGACCGCCTGCGCCTGGGCATCCGCAACGCCATCGGGACCGTGCGCGATTATCCAGGCCCGCTCGACGCGCAGCGCGTGCGCGAGCAGAACGCGCGCTTCCGTCAAAGAAAGCGCGCTGCGTGCGATCAGTTCGTCAACGCAAGTCAAGCGCCGGCCAGCGCGGCGAGCTGCTCGGCCTGATGCTCGGCCATGAGCGCCTGGGTCAGCTCGCCGATGTCGCCGTCCATGATCGCGTCGATCTTGTACAGCGTCAGATTGATGCGGTGGTCGGTGACGCGTCCCTGGGGAAAATTGTAGGTGCGGATGCGTTCCGACCGGTCGCCCGATCCGATGAGCGACTTGCGCGTCGCGGCCTCTTTCGCCTGCTGCTCGCGCATCTGCCTGTCCTTGATGCGCGCGGCAAGCACCCCGAGGGCCCGCGCCTTGTTCTTGTGCTGGGAGCGGTCGTCCTGGCATTCCACCACGATCCCGGTCGGAAGATGGGTGATGCGAATGGCCGAGTCGGTCTTGTTGACGTGCTGTCCGCCCGCGCCCGAGGCGCGGTAGGTATCGATGCGAAGCTCCGCCGGGTTGAGCACCACGTCCTCGATCCTGTCGGCCTCCGACATCACGGCGACCGTGCAGGCCGAGGTGTGGATCCGTCCCTGTGTCTCGGTGGCGGGCACGCGCTGGACCCGGTGGCCACCGGACTCGAACTTCAGCTTCGAGTAGGCTCCCTGCCCGATGATGCGGGCGATGATCTCCTTGTAGCCGCCGACCTCGCCCGGACTTTCCGAAATGATCTCGACCTGCCAGCGGTTGCGCTCGGCAAAGCGCGCATACATCCGGAACAGGTCGCCCGCGAACAGCGCGGACTCGTCACCGCCGGTGCCCGCGCGGACCTCCAGAAATACATTACGCTCGTCGTTCGGGTCCCTCGGCAGCAGGAGTTTCTGCAGTTCGGCCTCCAGCACACCGAGCTTTTCCTTGCCGGCCTTGATTTCCGCTTCGGCATAGATCCTCATCTGCGGATCGGCAAGCATGTCCTGCGCCGCAGCGATGTCCGATTCGGCCTGGCAATATTGCCCGTACAGACCGACGACGGGGGTGAGCTCCGCATGCTCCTTGGATAGCCGGCGATACTGCTCCATGTCGCGCGTGGCCGCCTCGGAGCTCAGCAGCGCGCCCACGTCGGTGAGCCTGCGGGCGAGACTCTCCAGCTTGGCGGCAATAGATAGCTTCATGCCCTACCTTACACGGGGACGGGGGACAAGGGACAAGGGTCGGAAAACGATACCCGCGGCGGCTAATCGCGCGCGCGCAGGTGGTACAGCCTGGCGACCAGCTCGCGGAAGCCCTCGTCGCCCTCGTCGGTTTGATTGAGCGCCTGCGTCGGCGCGTGCAGCAGCTTGTTGGTAATCCCGTGGGAGAGCGCCTCGAGCACCGCCTTCGGGTCGTCGCCGCGGTTGAGCAGGCGCGTCGCGCGCTCGACCTCGTTTCGGCGCGCTTCCTCCGCCGATTCGCGCAACTGGCGGATCAGCGGCACGGCCTCGCGCGCCTTCATCCAATGCAGAAAGTTACCGACCTGGGACTCGATGATGGCCTCGGCCTGGGCCACTGCCGACTGGCGCGCATCCATGCCTTCGCGCACCAGATCGGCCAGGTCGTCGACGGTATACAGGAAGATGTCGTCCAATTCGCCCACCTCGGGCTCGATGTCGCGCGGCACGGCCAGGTCCACCATGAACACCGGGCGGTGCCGGCGCTGCCTGATTGCGCGTTCCATCGTTCCCTTGCCCAGAATCGGCAGCGAACTCGCGGTGCACGATACGATGATGTCGAAATCGTGCAGTTGATCCGGCATCTCGCGCAGCATCAGCGCCCGGCCCGAAAAACGCTGGGCCAGGTGCTCGGCCCTCTCGAGCGTCCGATTGGCGAAGGTGATGGAGCGAGGATGCCTGCCGGCGAAATGCGTTGCGGTGAGTTCGATCATCGCGCCCGCACCGATGAACAGCACCTTCTGTTCGGCTATGTCCGGGAAGATGCGCTCGGCAAGGCGCACCGACGAGGCCGCCATCGAGACCACGTTGGCACCGATCGCGGTGTTGCTGCGCACCTCCTTGGCCACCGCGAAGGAGCGCTGGAACAGTTTCGAGAGCAGGGTACCCAGCGTTCCGGCCGTTTCGGCCGCGCGCACCGCATCCTTCATCTGGCCGAGGATCTGCGGCTCCCCGAGCACCATCGAATCGAGACCCGCCGCAACGCGGAACGCGTGCCTGACGGCGGCGCCCTGGGGAAACGTGTACACGAAGGGCTTGAGTTGGCCGGCGTCCAGCGCATGGTAGTCGGCCAGCCAGTCAAGCGCCTCCCCGGGCTCGCCCGCGGCGCAATAGATCTCGGTGCGGTTGCAGGTCGACAGTATCGCCGCCTCGCGGACCGGCTTTCTGCGGATAAGTTCGGACAGGGCCGAGTTCATCCGCTCGGCGGCAAACGCCACCCGCTCGCGCATCGCGACCGGCGCGGTCTGGTGATTCAATCCAAGGGCAAAAAGTTGCATCGAACTGCACACTCAGGCTGGTTTCGCATTATAGCCGCCCTGCCCTCGAGCGTCGAGGATGCAATGCCGGGCCGCTGCCAGACGCAGCTCCGATAATGCGGATCGTACATCCGTGCGCGGATCGATACGGGCAGGTTGGTGCGGCTCCCGACGAGCAGTCCGCGAAAGTCGAGCAGCCAGCAGCGCTTGCGGGCATCGCCCTCGGCCAGGCGCTCCATCTTCATGGCCGAAACCAGGCGGTCAGGACTCCTCGAGATGGCGCAGCTCGGCGTTCGCGTAGCGCAGGCGGATCGCAAGCTTCCTCGCCAGGCCCTCCATCACCTGGATGGCGAGCTTCTTGTGCTCCTCGGCAAACGCGTCGAAGCGCTCGCGGGGCAGCACAAACAGATCCGCGTCGGTAAACGCGAATGCGTCAGCCGACCGCAGGTCGCGGTCGAGAAACGACATTTCGCCGAAGAAGTCGCCGCGCCCGAAGGTCGCCAGGTGGTGTCCCTGCTTGTCTTTCAGAGGCAGGACGATCCGGACCGCGCCGCGCCGGATCAGGAAGATCTCGTGCCCCGCGTCTCCGCGCGCGCAGATCTGCTCGCCGGCCTTGCAGGAGCGCTTGTCCATGCATGCCTCCAGCGCGGTGAGCGTCTCCTCCTTGCGGCCTTTGAACAGATCGATCTCGCGCAGTTCCAGCGGCGCTTCCTCCGCTCGTTCCAGGCGTTCCTCATCGAGGATGCGGTTCTCCACCCATTCCAGCGCATCGTCGACCTCGTCGAAAACCCGTGCATGACTCGCCGAGCGCATCAGCCCGACCTGGTCGAAATACTGTTCCATGTCCTTGCCGCTGGGCAGAGTCCGCGGAAGGTGGCTGAAGATGAGCACCCCGTTGCGTTCGGCCAGCATGCTCTCGATCTGCTCGATCATGTGCACGGCCGTCACGTCGACCGTCTGCACCCGCCGCATGTCGAGAATGATGTACCTGCGCGTCTTGAGTTCGGGTTCCAGAGCGGTGTAGAGCTGGTCGGTCGTCCCGAAGAACAGGCTGCCCTGCAGCTCGAGGATCACGGTCTGATCGCCGCGCTTCTCGAGAATCGCCATTTCCTCCTGCAGCCGGACCTGCTTGGAAAAAGTGCGGTCGCCGCAGCTCCGGCGGCGCACGATCGAGCCGCCGATCTGTTCGCGGATGAACAGGAAAATCGCCAGCGCGATGCCCACGCCGGAAGCCGCGATCAGGCTGATTGTCACGGCGACCACGACCACGACCACGATCACCATGAAATCGAGAATGGTCGAGCGCGACTTGAGCAGCTGCAGGCTCGCGCGATCGAACATGCGCACGCCGATCACGATCAGGATGCCGGCCAGCGCAGCAATCGGCACCCATGCAATCAATTCACCGAGAACGAGCAACGCGGCCACGGCAAGCGCGCCTTCTACCAGCCCCGACACGCGCGTCTGCCCGCCGCTGGAAATGTTGACCAGCGTCGCGCCCATCTGGCCTGCCCCCTGCACCCCGCCTATGAACGTCGAGGCGAGGTTCCCCAGCCCCTGCCCGACCAGCTCCCGGTTGGAGTCGTGGCGCGAGCGCGTCAGCGCATCCAGCACGACGCAGGTCTTCAGCGTGTCGATCGAGAGCAGGACCGCGAGGGTCAACGCGGGCATGAGCACACCGGCGATATCGGCAGGCTTCACGCCGCTGATGCCGTTCCAGCGTGCGGCGATGCCGTCCAGAAACCCGGCGTCCGAGCCCCCGAAGGGCCCGACCACGAGCGGATTCGCGGCGAGGTCTAGGAGCGTGCGGTCGGCAAGGCTCAGCCCGAAGTAAGCCAGTATGCCGACCGCGAGCCCGAGAATCGCCGCGGGCACCGCCTTGGTGAACTTCGGCGCAGCCAGCATGACGATCACCGTGACCGCGCCCACGACGACGCCCTGCCACTGCCACGCAGAAGGCGAGACGAGCCCTGCCCAGAACGCAGTGCCGTTGGGCACGCCGAGGAACTTCGGGATCTGGCTGATGATGATGATCAGGCCGACCCCGCTCAGGTAGCCGCTGACCACGGGGTAGGGCATGTACTTGATGAGGCGACCGAGACCGACCGCGCCGAAGCCCAGCTGCAGCGCGCCGCACATGAGGCCGATAAGCGTGAGCAGCACCAGTGCGGAATCCGGCGCAATGCCCTTCTGCGTCAAGTCGATCGCAACCGCGGCCAGCACAGCGGCCGCAGGCGCGCACGGCGCGGAGATCAGCCGCTTGGTTCCACCGAAGGCCGCCGCGACCAGGCCGACCGCGATGGTGCCCAGTATCCCCGCCAACGCGCCCTGCGCGGCAAAGCTGCCGCCGAGCGGCGAAAAGATCGTGACCCCGAAGGCGATCGCGGAGGGCAGAGCGACAAGCATTGCCGCCAGGCCACCCCAGAACTCACCGGCCAGGTTGTCGATCTTCGGAATCTTCGGAACGACCACGGTGAAAACAATTGTAGTCCTTCCGCCCAAAAAGGGGCGCCGCCGGGCGGCGGGGGCGAACCCGTCTGCGCGCTAACCCTCCGCCAGATTCGCGAACAACGGCGTGCTCAGATAGCGTTCGCCGAAAGAAGGGATGATCACCACGATCAGCTTGCCCTCGTTCTGCGCGCGCCGGGCCACCTGCAGCGCGGCCCACACCGCAGCCCCTGAGGAAATGCCGACCAGGAGTCCCTCTTCGCGCGCCATGCGGCGGGCTAAGTCCATCGAATCGTCGTTCGTCACCCGCACGATCTCGTCGTAGATCTTCGTGTTCAGTATTTTCGGCACGAAGCCCGCGCCTATGCCCTGGATCGGATGCGGCCCCGCCTGTCCGCCGGACAGGACGGGCGATGCATCCGGTTCGACCGCGACGCATTGGAACGACGGCTTGCGCGCCTTGATCGCCTCTCCCACGCCGGTGATCGTCCCGCCGGTGCCGATCCCCGACACCAGGATGTCGGCGCGGCCGTCGGTGTCCCGCCAGATCTCCTCCGCGGTCGTGCGCCGGTGAACTTCGGGATTCGCCGGATTCTCGAACTGCTGGGGAATGAAGTAGCGCGAATCGGCGGCAGCCATTTCATCGGCCTTCCTGATGGCGCCCGGCATGCGCTCCGCCCCCGGCGTGAGCACGAGTTCCGCGCCGTAGGCCCGCAGCAGCATGCGCCGCTCCTTGCTCATCGTGTCCGGCATGACCAGCGTGCACCTGTACCCCCGCGCCGCGCACACCATGGCCAGCCCGATGCCCGTGTTGCCGCTGGTCGGCTCCAGCACGATGGTATCGGGCTTGATGCGGCCGGCCTTTTCGGCCGCTTCGATCATCGACAGGCCGATCCGGTCCTTCACGCTGTGCGCGGGATTCTGGAACTCCAGCTTGGCGAGCACCTGCGCCACGCAGCCCTGCGTGAGCCGGTTGATGCGCACCAGCGGCGTGTTGCCGATCAGTTCAGTGACGCTGTTCGCGATTCTCATGCTCTTCCTCCCGGTGTTGGGCACAATGCGTTATCCGCCATCGGCGGCCGGGCGCAACCCGCACCCCGTACGCATAAGCATATACAATAGTTTGCGCTCCCTGGGCCGATATTGATCGCCATCTGAACGTGAACGACACCGTTCTTCACCGGTCGCTGGCACGGGTGGTCGCGGTGCGCCCGGGCGAGTTACGCGCGCTTTTCTGGTCCTTCGCCTATTTCTTCTGCCTGCTCGCCGGCTATTACGTGCTGCGGCCGCTGCGCGACGAGATGGGCATTGCGGGCGGCGTGCGCAACCTGCAGTGGCTGTTCACCGCCACCTTCGCGGCGATGCTCGCCGCGGTGCCACTGTTCGGCGCCCTGGTGGCCCGGCTGCCGCGCCGGCGGTTCATTCCGCTGGTCTACCACTTCTTCGTCGCCAACATCGCAATCTTCTGGTTGCTGCTCGCGCTCGACGCCGGCAAGGTGCACGTCGCCCGGGTGTTCTTCGTATGGATAAGTGTGTTCAGTTTGTTCGCGGTGTCGGTGTTCTGGTCGTTCATGGCCGACCTGTTCTCCTCCGAGCAGGGCAAGCGGCTGTTCGGTTTCATCGCCGCGGGCGGGTCGGCCGGCGCGCTCGCCGGCCCGGCCATCACGGTCTGGCTCGCCGTGCCGCTGGGCCCGGTCAACCTGCTCATCGTCGCGGCGGCGCTGCTCGAGGGCGCAGTATTGTGCGCGCGGCGACTGGAGTTCGCGGCCCCGCAAGCGCAGCACGCGACCCCGGCAGTGGCCGAACCGGCGAAGCTGGGCGGCGGCTGGCTCGCCGGCATCGCCATGGTTCTGCGATCACCGTATCTCGCCGGCATTGCGCTGTGGGTCGCGCTGCTCTCGCTCGCCGGCACGTTCCTCTATTTCCAGCAGGCGAGCATCGTCGCCTCGTCCTCGGACGATCCGGCAGTGCGCACGCGCATTTTCGCCAGCATCGATCTGGCCGTGGGCATCCTTACCATCGGCGTCCAGTTCCTTGCCACCGGGCGGTTGATCACGCGCTTCGGCGCCGGACCCGCTGCCGCTTTCCTGCCGATCGTTTTCGCTTTCGGATTCGCCGTGCTCGCCTTCTCGCCGGTACTCCTGGTGGTGATCGCGTTCCAGGCCGCGCAGCGCATTGCCAACTTCGCACTGTCCAACCCGGCGCGCGAAGTGCTGTTCACCGTGCTCGCGCGGGAGGAAAAATACAAGGCGAAGAACGTCATCGACATCGTGGTCTTCCGCGGTGCGGACGCCGCGAGCGGCTGGCTTTACGCGATTCTGCGCGCGGCAGGATTGGAGCTTTCCGCGATCGCGCTGGCGAGCGTGCCGGTGGCGGCCCTCTGGTTCGCGCTCGCGCTCGCGCTGGGGCGGGCGCAGGAGCGGCGGGCCCTGCGACCCGCCCCGCGCGATAATGCGAACGCCACTGCGAATTGAGCCTGGATTGACTGTCCTATGCCTTTCTCGCCGGTTGCAGCAGGACCACGTTGCCGATAACGCACAGCGCCACTCCGACCGTGGTCAGTGTGCTCCATGCGAATCTTTCGAGGAAGTAGGAAATCACCAGCGCCACGATCGGCACCATGACGCCGATGTAGCCCGCGCCCGCCGCGCCGATGCGCGCGATGAGCGGGAGATAGCAGGCGAAGGTGATGATCGAGCCGAACAGCGCGAGGTACAACAGCGAGTACACGTACGCCGCGGTGGTCTCGAAGGCGAACGGGTGACCACTCGCGGCGCCTATCGCGAGTGCCATCACTCCGCCGTAGAACATGCCCCACGCCATGCTGGTCCACGTGTTGTAGCCCCGGCTCTGGCATCGCACCGCCGCCATGCTGCCCGCAGTCGAGGCGAGAACCGAAAGCACCGCCAGCAGTGTTCCCAGTTCCGCATCGCGGCTGACCGAGAGCGTGCCGAACTCCGGCCAGAACACGCAGAATATGCCCGCAACTCCGAACAGGGCGGCGATCGCCACGCGCCATGTCATCGGGGTGCGAAACAGCATGCGCGCCGCAACCATGGTGATCATGGGACTGGTGGAATAGGCCACCGCAACCATGCCCGAAACGATGTACGCCTCGGCGTGGTACACGAAGATGTAGCCGATGCAGAACATCGTCGCGCCGAGCAGCGCGAAATCGGCGTGCTGCTTCAGGGTGAAGGACAGCCGGAGCCCGCGCCAGCGGGCGTAGGCGAACAGCACCATCGAGGCGAGCAGGAAGCGATAGCCCACCGACATTTCCGGCGCGACAGTGCCCAGCTGGAGCGTGATCGCAAACCACGTCGAACCCCAGATTGCGACGCATATGGAAAACAGATGCAGCGTGGACGTGGGCATGATCGACAATGAGCTTCAAACCCGAATTGTCGGCACGATAGGCCCTGAGCCGCCGTTCGGGTTGCCTGTGCGAGGCGAGCGTCGCCCGCCTTGTTCCCCGATAGTAGCCCATGAACAATGCGCGCGAAGCTTGTCCTATGCCTTGGTCTGGTTCCGGGACTGATGCGCGAGCGCCTCGCCTAGGCGCAGACTTGTCCCCCGAAGTCCGTGCGGCTGATCGACGCATTGCCGGCGGGCGGCAGCGTGGACAGTCTCACCCGGGTGATTGCACCCAAGCTTGCCGAAGGTCCGGGCCAGCCTGCGGTGGTGGAGAACAGGCCCGAAAGCTCTCAGGCGCTCCAACGCTCGCCCGTCCGCGTGACCCTGCCCTCGGCTGCCAACTTGATGAGGTGCGCGAGCAGCGACCGGCTCGCGACCGGATGCAGGCGCGCCGGCACGTCGTCATAGACCACGGGCAGCAGCGCCTCGACCGTGGCTGGCGCCAGCCTGCTCAGCGCGGCGTGCACCTTGTTCTCGCGCTCCATGCGGTGTATCAGCAGCCGCTCGACCATTTCCTGCGTTTTGTTCATAAGAAAGCCGTGGCCCGGCGCGAAATGGGCGAGGTCTTCGTGCTGCAGCAGGCGCAGCGAAGCCAGGTACGCGATCATGTCTCCGTCCGGCGGATCGATGACCACCGTCGAGCCCTGCATGATGTGATCGCCGGTGAACAACAGCTTTTCGTCTTCCAGCAGATAGCACAGCTCGTTCGAGGCGTGTCCGGGCGTGTGAATTACCCGCAGCGTGCAGCCGGCCACATCGATTCGCTCCCCATGGGCGAGCACACGGTCCGGGCGGAACCCCCGGTCCTGGCGCTCGTTCGGCGGAGGCGGCATCCCCAGCAACTGCGCCCCGGTCTTCGCTTTGAGCAACGCGGCCGCCGGCGAATGGTCGTGGTGGGTGTGGGTCACCAGTATCCAGCGTATGCGGCCCCGGGCCTCATCGAGCAGGATCTGCACATGGGCGTCGTTCGCCGGTCCGGGATCGATCACCGCGATCTCCCCGCCCGCGCCCAGCAGATAGCTGTTGGTACCGGGGCCGGTCATGAACCCCGGATTGGGCGCGGTGACGCGCCGCACCTGATCGGACAGCCGCGTTACCACGCCGGGCAGAATCTCGTACGATGCTTGCCCGCTGCCCAGCGGGTCGACCTTGCCGGCTTCCGCATAGGCGTAGTCGCCGGGAACGAGCAGGCGCAGGCCGTCGCGGCCGGTCGCCGCACGCGGGGTCATCGGCTGCACGGTACGCGCGGTGCGCGCGTGGTCCATCACTGCCGCCGTGTCGGCGAAGCGCGCCAGTGCCTCCAGGGTCTTGATGGTCGGAAACAGCAGTTCCAGTTCGCCGCGCCGATGGCCCTCCAGCGCGTCTGCGGGCCGGATCCAGACGTGGTCCACCGTTTCACCCCGGTCGTGCGAGGGCGTCTGCCGCGGCGGCGCGACCGCGACGAAAAAACGCGCATCGAAGCGCCGCGGGCGGCCCTGCCCGGTGATCCAGTGGCTGAAATAGGCGACATGATCCAGTGCCAGCAGCAGCTTGCGCTCGCTGCACAGCTCGGCGAACGAAAGCGAGCCCGCAATCAGTTGCAAACGCAGGCCGGCGTACGCGCGGGCGGTGTCCGGGTCGTCGAGGGCGAGCAACTCTCCGCTGCAGTCGCGGGCGAGCAGCAGTCCTGCCTCTTCGAAACACTCGCGGATCGCCGCGACCCAGTAGGCAAGACCGCCATGCTCCAGTTCGAGCAGCCGGCTCGCCACGGCGTCGTCCATGCCGACGCAATGCGCCGCCCATCGCGGGTCCTCGTCGGACGTATCGAGCGCGCCGCCGGGAAACACATAGGCGCCGCCGGCGAACTGCGCAAGGTGCGTACGCCGCAGCAGGAAGACCTCGATGCCCGCAGCGGTTTCGCGCGCGAGAATCAATGTCGCCGCGGGCCGCGGAACCAGCGCTGGCTGTGTCATGGGTGGCTGTGTCATCCGGCGCGACTATACATGACGGCCGGCCATGGAGTTCGCCGCACTTGGCCATACATGGATGAATTGGCGGCTGGCCTGCGAGCGGCTCCATCCGTTATCCTTCGTTCCGCGAAGCGCGCTGGAACCGGTGGAGGCGCGTGACCCCCACCGCGCGTCGCGTAGAATAATAGAGGAGGTTTCATGGCCGGGACAACGGAAGGGGTTCGGGTGCTTTGGGGGGCGGGTACGCCGCGCACCATGCGCGCTCATTGGATGCTGCACGAGCTCGACCTCGCGTATGAGAGCCGCCCGATCGGGTCCCGCACCGGAGAAACGCAGACACCCGAGTACACCAGGCTGAACCCCAGTCAGAAAATTCCCGTTCTGCAGGACGGCGATTTCGTATTGTCCGAGAGCGCCGCCATCGTCAATTATCTCGCGCAGACCTACGGCGCTTCGTTCGATCTATTGCTCCCCGCGGACACGAGAGAACGCGCCCGTTACGACCAATGGTGCTTTTTCGCCATGATGGAACTCGATGCAGATACGCTTTACGTCATTCGCAGGCACGAGGGTCTCAAGGAACTCTACGGAGAGGCGCCCAACGCGGTGAAAACCGCCAGGGACTGCTTCCGGAAACAGGCGCAGGCTGCGGCGCAGCGGCTGGCTTGGACGGGACCCTTTGTTCTCGGTGAGCGCTTCAGCGCAGCGGACGTTCTTCTGACCACCTGTCTTACCGGCGCCGTGCTCAGCCAGATCGAGCTACCGGATGCGCTGCACGAATATCTGAAGCGCTGCACGGCGCGCGAAGCTTACAGACTTGCCGACCGCGCCAACCACCCGAAATGAGGGGGCGACCGCCCTCTACGAGGCACGCGAAAGACCGACTCCCGCCTTACGCTCCTGCACGCTTACAACTGCTGGGGTATGGTGGGGTCGCCCGGCTGCTCTTCGCTCGGCCGATACGGCGCCGGCACGCGCGCAAGGGCCTCGTTCACCCAGGCGATGTGCGCTTCCTCGTCGCGGGCCATGTCGAGCGCGAGCTCGCGCATGCCCGCGTCGCTTGCCTCGGCAAACACTTTCTCGAAAAACGCCTTGGCGCGTTGTTCCGCGTGCAGTGCGATTTCCAGCGCCAGGCGCGGCGTCAGCATCCGATAGACGAAGGCGTGCGCCTCGGGCACCGGCGCTTCCTGGTCGAGCCAGGCGTGTTCGCCCGGGGCGAACCTGGGCAGCGTCATGCCCGCAGTCCGCTTCGCGAGGTGAAACGCGCGCTCTGTCTCGAATTCCGCAAGCTGCTTGAACAGCGCCGCGACGGAATCGTCGCCGTGTTCGGCCATGTGCAACGCGAATTCGCCGTAGCGTTCAGCCGCTTCGTGCTCGATCAGCAGCGCGTGCGCGTAGAGCGCGCCGACTGAGCCGATGCGCCTTCTCAGACCCGCTTTCTGCGCCGCCTTTTCCTGCGGCTGAACCCGTACAACCCGCAGGGCTTTGCCCCGCTCATCGTGCGGACGTATCGCAGCCATGAACCTTCTCCTCTCGAGGTTTGATGCTGCGCGTTGCTGCGCCGCAGTTGAGTTGACTCAGATCAACCACGCCGAGCTATTGCATCGCACTAAATCGATGAACCCATCAGTAAGACTTCTGCTGCAGCGCGACGGGATCCGCCGGATCGCGATTACCCCGGCTTCTATGCCGGTTCGATGATTTCTGCCAGCCTCGCGTGCGAGCAGACCAGACGGTCCGGCCAGTGCATCGACAGCATGGCGCTGTCGCCCGCCCCGGTGAGCACGCCCACTGCGCGCACGCCCGCGGCGCGGCTTGCCAGGATGTCCACCGGGGAATCGCCGACGTAGACCGCCGCATCGGCCGCAACGCCGAGTTCCGCGAGGCATTTCACGATGCCTTCGGGGTCCGGCTTGCGCCTGGTTACGTCCGCGGCGAGTACGATCGAGTCGAACCGGTCCAGCACACCGTCCTCGCGAAGCAGTTCAAGCACTTCCGGCCGCGCACCGCTCACGATGCCCAGCCTGATGCCCAGCGCCCGCATCGCATCCAGCGTCTGGGCAAGCCCCTGGAACACCTTGCCGTGCTCGCGCAGCAGGCGCGGCCATTCCCGGGCCGCATGCGCGGACATGGATTTGCGCAAGGCTTCGCCATCGTGCCGATCTTCCGGCACCACACCCTTCCAGAAGTTGCCTCCGGTGGCGAGCGCGTTGCGCACGTGCCGCTCCGTCACTTCGAATCCATGCGGCTGTGCGGCGATGCGCGCGACCTCGACGTAGGCGCCCACCGAATCGATCAGCGTGCCGTCCAGATCGAACAGAACCGCTTTCGCGGCGAGCGGTCCGCACAGTTCCACCCTGACCAGCGCGCCTTCGTCCAGCGACAGATGCCGGCGCACCGGCAGCGCGGCGACCAGCTCGAGCTTGTCCTCGGGATAGCCCTCGATCTGCGGCAGCACCAGCGCGGCCGGGACGCGGCCCTCGATGCGCACCGGATAGCAGCGCGCGCGGCAGAACGCGGCGTCCCCCGGTTCCATCGCGTGGCCGGGCAACTCGCGCCAGCGCCGCCAGCGCCTGCGGTTGGCTTCGTCCCCGAGCTCCAGATTGACCGTCCCGGGATGCGGGTCGATCCCTGCCAGATCCATGAGTTGACGCCGCACCCAGTCTATCTGCGTGAAATCCGCGGCCTGCCCGAGGCCGCGCATCAGTCGCCCTTCGATTACCGTCATTGATCTGACCTGCTCATTGCTGGAACGGAAATCATAGCGTGGCGCCTGCACCGACGCACCCCGGCCGACCTTGGGGTCGCCTTCAGGTTCCGGCGGGGATCAGCCGGCGTATTTCTGCACCGACTTGGCCATCGCCATCACGTTCTCCGGCCTGGCCTCGTCCGGAATGCTCGCCGCGCCATCGAGTATGAATCCGCCGCCCTTGCCTACCTTCGTGATCAGAGTCTTGCAGTACTGGTCGACTTCCTCCGGCGTGCCTGTGCACAGGAGCGAGGTCGGCACGTTGCCGCGCAGGCACACCGTATCGCCCAGGATCTCCTTGGCGCGGACCAGATCGGTCTGCTCGAACCAGTACACTGCCTTGCAGCGCGGGATATCGCCGATATGCTCCAGGCGCGAGCTGCAGTTGCCCTCCCAGAACACGACCGGAATCAAGTCGTGCCCGATCAGGTGCATCATGATCTTGCGCAGCCCCGGCCAGTAGAAAGTGTTGAAGTTCCGGGGTGACATGAAGCCGTCCAGCCCCCAGTGCAGCGGGATGAAGACGTAGGGCGTACCGCCGGCACGGGTTTCCTCGACCACGCCGTGCAGCAGCAGGTCTCCCACCCGGTCGATGGTCGCCAGCAGCTTGTCCTTGTTGCGCAGCATGTCGAGCATCCCGCCCTTGGAGCCGCGCAGGAAATCCGTGACGTGATCGTAGGGCGCTTTGCAGAAACCGCCGCCCACCGATGGAAAGCCCAGGCCGTTCATCCGCGTGACGAACCCGATGGTCTGCTGGGCCGCCAGTTCGGCGCGCTCGCCCACCTCGAGCAGCCGGCGCAGGCTTTCGCGCAGCGCCGGATCGGCAAACCCCCGCATATTGCCGATAAAACGCCACTCCGAGAGCGAGGGGAAATCCGGCATGCGCGCCAGGCCTTCGAAGGCGCCGGCGACGCGCGGCAGGTATTTGCGGAAATAGTATCCGGTCGGATCGGACAGATACTCCTCATACTCCTTCGCGGGCATCAGCTCCTTGTCCAGGTACTGGAAGGTCGCATTCGGATCGGTACCGTGCCCGGGCCACTTGAACAGCCGGTAATCCAGCGCATCCAGGGTCGGACCGTATACGTACAGCGATGGTATATAACCGTCCGGCTCGAGCCAGAGCAGGACTTGCTCGAGCGCCGCGGCCGACTTGTCCGCGTCGTACATCTGCTCCTCGAAGCTGATGCCGGCAAGTTTCGCCGCCCAGAAGCGGGTGCCGAACACGAACGGGATCCGGTCGGTCTCCTTGAGCGCCACCTGGTCGAGCAATCGCCGGTTGCGTTCCTCATACAGCGCGCTGGACATAGCATTCACTCCCGTTGCCGTCGAACTGCCTCGCGATCGGCTCGATTGTCAAGCTTCTGCATGCCGACCGATTTCGATTCTACGCAATCGCACAAAGAATGAGCGATCCGTTGCGATGTCGATGGTTGCCGGGCGATCAGGCCCAACATCGGAAAGTTAATCACAGCTTATCCACGGGTTCTGTGGATATGTCAGGCGACCTTGCGCGCGAGGAACACGGCGTTCCTGCCCTCCCCCTCGCACAGCGACAGCGCGTCGCCGCCCCTCGACCGATCGGGCAGATCGGACAGCACCGCGCACAGAAAATCGTTCGGCTCGGTGCCGTAGGCGTAACCGGACTCGGCGAAGCGCGCGTCCCAGAAATGCGCATCAGTCGTTTCCACGGGTCGCGTAGCCCCTCCTCCGGAGATGATCCGGTCTGGCGGCATTGTACCGGCATATGAGGCTGTCGCCGGAGCACGTGCTTCGAGCCTGCAGGCCTCGTCGCCCTTTTTCAACGGTCGGCGCGTATGCAGTACACTCTCGCGCTGCAGCAGGACGCAGCCAGTCGCGTCGCGGCAGCAGCGAACCCTCCCAGACTACAGTCACACGCATTGACCATGACCAGCCGTTACAGACTGGGTATCGACGTCGGTGGCACTCACACCGACCTTGTCCTGCTCGATCCTGCCGACGGCTCGATCGCGGTCGAGAAGGTGTCGACGACGCCGGCGAACCCGGCGATCGGGATGCTGAACGGCATCGCCAAGTACGCCGCGCGCGGCATCGACCTTTCCGCCGTCGAATTCTTCTCCCACGGCACCACCATCACCACCAACGCGCTGCTCGAATTGCGCGGCGCAAAGGTCGGCCTGCTGATCAATCGCGGCTTTCGCGCCGTCCAGGAAATGCAGACGCAGTCGCGCGACGGCAATCCTTTCGACTACTTCTACCAGAAGCCGGTCCCGATCGCCCCGCAAAGTCTCACGCGCGAGATCCCGGGCCGCGTCGATTACGCAGGCGCCGAACTCGAACCGCTCGACGAGCAGTCGGTTCGCAACGCCGCCGCGGAACTGAAGCAGGCGGGCGTCGTCTCGATCGCGGTCTGCTACCTGTACTCCTACATGAACCCCGCGCACGAGGAGCGCACGCGGGCGCTGATCCGCGCGGACTTTCCGCAGGCCCACATCTCGCTCTCCTGCGAAGTGCTGCCGCGCGTTCGCGAATGGCCGCGCATGTCGGCGACGCTGCTCAACGCCTATCTGGCGCCGGTACTGGTCAACTACATCGCCGATCTGGGCTCCGGACTCGATCGCGCGGGCCTGCACACCCAGCAGCGGTTTCTGATGCAGTCCAATGGCGGGGTCATGCCGTTCGCCGCCGCGGTCACCGGCCACACGGCGGTGCACACCCTTCTGTCCGGACCCGCGGCAGGCGCGCAGGCAAGCGCCCACCTGCTGCGCGAGCAGGCGCTGCGCGGCCTGGTGACGCTGGACATGGGCGGCACCAGCTGCGACATCGCATTCATCGAGGGCGGCGCGCCGCTCGAAGTGACCGAAGGTGTCGTCGCGCGGCGCCAGTTGGATATCCCGTCGCTCGACCTGACCTCGATTTCGGCCGGCGGCGGTTCCATCGTCTGGATCGACCGCGCCGGGTTCCTCAGTGTCGGGCCGCAGAGCGCGGGCGCGGTGCCGGGCCCGGTGTGCTACGGGCAGGGAGGCAAGGATCCTACGGTAACGGACGCCGATATCGTCTGCGGTTTTCTCAACCCCGATTACTTTCTCGGCGGCAGCCAGCGCCTGGACACCGGGTCGGCGCGCGAGGCCATCACCGCCCGCATCGCGGGCCCGCTGAAAATGACGCTCACCGAGGCGGCAGCCGGCATTCGCCGCATCGTCGACATGCGCATGGCCGACGAAGTGCGCGTGTTCGCGGCGCGGCGCGGCGTCGACCTCAATGACTTCACGCTGCTGCCGTTCGGCGGCGCGGGCGCGGTGCACGCGGCCGCGGTTGCAGAGGAACTCGGCATGCGGCGCATCATCGTGCCGCTCCATCCCGGCGCGTTTTCCGCGCTCGGTTTGCTGTGTACCGATGTCGTGCACGACCACATGCGCTCGGAGCTCAGGCCGCTCGATCAACTCGACCCCGCGCACGCGGAAGACGTATTTCGCGCCATCGAGGCGCGCGCCCGCACCGAACTGTCGGCCGAAGGGCTCTCGCCTGCCCAGGCCCGGTTCCAACGCGAGCTCGATCTGCGCTACACGGGGCAGGGCTACGAGCTGCGCGTGCCGCTGGCCGGACTGTGGACGGACGCGCTCGACGCGCGCTCGCTCGCGGCCGTACGCGCGCGCTTCGACGAGGTTCATGCCCGGATCCATGGCCACGCCGCGAGCGAAAAGGGCGTCGAACTGGTCAGCTACCGCGTGCGCGTTCGGGTGAGCGTGCCCAAATTCGAGCCGCGGCCGGCGGCGGCGCGTGCGTCCGCGCCGGCTCCGGCTGCGGCAAACAAAGGAACCCGCCGCGTATTCTTCGCCGCCGAGGAGGCGATCGAGACGCAAATCATAGACCGGCAAAAGCTCCCGGTGGGCGCCACGTTCGACGGCCCGGCGATCGTCGAGCAGTTCGACGCGACCACCGTGGTGCCGCCGGGCTGGACCGCGCAGGTCGACCGTTTCCACAACCTAGCGCTCGAATTCAAGGACTGACCATGGCCGACGCGATCACCATCCAGGTGGTGCGCAACAGGGTGGCGAGCCTGATGCAGGAGATGCATTACCATTTCTACCGCTCCGGCTACTCGACCATCATCCGGGAATCGCGCGACTTCAGCTGCGTGATTCTGGACGCGAACGGCGGGCTGATCGTCGCTCCGCCCATGTTTTTTCACGCGCCGGTCTACCGGCACCTGGTCGCGAAGATCTTCGAGCTCTACGGGCAGCAAGGCATCGCCGACGGCGACATGGTCGTCTGCAACCACCCCTACGAGGGCGGCCTGCCGCATGTGTCCGACATGGCCTTCGTCGCGCCGATTTTCAGCGGCGGCACGCTGGTCGGCTTTTCCGGATCCATCGCGCACAAGGCCGACGTCGGCGGCACCATGCCCGGCAGCACGTCCGCCAGCGCCACCGAAATATTCCACGAAGGACTGCTGTTGCCGCCGGTGCGCATCCGCACCGCCGGCGCCTTCAACGCCGACCTGGAGCGGCTGATTCTCGCCAACAGCCGCCAGCCCGATCTGGTGCGCGGCGACATGCACGCGCAGATGGCGGCGACGCACATGGGCGTCACGCGCATCCAGGACGCCTGCCGCCGGCTCGGCTCGGCCTCGGTGACCGAGGCCTTCGCGGCCATACTCGGCGGCGCGGCCGACGAGCTTCGCGCGGCGATTGCCGCGCTGCCGGAGGGCGAAGCGTCGGCCGAGGGCTGCATGGACAGCGACGGCGTCGAGCGCGACCGGCCGGTGCGGTTCGCCGTGACCGTGCGCGTGGCTGCCGGCGCCATCAGCTTCGATTTCACCCGCAGCGACCGCCAGGCGAAGGGCCCGGTGAACCTGCGGCCGTCGATGGTCGAGGCCTGCGTTTTCTATGCGCTCATCGGCGCGCTCGACCCCAGGCTGCACTACAACGACGGCATGCGCGGGGCGGTCGAATTCAAGTACGCCCCCCGCACCATCACCAACGCCAGCCCGCCCGCACCGGTGAGTTCGTACCAGACGGCGAATCTCAAGCTGGTCGACGTCATCCTGGAAGCGCTCGCCCCGTTCCGGCCGGAGCGCGCCGTCGCCAATGCCGGCTCGAGCGGCGCGCTCTCGATCTCATGGCAGGACGGCGGACGTCCCGGCCAGTCGACGATGCAATACGAGATTCTCGGGTCGGCCTACGGCGGCGGGCAGGGCAACGACGGCGCCTCCGCCACGGCGACGCATCTGAGCAACCTGCATGTCACGCCGATCGAAATTCTCGAATCCGAGTTTCCCTGCCGCATTACTTCCTTCGCGATGGTGCCCGACTCCGGCGGTGCCGGCGAATACCGCGGCGGGCTCGCCTATCGTCGCACCTACGAGCTGCTGCAGGATGCCGTCGTCGTGCGCCGCTACGATCGCGCCCGTTTCCCGCCCGGCGGCGTGGCCGGCGGCAAGCCCGGCG
>Ga0154717_1048_pt1 | contig 20366 bp, 20 predicted proteins | sample Rifle2008BG16ft_FD_105725 | JGI IMG/M metagenome (GOLD analysis project Ga0154717, IMG submission 105725) | Betaproteobacteria bacterium RBG_16_64_18
CCGCGAGCGGGCGCGCGCTTTCGATCGGGCGCGACGAGGGCGCGACCAAGCTGCTTTTCGATCCAATTACGAAGCGGATTCTCGGCGCGGGGATCGTGGGCGTGAATGCCGGCGAGCTGATCGCAGAACTGGTGCTGGCGCTGGAGCTGGGCGCGGACATGGAAGACATCGCGCTCACCATCCACCCGCATCCCACGCTGTCGGAAACCGGGAACTTCGCCGCCGAGACGGCGCTGGGCACGATCACGGATCTTTACATGCCGAAGAAGAAATGAACCAGGACGAGCTCAAGCGCGCGGTCGCCCGCGAGGCGGTGAAGCATGTGGTGGCCGGGACCGTCCTCGGCGTTGGAACCGGATCTACAGCCGACTATTTTATCGACGAACTGGCCGGGATCAAAGCTAGCATCCCCGGTGCGGTGGCGAGCTCGGAGCGGTCGGCTGCGCGGCTGCGCAAGCACGGCATCACCGTGCTGGACCTGAACAGCGTGGACGACATCCCCGTCTACGTGGATGGCGCCGACGAGATCACCGATCACCTGCACATGATCAAGGGCGGGGGTGGGGCGCTCACGCGCGAGAAGATCGTCGCCGCGGTGGCGAAGAAATTCGTCTGCATCGCCGACGAGTCCAAGCTGGTGCCGGTGCTGGGAATCTTTCCGCTCCCGGTGGAAGTGATTCCCATGGCACGCGCCTATGTCGCGCGCGAACTGGCGAAGCTCGGCGGGCAACCGAAGCTGCGTGAGGGGTTCACCACGGACAACGGCAATGTCATCCTCGATGTCCACGGCCTGCGGATTCTCGATCCCGTAGCGCTAGAGGTGGCGATCAACCACATCACCGGCGTGGTGACCAGCGGACTGTTCGCGCGGCGCGGCGCCGATGTGCTGCTGCTCGGAACGGCTTCGGGCGTGAAGATGCTCACATCGAAATAGGTCCGCGCCGTCGCCGAAGAAATGTATAAATAAAAGAGAATCTGAACAGGGCTCGCTACAAATCCAGCCATGTCCTGAGCGCCCCTTCCAGTTGGGACAGCTCCGGAACATCCAATCGGCCAACCGGGGGCAATTTCAGGGCCGACCGTGGCACGGTGACCACCTTGTCGGCCATGATCCAGGAGTCACGATCCAATCCGCTCCGGCGGCCGGTGGTGATCGCTACACGCACGTAAAGCGCGCCGAGATCAACACTGGTGATCGGGCAGACCGTGACGCTTTCCAAAAGATCGAGAGTTTCGGTCGCTTGTACCACTACGACCGGACGCGGCTTGGTGGTGTAAGGCCCCTTGACCGCGACATAGACAATATCGCCGCGTCGGAGGCTCATTCAGGCAATTGGATGAGTTGCTGCCAGCCGGTGTCACGACGATCCGCTGCCGCGATCAGCTTGCATTGGCGGCGCAGTTCAGTAATGAACGCCTTCGAGTGACGGGCCTTCTTCGAGCGCGGGGGCTTGCGTGCCGGCGCTAGGCGACGACGGGTATCAGGTGCGTTCATGGTGCCCTCAAATGCAATTTGGCCTTGAAAATATTGTACATCGAAGGTCTACATCCGGTTTGCCTTCGTCAGCAGCCCGCCGTCAGGCGGATTCAACGCTACTCTATGCGGATATTAAGAGCAAATTGCGCGGCGGGACGAACCCGATCACTAATGCTGAAGGCGCTGTGCGCGTAGAACCTTTCAACGAACTGCGGCCTTGCTGAATATTCGGAGAACGAACTGACACCAGCGTGATGGAATTAGTTATTGGAAGTTCAACGCCAAGAAAGGGGTATTTGGTGGAACTTTCGCTGGCCTTACCTCGTGAATGATCCCCTTGTCTTTGGCGAAAACCAAATCCTTGGTTTCACCTTGTCCATAGAGAACATCTAACTCGGCCTCCGTGAGCTTTGTCCTCTCAGTAATGATGCCGGACATTCGCCTCTCCGTAGCGGCAAAAGTATCGATGTTTTCGCGAAGCTGATTCCTCGTGAGCTGCACTCCCGGCGGGAGCGACCAGCTTAAGCCGTGAAAAAGGAAACTGGAGTGGGAACATGCATAGCGCTTTTCCGCAGCGAGAAAAACCACATTCCCAATCGAATCAATATTGGCAATATTGTGCATCGTAACTGACGCAGGCAACGCGCGGAGGAAGTTATATAGCATGATCCCGGCGTCAACCGAGCCCCCAGTCGACGAGAACAACATATAGAGCTCCGTTGCGCGTGTCTGCTCTATAAACTGAGCACAGGAGGTCATCAGTGCACGTACCTTCGGCTCGACAATTACGTCGCAGTAACTGACATACGCGGTGCTCGGCATGGTGTCCCCCATAGTGAATTAGACTAAGAATATTAGGTAACAAAATATTAACTAAACCGATTTCGTCCCCGCATCCATATAAAGGCCTACACAGCCTAGGCCTTTAGCGGCCCCCAGTGTTGGCCGAGGACCGCCTTCAACTTAGCTATGCCACCTTGCCTTTCAATGCCCCGAATTTGGAGCCTAGCGCCCGCTTTATGCTCTGCTCAATGTGCCAGCGAGGGAGGACGACTGCAGTAAGTCCCTCCTGCGATAGCATGGATTGAACATCTTCGATTGACCAGTGCCGGGCGTTGCGCAGCGTGTTGGAACTGAGGACCGCTTCAACCAGAGACTGCTCAAACCACTCGCGCACCACTTCTTGAACAACGGGATGTGCTCCCGGAACGCTTCCGAAGTAATCAGTCCACCGTTTGATCATATCGGCGAATACTCGGAAGTCCGCGTTGATCTGAAGCATATTGTCTTTCTCCAGATACTTTGCGGCGCGGTCCTCCATTTCCCCCACCGGCCGTGTGCCATCTGCGACGCTGACCCAGCGCACTATCGGAAACAGATCAGGCTTCGTGGTCGTACCCGGAACCCCGTTTTCGGTTAGGAAAAGAGAATAGATAGACGGGGTCGCGCCTGGCTGTGACCCTGCTCCACCAGCACCCCTCCCCTTCCCCTCGCCTGATCGCGTCCCGCCCCCGGATGCCTGTGTATCTCCTCTTACAAGCAATGGACCGCCTTTAATGGGACGGTAGCGGCTGAGTTTAAAAAGTTCTTCGATTTGTTTTAGTCGATCCTTGATCGAGTCCTTGTGATCTGATGCCTTCGACCCCGCTGCAATGGCTTCCATGTGCTCGGTGATCTCTTTCGGCATGGCCTGCCGAAACTCGTCTTGCCAGTCGGCCCACGGCAGAGTTTTGCCATTGATGATAAGAGCGGTGCGGGCCGTATTCGTTAAGATTTCAACGCCTGCGACTTCGATCGGTTCCACATAGATGACAACCTGGGTGTAGCCAAATATCACACCAAAGTTTTGAAGCGCGGCTGTATTCCCGCGACCTACAGTTGTCTCGTACAACTCATCCTTCCATAGAGCTGCGCAGTGCCCCGACGAGCCGATAAAACCTGTGTTTTGGGATAACGCACTCTCACTGCGTAGAATCCACCAATGGACGCGTGCATTTGTGATTTCTACGATCCCACTGGCCGAGGCATGATCGTCTAGATACTGCTTCTGACCGATGATCGTGCGCAAGACGTTTCTATCCTTGTCGCTGCGGTCGTTCTCCCAACCTTCCCGGGCCTTGACCACAACACCCTCGGGAAACCGAAAGTAACGCGTGTTAAGGTATTTCGTGACCCACCGCGATGGGCTTGGCGCACCCTCTGGCGGAGCCATTGTATTGGTGTCCTCCGCCAACCCATATAGGACAACCTTCGTGCCGTGCGTGTCGATCATGTCGGGCTTTACAGAATTCTCAACATGAGCCCAATGACCCCACGAATCATCCGGTCGCCGAATTTGCATCAGCCCGTATTCGCCTGATTGCGGGTCCTTCCAAAAGTGAATCATGGAACCGACGTTGTCGCGCCAGGACAAGTAGACGAGTCCTGCAGGGTTGCGAGTCGCAGCGGCGATTTTTGCTCCGACGCCGTAGTTAGCGTTGTGCGCTTGGACTCCACCGGACGAGGACAGGTGGTTGATGTACCGGAGCATATCCTCCCCGGTCATTCCATCACCGTTGTCGGTTACGCATAGCTTATAGATGCCCGTGAGATCGTATGTGGTCCAGTCGACATCCCAGACAATCTCTCCGGACTTCTTGGGCGTGCGAAGGATTGCTTCGATCGAGTTCTGCGTAAGCTCCCGCAGGAACTGCAGATCACTACAATCCTTGGCCATCCGATCCAACAGGAAGCCGGTTTGCTCAACAGAAAAGAGAAGCGTGCCCGAATGGGCAAGAGGTGTGGTCATGACAAATTCCTTCTTTAAGTGAGAGGTAGGTTTGGCGACCTCTCGATTAACAAGGTGTCGGCGAAGATGACTGACTGAGCGAGGCCGAAGCCTAGGTCCGTCAACCACTTAATCGACGAAGGAAATCTTACTCTGAAGTGTCCAGTGTGACCACTTTGCACCAGCAACCCCACGAAGCCGTGATGCGGCGGTGCTGGATACACAATGGAGACACTGCTACAAATGAAAGCGGCCACTATCATTAGTGGCCGCTTGAATATTGGTTGGGCGTGTAGGAGTCGAACCTACGACCTACGGATTAAGAGTCCGACAGTCCCTTTCAGCCTTTGGGCGGCACGTATCCGGTCGCAGCGTCCGCGCCGTCGCCGAAGAAATGTTTCTCCATCTGTTCGGCCAGGTATTTCCTGGCGTGCGGATCGGCCAGCGTGAGCCGGTTCTCGTTGATCAGCATGGTCTGGTGCCGCAGCCATTGCTGCCAGGCTTCTTTCGAAACGTTCTCGTAGATGCGCTTGCCGAGTTCGCCCGGGTAGGGCGCGAAGTCCAGCCCCTCCGCGTCCTTGCCGAGCTTGATGCATTTCACCGTGCGTGCCATAGGGTTCATCCTTCTCTAAAGCAGGGCATTCTAGCCGCGATCAGAGCGCCTTGAGGAGCACCTTCGAGCGCCGCTGCCAGTTGTAGAGCGAGCGCCTGGCCTGCGGAAGCGTCGACAGGGGGCTCTCGGCAAAGCCGCGCTCGATGAACCAGTGGGTGGCGCGCGTGGTGAGCACGAACAGCTTGCGCAAGCCGCGCTTTTTGGCCTGCACCGACAGGTGCTCGACCAGCTTGTCTCCGTGCCCCAGCCGGCGCGACTCCGGCCGCACCGCGAGTGCGGCCAGCTCGGCCGCCTTGCCGGAGGGAAACGGGTACAGCGCGGCGCAGCCGACGATCATGCCGTCGTGCTCGAGCACGAAAAAACGCTGGATCTCGCGCTCCAGCAGTTCGCGTCCCCGGTAGACCAGCGTCCCGTCGGCTTCCAGCGGTTCTATGAGTTGCAGGATTCCGCCGGCGTCGTCGATGGTGGCCGGGCGCAGCCTTTCCAGCTTGTCGGCGGTGAGCATGCTGCCGGAGCCTTCTCGGGTGAACAGCTCGATCAGCAGCGCACCGTCCACCTGGTGCGACACCAGGTGGGCGCGCGGCACCCCGCCGCGCACCGCCTCCATCGCGTGCTCCAGGTACAGGCGCGTGTCGGCCGAGAGCTGCTTGCCGCCGGCGAGCAGCTGCGCGGCTTCCTGCACCGACAGTTCGGCGACAAGCTCGCCTTGCTCGTCCACGACCGGCCGGTCGGTGAGGAATATGAGCTTGTCGGCCAGGAGCGCCTTGGCGGTGGCCACCGCCACGTCCTCGATCGACAGGTTGAACACCTCTCCGGTCGGCGAGTAGCCGATGTTGGAGATGATGACGATGTTGCCTGCGTCCAGGCATGCGGTGACCGCGGCCGCATCGACCTTGCGCACGGCGCCCGTGTACTGGAAATCCACGCCGTGGTGCACGCCGTAGGGCTGGGCGGTGATGAAGTTGCCCGAGACCGTGTTGATGGCGGCGCCGGCCATGGGCGAGTTGGGGAGCCCCTGCGACAACAGGGCTTCCATCTCGACGCGCAGCACGCCTACGGCCTGCTTGACGCATTCGAGAGCCACCGGATCGGTGACCCGCACCCCGTCCTTGTAGCGCGAGCGGGTCTTGCGCGCCTTGAGCTGCGCTTCGATCTGGGGTCTGGATCCGTGCACCAGCACCAGCCGGATGCCTGCGCTGTGCAGCAGGTTGATGTCGTGCGCAAGCGCGATGAACTTGCCTTTGGCCACCACTTCGCCGCCAAAGGCGACGACGAAGGTCCTGCCGCGGAAGGCGTGGAAATAGGGCGCCACCGACCGGAACCAGGCAACGAACTGCGCATCGGATTCGATCTGCATCGGCTTTCTCCCTGAAGCGCTCGATTCTAGGCAAGCTCAGAGCCGGTGTCACGCTGGTTCAGAGGCGGGTGGTCGGAACCAGGCCGGCTCTCCGGGTTTTGCATTCCCTGATCTCCCGATTTTGGGACGTTGCAACTTCGCAACGTCCCAAAATCGGGAGACGGAATAGAAGCCAAAACCTTCGCCAATGAGGTTAATAGTGGATACGGACTCAGACGTCGCCCCACATCGCCTGCAGCGCGGCGATGGCCGCAAGCGGGGCAGTCTCGGTGCGCAGCACGCGCGGCCCGATCCGGACTGCAGTGAAACCCGCCATGCGCACCCGGCCCTGCTCATCCTCGGACAGACCGCCTTCCGGGCCGATCAGTACGATGACCCTGTCGGCGGGCGCGAGTTCGCGCAGCCGGACCGCACCCGAGGGCGAAAGGAGCAGCCGTTGTGCGTCGGCGTGCGCGCCGGACAGGAATTCGCCCAGCGTCGCCACGGCGTGGACCTCGGGCAGACGATTGCGGCCGCACTGCTCGCAGGCGGCGGTCACCACGTTGCGCCAGTGGGCGAGGCGCCTGTCCGCGCGCTCCTCCGACAGGCGCACCAGGCTGCGTTCCGTGGCGAGGGGCCGTATCGCGCGCACGCCGAGCTCGGTCGCTTTCTGCATCGCGAAATCCATCCGGTCGCTGGCGCACAGCCCCTGGGCGAGCGTGATCTGGATGCCGGACTCGCGTTCCAGGTCGCGCCAGGCGAGCACGCGCGCGCGCACCGCATTCCTGGTCACCCGGGACAGGGTGCCCTCGTATTCGCCGCCCGAGCCGTCGAAAAGCGTGAGCGGATCTCCGATGCGCAGGCGCAGCACGGCGACATGCCGCACGACGCGGTCCGCCAGATCGACCTCTGCGCCCGGGGCGAGCGGCCCGTCGACGAAAAACCGCGGGGCAGCCGATGAAGGGAATTCGAGCATGCTAAGATTCTAGCAATGCATGGTTTCGGAACACTGACGGGTCATGGGGCGCAGTCCTCTGTCTCGATCTGTCGGTTATCCCGCGGTGCTTCGGCAAGGTAAACTGGATTATTTTCGTGAAAGAGGAGTGAATCGTGAAACTGGACATTTTCAACCATATCGCCCCCAAGAGCTATTGGGACCGCATGCTGGAAGTCGTGCCGACCGCCAAGGCCATCGACATGCACAAGCGCGTGCGCGACATACCGTGCATGGTCGATCTGGACGAGCGCTTTCGCGTCATGGACAAGTTCGGAGACTACGCGCAGGTGATTTGCCTCCCCAACCCGCCCATCGAGGCGCTCGGCGGTCCGGCGATCGCCAACGAATTGGCCAGGCTCGGCAACGACGGCATGGCCGAGCTGGTGCGCAAGCACCCCAAGCGCTTCCCCGGTTTCATCGCCTCGCTGCCGATGAACGACCCGGACGGCCTGCTCAAGGAGGCCACGCGCGCGGTCAATGAACTGGGCGCGGTGGGTGTGCAGGTGTTTACCAACGTGAACGGGCGGCCGCTCACCGACGCGGCGACGATGCCGCTTTTCGATCTCATGGCGAAGATCGACCTGCCGATCTGGATGCACCCGGCGCGCGGCGCGGATGTCGTGGACTACAAAGGCGAAAAGAAGAGCCACTACGAGATCTGGTGGACTTTCGGCTGGCCCTACGAGACCAGCGTCGCCATGTCGCACATCGTATTCGCGGGCCTGTTCGACAAGCATCCCAACCTCAAGATCATCACCCATCATCTGGGCGGAATGATTCCGTATTTCGAGGGGCGCGTTGGTCCGGGCTGGGATCAGCTGGGCACCCGGACCTCGGACGAGGACTACACGCTGCTGCTCAAGAAGCTGAAAAAACGCCCTCTGGACTATTTCAAGCTGTTCTACGCCGACACCGCGACCTTCGGCTCGAGCGCGGCGATGGTGTGCGGGCTGGAGTTCTTCGGGGCCGACCATGTCCTGTTTGCCTCCGACATGCCGTTCGACCCGGAGAAGGGTTCGGCGTACATCCGCTGGACGACGGAGATTCTCGACAAGCTGCAGATCACGCCGGCGGAGCGCTCGGCGATCTATGAAGGCAACGCGCGCAAGCTGCTGAAGCTGAAATAGCGCCGCTTGCGGCGAAAAGACCTGCGCGCTGCGCGCGCCAACCTCGTTTCCCGCACGGATAAAAGGCATCCGTGCGGGAAACGAGGTTTTGGTTAGAACCAGGAAGGCTCAGGGAAGGTTTTATACAAGATCCTCGATCAGGCGCGGATGGTTTTATCATCCGTGTCTGATCGAGGATCCGCGCGGACGGGGAACCGTCCGCGCAACATCGCGGGAAAAATCCAAACCCCGACTCTTCGCCAACTCCGTCTGTGCCGCAGGCAGCAAAGGGAGTCGCCTGCGGTATACCCCGCTGCCGTGGTCGCTTTGCTGGTACAATGCTGCCCCGTTACTGCAGTGCTCCTCCTCATGTCCCGCATTTCCCGTCCCGTACGCAACCTCGCCATCATCGCCCACGTCGACCACGGCAAGACCACGCTGGTCGACAAGCTGCTGCGCCAGGCCGGCACCTTCGCCGCGCACCAGCACATCACCGACCGCGTCATGGACTCGAGCGACCAGGAGCGCGAGCGCGGCATCACCATCCTGGCCAAGAATACCGCGGTGGACTACGAAGGCGTGCACATCAACATCGTGGATACGCCCGGCCACGCCGACTTCGGCGGCGAGGTCGAGCGCGCGTTGTCGATGGTCGACGGGGTGCTGCTGCTCGTGGACGCGGTCGAGGGGCCGATGCCGCAGACGCGTTTTGTCACCCGCAAGGCGCTGGCGCAGGGCCTGGCGCCGATTGTGGTGGTCAACAAGATCGACCGTACGGGCGCGCGTCCGGACTGGGTGGTCAATGCGACCTTCGATCTGTTCGACAAGCTGGGCGCATCGGAGCAGCAGCTCGATTTCCAGGTGGTCTACACGTCCGCACTGCTGGGGTGGGCAACGCTCGAACTGGACAAGCCGAGCGCGGACATGCGGCCGCTTTTCGAAACCATACTCAGCCGCGTGCCGGCGCCCAAGGGCGATCCGGACCTGCCGCTGCAGCTGCAGATCAGCAACCTGGACTACTCGAGCTACGTCGGACGCATCGGCGTCGGACGCATAGCCCGCGGCCGGCTGCGTCCGGCGCAGGAGATTCTGGTGCTGAACGGCGACGAAGTGCCGGTCAGGGCCAAGGTCAACCAGGTGATGGGATTCAGGGGCCTGGAGCGAGTGTCGCTCGAGGAGGCGCTTGCCGGCGATATCGTGCTGGTCACCGGCGTGGAGGAGGTCGGAATCGGCGTCACGCTCACCGATGTCGAGCAGCCCGAGGCGCTTCCTCTTCTGAAGGTGGACGAGCCGACGCTGACCATGAATTTCCAGGTCAACACGTCGCCGTTCGCGGGACAGGAAGGGAAATTCGTTACCAGCCGGCAGGTGCGCGAGCGGCTGACCCGGGAACTGCAGAGCAACGTGGCGCTGCGCGTCGAGGACACCGAGGATGCCGATGTGTTCATCGTGTCGGGGCGCGGCGAGCTGCATCTCACGGTACTGCTCGAGTCGATGCGCCGCGAGGGCTATGAGGTTGCCGTGTCGCGGCCGCGGGTGGTGGTGAAGGAAATCGGCGGGGCGAAATGCGAGCCGTTCGAGATTCTCACCGCAGACGTGGAAGAGCACCACCAGGGTCCGGTCATGGAGGCGCTCGGCGCGCGTCGCGGCGACCTGCTCGACATGCAGTCCGACGGCCGCGGGCGGGTGCGGCTGGACTATCGCATCCCGGCGCGCGGTCTGATCGGGTTTCAGTCGGAGTTTCTCAACCTGACCCGCGGCAACGGCATCGCCAGCCACGTGTTCGACGAGTACGCACCGATGAAGCCGGACATTCCGTCGAGGCGAAACGGCGTGCTGGTCTCCGGCGAGCAGGGCGCGGCGGTGGCCTACGCTCTGTGGAAGCTGCAGGAGCGCGGCCGCATGTTCGTCAGCCCCGGGGAGCGGGTCTACGAGGGCATGCTGGTTGGCATCCACAGCCGAGACAACGACCTGGTGGTCAATCCGGTCCGGGAAAAACACCTCACCAATGTGCGTTCGTCGGGCAAGGACGACGCGATTCTGCTGACCCCGCCGATCAAGCTGACGCTGGAACTCGCCGTCGAGTTCATCGAGGACGACGAGCTGATCGAGATCACGCCCAAGTCGATACGCCTGAGAAAGCGGCTGCTGACCGACAGCGAGCGGCGCCGCGAGCGCCGCGCCGCTTAGTATTCGCTACAGGATGAGGGGAGCCATCCCCGCATGCTTGCCCTGGATGCGACTGTGCCGAAACAATCGCGCCCGCTACTTGGTGCAGGCCCAGGCGACGATCTCACACGCCTTGTGGCCACACAGGCGCAGCGCTTTGGTCTGCGCTTCGGCGCGTGTGGCGCCCGTGACGGCAAACGGCTTGCCCGGACCTTGCGCGACGGCGCCGCAGGCATTGTGAAAACTCAGCACCACCTCGCAGGCCGGATCACGGCATTGCTTGAGCGCTTCGACCTTGGCCTCGCGGGCGGATTTGAAGTCGTAGCTGTACCCGGTTGCGCGACTGGTCGGCTCGTAGGCGATGGCGCCGTGGGCCGATTTCTTCGGGTGCTTCGCCGCATGCGCCGATGCGGCGAAAGCAACGACCGCAGCGGCCGCCAAGAGGCTGGCTGTCCGCCTGCTGACAAGACCGCTGATGAGGCCGGCTAAGCCCATGCGCATAATCTAGCGCATATCCGGGAGCAATGATATCCGGACGCCTGTACTGCGAGGCTGGACCGCGGCTTGGAGGCAGCGCAACATTTCCCGCTTTGAGAGAACAGAGAGTCAAGACATGAGCAGCAGCAAGGCAAGACGTCGTGGTCCGCGCATCGTTGTGCGGCGCTCCGGCATACATGGACGCGGCGTGTTCGCGCGCCGCCGCCTCCGCGAGGGGGAAACCGTGTGCGAATACAAGGGTGAGCGCATCGGCGAAGCGGAATCCGGACGCCGCTATCCGGAGAACATGGATGACCTGAACCACACTTTCGTGTTTGGGGTCGAACATGACCTCAACATCGACGGCGGCGCCAAAGGCAACATTGCACGCTGGATCAACCACGCCTGCGACTCCAATTGCGATACCTACGAGAAGGACAAGCGGATATACGTGCGGGCCATCCGCGACATCCGGCCCGGAGAGGAGCTTTCCTACGACTATGCCATCGAGGCCGGCGAGCGGCTCACCAAAACGGTGAAGGCGCGCTGGCCCTGCTGGTGCGGGACGAAGAAGTGCCGGGGAACCGTGCTGGTCCCCGCCCTGAAGCCACGGAAGAAGGTCAAGCGCCGGGCCGCATGACCTTACTTCTGCGCCCTGGGGAGGCTATGGCCGCCTGCCGCTGAAGGTTAGCCAGACTTCGGGGAAGATTTTGGGTCTATACAGGTCTCCCTATTTCGGGAAGTTGCGAAGTTGCAACTTCCCGAAATAGGGAGATTGATAAAAGCCAAAACAAGACCGCCTGCGCGGTTTCGGCCAGTGGCGGATGACTCTCCGCTTGCACCGGACGCGACGCGTCAGTTCCCGTCCTTCTTCGGTGCGTCGGGAAGCACATAGCCCCTCTGGCGCAGCGTCTCGTCCACCCATCTGCGGTCGATGGTTCCGGCCGCGATGGCAGCGAGCGTGGCTTCTTCCTTCTGGCTCTGGGCGGCGGCAGCGGCGATGACTTCCGCAGCCATGTCCTGGGGCAGGGCAAGCACCCCGTCGGCGTCGCCGACGATGATGTCGCCGGGATTTACCACCATGCCGGCGATGCAGATCGCGACATTGATTTCCCCCGGGCCGTCCTTATAAGGCCCGCGGTGGGTGACGCCGCGCGCAAACACCGGCAGGCCTGAGCCGGCGATCGCATCCGCGTCGCGGATCGCTCCATCGATGACGAATCCGGCAATTCCGCGCTTGGCCGCGTGCGCCGTCATGATCTCGCCGATGATCGCCTGGGCCACCTCGCCGCCTGCGTCGACCACGATCACGTCACCGGGGCGAGCCATGTCGATCGCCTTGTGCACGAGCAGGTTGTCGCCCGGGCGAGTTTTGACCGTGAAGGCCGGGCCGACGAGCTTGCCGCCACGGTGGTAGGGCCGCAGCCCCGCCGCGGCACCGTGGTGGCGCTGCATGTTGTCGCTGATATTCGGCGTCGGCAGTTCTGCCAGGCGCCCCAGATGCCCCGTCGCGGGGCGGGGCGGGGAGGGAAGAATGCGAAAACCGATAGGTGAGGTGGGCATAAGTATCCGCAGAAGGCTGGTTATTCGAGGAATTTCAAGGTACTTGGCGAATGGTACCGCATCGAAGACGGGTTGCACCCAAGGGGTCCGGAAAAGGTGGCTTTTGCACCCCGATCGATAGCATCGGCGGTGGAATTGCCGGATTCGACCGGAGTTCCGTGGTCAAGGAGTCGGTTCCGAGGCACCTGTGCGCCCATGCCACAGGGTAAGCAGGCCCCCTACCCCCAAAATGGCGGGTTGGGCGAGGGAGAAAGGCCGAGAAATCCGGCTTCCTAGCTCCCGGATCGTCCAAAACGGTCGAATACCGGGGATGCCCTGATATAATTGGGCGCTTGGACCAATAACACAGGGAAATGACATCTGGATTTGCGTGACCGAGGGGCTAGGCAGGCGGACCGCCTTTATCGCTGCCGACGACCTCATCCGGCCGTGTTTATGGACCTCGCCTTCCGCGAGGCGGCGTGCGCTCCCGGCGCTGCCTTCCGAGCGGATGGCGGCATGTCAATCTGAGAAAGGAAGCAAGCATGAAGCTTTGTCGTTGGGGACGTAACGGGTTCGAGAAACCCGGCATGATCGACGCTCAGGCGCAGTTACGCGATCTTTCGGGCATTATTCCTTTCATCGACCAGGAAACGATTTCCCCGCGCGGCCTTGCGAAGCTGAGGAAGATCCGTCCCGAGTCGTTGCCCCTGGTGCGGGGCAACCCCAGGTTCGGCGTGCCCTACACGGGCATCTCGAAGATCGTGGCCATCGGGCTGAATTACGCCGACCACGCCCGCGAGTCCAATCATCCGATTCCGGCGGAGCCTATTATCTTCTCGAAGGCGACCACCTGCATCATCGGCCCCAACGACGACGTCGTCCAGCCTCGCAACTCCACCAAACTCGACTGGGAAGTGGAACTGGCTGTCGTGATCGGCACCAAGGCCCAGTACGTAACGCAAGACAAGGCGCTCGAGTACGTTGCCGGATACACGATACTCAACGACGTTTCCGAACGCGCCTTCCAGCTCTCGTCGAGCCAGTGGGACAAGGGCAAGGGCTTCGACACCGCAGGCCCGATCGGTCCGTGGCTGGTCACCGACGAAATCACCGATCCGCAGAACCTCGAGATGTGGCTCGACGTGAACAGCGAGCGCATGCAGACCGGGAACACCAAGACGATGATCTTCAGCGTGGCAAAACTTATTTCCTACTGCAGCCAGTTCTTCACGCTGCTGCCCGGGGACATCATCACCACCGGCACGCCCCCCGGCGTGGGCATGGGCAAGAAGCCCGACCCGATCTGGCTGAAGCCCGGCGATGTGATGACTCTGGGCATCAAGGGCCTGGGCGAGCAGCGGCAAAAAGTGCTCGCGGCGAAGTAGTCGGCGCGGATGCGGCCAGGAACGGGGCGGCTGCGGCTGCCCCTTTTTCGTTGTCCGGGTGCATATGAAAGTTGTGGTTCTTGGAGCAGGCGTCGTCGGCATCGCGAGCGCGTGGTATCTCGCCCGCGCCGGCCACGAGGTGACGGTGCTCGACCGGCAGGCCGAGGCCGGCCTGGAGACCAGTTTCGCCAACGGCGGGCAGATATCGGTCTCCCACGCAGAGCCCTGGGCCAATCCCACTGCGCCGCTACAGATGCTGCAGTGGCTCGGCCGCGAGGACGCACCGCTGCTGTTCCGGCCGCGCGCGGACCTCGACCAGTGGCTCTGGGGGGCACGTTTTCTCATCGAGTGCCTGCCGGCGCGCGCGCGGCGCAATACCGAGGCTGCGTTCGCGCTCGCCAGTTACAGCCGCGACTGCCTGCGCGCGCTTCGCCGCGAGACCGGCATTCACTACGATGAGAGCGAGCGGGGCATCCTGCACATCTATACCGCGCGCGGACTGCTCGAGCACGCACACAAGGAAGCAGCGTTGCTTCGCGCGCGCGGATTCGATGTCGCGATCAAGTCAGCCGACGAATGCGTCGGCATAGAGCCGGCGCTTGCGCATGCAAAGGCGAAGCTGTACGGCGGGGTCTATGCGGTCTCCGACGAGTCCGGCGATGCACACCTGTTCACGCAGCGGCTGGCGGCACTCGCGCGCGAGCAAGGCGTGCAAATTCGCTTCAACGTCAGCGTGAACCGCATCGAACTCGATGCGGGCCGGGTGTCTCGCGTGGTCATCGACGACGAGGTCGGGATCGAGGAATCGGTGCGCGCCGATGCATTCGTGGTGGCGCTCGGTAGCTACAGCCGGTTCGCGCTGCGCAACATCGGGATTTCGCTCCCGATCTATCCGGTCAAGGGGTACTCGATCACGATCGCGCTCGAGCCGGGCGACGAGGCGCCGAGCGTGAGCCTGACCGATCACGAGCGCAAGATCGTCATCTCGCGCCTCGGTGACAGGCTGCGCGTCGCGGGCACCGCCGAACTCGCGGGCTACGACACCGAGATCAACGAAGTGCGGTGTCAGGCCCTGGTGAGGCGCTGCTTCGAGCTGTTCCCCAACGCGGGAAAGCCGGATGCGGCGCAGTATTGGACCGGCCTGAGACCGGCGACGCCGTCCAACCTGCCGATCATCGGTCGTACCCGGTTTCCCAACCTCTATCTCAACACCGGCCACGGCACCTTGGGTTGGACCATGGCATGCGGCGCCGGGCAGGCGCTTGCCGACATCGTGTGCGCGAAGATGCCGGCGCCGAACTTCCGCTTTCTCGGGGTGGAGCGGAACTGAGCTGCGCTGCTGGCGATGGCGGTCAGCGCAACGCCTGCATTTCTCCCAGTGCCGAGTCGATCAGTCTGCGCGCGACGCTGATTCTCGAAGGAAGGCGCGGCAGATTCACGATGTTGAACCACCGCGCATCCTCGATTTCGACGCCGTCTATCCTGATCTCGCCGCTCTCGAACTCGGCATGGAACGCGATCATGAGCGAATGCGGAAAGGGCCACGGCTGGCTGCCGAAATAGCGCAGGTTTCGAACCCGCACGCCGACCTCTTCGCGCAGCTCGCGCTCCACGCACTGCTCGAGCGTTTCGCCCGGCTCGACGAAGCCCGCGAGCGCGCTGTACATGCCGCGCGCGAAGCGCGATGAGCGGGCAAGCAGCAGTTCGGGCCCGCGGCGTGCGAGGCACATCACCGCGGGCGCAAGCCGCGGATAGACGACGAGGCCGCATTCGGGGCATTCGCGCGAGCGCTCCTGGTCCTTCGGGCGAGTGGGGGTGGTGCAGGCGCCGCAGTACTGATGCGTGCGGTCCCAGTCGATAAGCTGCAGCGCCCGCCCGGCGAGCGCGAACAGTGGCTCTTCGAGGACGCCGTACAGCATGCGCAGGCTCTGCCAAGCCCAGCCCTGAGGTGCCTCGGTGTCCGGCTCGACTTCGCCGGAAAAACAGTGGACGCCGGTAAGCTCCCCCAGATATTGCGAGCGTCGGGGCGTAAATCCCATGTTCTCCGGGCTCGCCAGGCGAGGCAGAGCCACCGGTGGTGAGGTGGAGACAAGGAGATTCGAACCGCAGAACACGAACCACAATGCGCACTCGGGCAAGGGCCGGGGCGGAGCGATGGCCGGCAGGTAATCCGCCGGCCACTGGAATGGAATCGTCACTTTCGCAGTCGCCGTATCAGGCTCGAGGTGTCCCAGCGGCCGCCGCCCATTGTCTGGACCTCGGCATAGAAGCCGTCGATCATCTTCGTGACCGTCAGGTCTGCGCCGGTCTCGCGCGCGGTCTCTGCGCAGATGCGCAGGTCCTTGCGCATCCAGTTCACCGCGAAGCCGAAGTCGAACTGGTCATCCACCATGGTCTTGCCGCGGTTTTCCATCTGCCAGGAGGTGGCCGCACCCTTGGTGATGACATCGAGAACGAGTTTCATGTCCAGGCCCGCTTTGAGGCCGAAGTTGATCCCTTCGGCAAGACCCTGCACCACGCCTGCGACGCAGATTTGGTTCACCATCTTGGTGAGTTGCCCGCTGCCCGATGGCCCGAGCAGGGTTACCGCGCGCGCGAAATGCGCGATTGCCGTCCGTGCCCGCTCGAATGCCTGCGCGTCGCCCCCGACCATCACGGTGAGCGCGCCGTTCTCGGCGCCCGCTTGTCCGCCGGATACCGGCGCATCCAGAAACTCGAATCCGCGCTTTTTCGCCTCGGCGGCAAGCTCGCGCGCGATCTTTGCCGATGCCGTGGTGTGATCGACGAAGATCGCGCCTTTCGCCATGGCCTGAAAGGCGCCGTTCGCACCGAGGGTGACCTCGCGCAGGTCGGGATCGTCACCCACGCAGCAGAAAACGATTTCCGCCCCCCGCGCCGCCTCGGCCGGCGTACCGGCTGCCTTGCCGCCGAATTTGGCGACCCAAGCTTCGGCTTTGGCGCGGGTACGGTTGTAGACCGTCAACTCATACCCGCCCTTGACGGCCAGATGGCCGGCCATGGGGAATCCCATCACGCCCAGTCCGATGTAAGCCAATTTTGCCATGTGCATCTCCCTGTACGGATCAGCCGCTCGAGGCGGGTCCACCGAAATTATAGAGCGCGGAGGCCGCGGCGGCTCCGGCTGGATGTCGCGTGCCCCAGCCGGCGAGGAACGTGCCCGCCTCCTGGCGCAGGAATTCCTTGAGCGCGGGCGCGATCGGCGACAGGCGCTTCTGCGCCAGGTGAACAACGTACCAGTGGCGCACGATCGGCAGTCCCTGCACGTCGAGCGTCGCCAGTCGCCCGGTAGCGAGTTCGAGCCCCACGGTATGCAAGGACAGAAACGCAACACCCATTTCCGCCATCACCGCCTGCTTGATCGACTCGTTGCTCGCCATTTCCATGTTCACCTTGAGCGGCAGCGCATGGCCGGCGAACAGTCGCTCGAGCAGCCCGCGCGTGCCCGAGCCGGGCTCGCGCATGACGAAGGTTTCAGCGGCCACACGCTTCAGCGGAATGCGGCGCTTGCCGGCGAGCACGTGAGCGGGATGCGCTACGATCACGTGCGGGTGAGGTGCGAACGCCTCGGCAACCGTGTCCAGGTGCTCGGGCGGATGGCCCGTGATCGCGAAATCGATTTCGTTTGCCGCAAGCTGCGCGAGCACGGTCTCGCGGTTGTCGACCGAAAGCTTCGCTGTCACCCCCGGGTGCGTCTTCAGGAACCGCGCCAGCAGGGGCGGAGCGAAATAGGTCGCCGTGGACACCAGCGCGACGTGCAGCCGGCCCTGCTCCAGGCCGCGCAGCGAGTTCAGAGACTCCTCGGCCGCACGCAGTTCGTCGGCCACCGCAAGGCTGCGCCGGTATAGCTCCTGCCCCGCCTCGGTCAGATGGATCCGCTTGCCTATCTGCTCGAACAGCGGCAGTCCGGCCTGGCTTTCGAGCAGCTTCACCTGCATCGACACCGCCGGCTGCGTGAGGTGCAGTTCGCTCGCGGCGCGGGAGAACGAGAGCTTGCGTGCCACGGTCTCGAACACCTTGAGCTGGCGCAGGGTCGCGTGTTTCAGCGTCATATGCCGGCGGTCCCGTCAAATCGTTCGGTTGAACATAAGCAAAAGCTTATCAAAACGATAAGAAAATGTGAATTGTGTTTATGAATGCGCCTGCCGTACAGTTCGGGCACACACGCAGCATGCGAAGGAGGTCAATGTGAAACGATCCGCAGCCAAAGCTTACAGCGCCGGGGTGAAAGAATACCGGCAAACCTACTGGGAACCGGATTACCAGGTCAAGGACACCGACATCCTGGGCTGCTTCAAGATCACGCCGCAGGCGGGCGTGGACCGCGAGGAAGCCGCCGCCGCGGTGGCCGCCGAGTCCTCCACGGGAACCTGGACCACGGTCTGGACCGACCTTCTGACCGACCTCGACTACTACAAGGGCCGTGCCTACCGGATCGAGGACGTGCCGGGCGACGACACCTGCTTCTACGCCTTCATCGCCTATCCCATCGACTTGTTCGAGGAGGGGTCGGTGGTCAATGTGTTCACCTCCCTGGTCGGCAACGTCTTCGGTTTCAAGGCCATCCGGGCATTGCGCCTGGAGGACGTGCGTTTCCCGATCGCCTATGTGAAGACCTGCGGCGGACCGCCGCACGGCATCCAGGTCGAGCGCGACATCATGAACAAGTACGGCCGGCCGCTGCTGGGCTGCACCATCAAGCCCAAGCTCGGGCTGTCGGCCAAGAATTACGGCCGCGCCGTGTACGAATGCCTGCGCGGCGGACTGGATTTCACCAAGGACGACGAGAACGTCAATTCGCAGCCGTTCATGCGCTGGCGCGACCGCTTTGCCTTCGTCGCCGAAGCAGTGAAGAAGGCCCAGGCCGAAACGGGCGAGCGCAAAGGCCACTATCTCAACGTGACCGCGCCGACGCCGGAGGAGATGTACAAACGCGCCGAGTTCGCCAAGTCGCTCGACATGCCGATCATCATGCATGACTTCCTCACCGGCGGTTTCTGCGCCAATACGGGGCTGGCCAACTGGTGCCGCGAGAACCGGATGCTGCTGCACATCCACCGCGCGATGCACGCGGTGATCGACCGCGACCGCCATCACGGCATCCACTTCCGCGTGCTCACCAAGGCGCTGCGCCTGTCCGGAGGCGACCACCTTCACACCGGCACCGTGGTCGGCAAGCTCGAAGGCGATCGCGAGTCGACCCTCGGCTGGATCGACCTGCTGCGTGAACGATTCATCAAGGAGGACCGTTCGCGCGGCATCTTCTTCGATCAGGACTGGGGTTCGATGCCCGGCGCGTTCGCGGTGGCCTCCGGCGGCATCCACGTCTGGCACGTGCCCGCGCTGCTGTCGATTTTCGGCGACGACGCGGTATTCCAGTTCGGCGGCGGCACGCTCGGCCATCCCTGGGGCAATGCGGCCGGGGCGGCGGCCAACCGCACCGCGCTGGAGGCCTGCGTCGAGGCGCGCAACCAGGGCCGCAACGTCGACAAGGAGGGCAAGGACATCCTTAAGGCCGCGGCCAAATCCAGCCCCGAGCTCAAGGCGGCTATGGAGACCTGGAAGGAAATCAAGTTCGAGTTCGATACCGTGGACAAGCTCGACGTCGCCCGCGCCTGATGCGGGCTGTCGGCGACCAACCCAAAACGAGGCGCAAACCATCATGAGCGAAATTCAGGAATACCGGTCGCGGCTGTCCGATCCGGGGAGCCGCAGGTTCGAGACCTTCTCCTATCTGCCGCCGATGAGCGAGGCGCAGATCCGCAAGCAGGTCGACTATATCGTGAGCAAGGGCTGGAACGCGGCCCTCGAGCACACCGAGCCGGAGAACACGGCCGGCTCGTACTGGTACATGTGGAAGCTGCCTATGTTCGGGGAGACCAGCGTGGACCGGATCCTCACCGAGGCGGCGGCCTGCCGGCGTGCGCATCCGACTCACCATGTGCGCCTGGTCGGCTACGACAAGTACAAGCAGACGCAGGGCACTGCCATGGTCGTGTTCCGCGGCAAAACCGTGTAGCCATGGCGTTTGTTTCGGTGCGCCAGCCGCTTGGCCGGGAAATCCGCATTGCCGGGCGCTCGTCAGCAAGCAGATCCTTCGCTACACTGATAATGGCGCCGTAACAAGACGCCATTCGCTTTGGGTCCCGAGGAGGCGAACATGGCTCTGGAAGCACTGATCTTCGACATGGACGGAACGATGGCGGACACCGAGGAGGTACACCGTCAGGCCTTCAACGCCGCGTTCCTGGAGCACGGCCTGTTCTGGGACTGGCGCCCGCACGAGTACACCGAGCTGCTGAAGATTTCCGGCGGGCACGAGCGCGTCGCTGCCTACGTCGAGTCGCTGCGGGTGCCCGAAGACGAGAAGGCGAAGCTGCGCGAACTCGTGGGCCCGATCCACCGCACCAAGACGCGGATTTACAACGAGCTCATCACCGAGGAGCGGGTGCCGCTGCGCATCGGCGTCGCGCGGC
>Ga0154717_1097_pt2 | contig 19867 bp, 15 predicted proteins | sample Rifle2008BG16ft_FD_105725 | JGI IMG/M metagenome (GOLD analysis project Ga0154717, IMG submission 105725) | Betaproteobacteria bacterium RBG_16_64_18
CTTTTGCGGGACCGCCGTGGCCTCGTCGGCCTCCAGCATCAGGATGAGCGAGCCTTCGGCCACCTTGTCGCCGACCTTGATCCGCAACTCGCGCACCATGCCTGCCCGCGGCGAAGGAATCTCCATCGACGCCTTGTCCGATTCGAGCGTGACCAGAGAGCTTTCCGCTTCCACCCGGTCACCCGGCTTGACCAGAACCTCGATAACTTCGACGTCCTTGAAGTCGCCGATGTCGGGAACGCCGACTTCGATGATCTGGGTCATGGGTGATTACAGCAGGATGCGCCGGATGTCCGACAGCACCGAGGCAAGGTACGTGGTGAAGTGCGCGGCCAGCGCGCCGTCGATCACGCGGTGGTCGTAGGACAGCGAGAGCGGCAGCATGAGGCGGGCCACGAACTGGCCATCCTTGTAGACCGGCCGCATCGCGGATCTAGACACACCCAAGATCGCCACTTCCGGCGCGTTGATGATCGGCGTGAAGGCCGTGCCGCCGATCCCGCCCAGGCTGGATATGGAGAACGTCCCCCCCTGCATGTCGCCGGGCTTCAGCTTCTTGTCGCGCGCAAGCTTCGATATCTCGGCGAGCTCGCGCGCGAGGTCGAACACGCCTTTCCTGTCCGCGTCGCGAATCACCGGCACCACCAGCCCGCCGGGCGTGTCGACCGCAACGCCGATGTGATAGTACCCCTTGACGATCAGGTTCTCGCCCGTCTTGTCGAGCGAGGCGTTGAACTCCGGGTACTGCCGCAGCGCCGTGATGCAGGCCTTGATCAGAAAGGCGAGCATGGTCAGCTTGAAGCCCTGCTTCTCCGTATCGGCGGAACTGGCCTTGCGGAACGCCTCCAGATCGCTGATGTCGGCCTCGTCGAACTGGGTCACATGCGGGATCATCACCCAGTTGCGGTGCAGGTTCGCGCCCGAGAGCTTCTTGATGCGCGACCGCGGCCTGGTCTCGATCGGCCCGAACTTGGCGAAGTCCACCTGCGGCCACTCCAGCAGGCCCAGCGCGGCCCCTCCCGCGGGCGCGGCCGAGGGCACCGCAACGGGCGCGGCGCCCACGATCGCTTTCACGAACCCCTGCACGTCTTCGGTCGTGATGCGGTCTTTGGGACCGGTGCCCTTCACCTTGGCAAGATCGACACCCAGCTCGCGCGCGAACTTGCGCACCGACGGGCTGGCGTGGGGCTTGAAGGCCGCGGCCGCAGCGACAGGCTCGTATGGAACCGGCCCGGTGCGGGGGACCAGCACTGGGACATCGGCGCTCGGCGAACCCGATGCCGCGCCCGCTTCTTCACCTTTCGCCTGTGCCGTCTCGGCGGCGGGCGGAGACGCCGGAGGCGCTGCCGCGGGTGTCTCGCGCGCGGCGACGGGCGCGGCGCTCTCGACCCCTTCTTCGAGCAGCAGGATCACCGAGCCTTCGGCGACCTTGTCGCCGATCTTCACGCGCAGCTCGCGCACGATGCCCGCCGCGGGCGACGGAATCTCCATGGTCGCCTTGTCCGATTCGAGCGTGACCAGAGAGCCTTCCGTTTCCACCCGGTCGCCGGGCTTCACCAGGATTTCAATGACGTCGACGCCCTTGAAATCTCCGATGTCCGGGACCAGCACCTCCTTGATGACACCCATGCCGGTGCTCAGACCGTTGCCGGATTGGGCTTGTCCGGATCAAGCCCGTATTTCTTGATCGCCTGGGCGACCAGCGCAGGCTTGCACTCGCCCTGATCGGCAAGCGCCTTCAGTGCCGCGACCACGACCCAGTGGCGGTTCACCTCGAAGAACTGGCGCAGCTTTTGGCGCGAGTCGGAGCGCCCGTAGCCGTCGGTGCCGAGCACCCGGTACTCGCGGCCGCGCGGGATGAACGGCCGGATCTGGTCCGCGAAGGCTTTCAGGTAATCCGTCGCCGCGACCACCGGACCGGGACGCTCGCCCAGGCACCGCGTTACATAGGGTTCGCGCGGCGGCGCCTCCGGATGAAGCAGGTTCCACCGATCGGCATCCAGACCCTCGCGGCGCAGCTCGGTGAAGCTGGGCGCGCTCCAGACATCCGCACTCACCTTCCACTCGGCTTCGAGCGACTCGGCTGCGGCGATCACCTCGCGAAGAATGGTGCCGGAACCCAGAAGCTGCGCGCGCAGCTTGTGCTTGCCGCCTTCCTTGAACCGGTACATGCCCTTGAGTATTCCGCTTTCCGCGCCGGCCGGAAGCGCAGGGTGAGCGTAGTTCTCGTTCATCACGGTGATGTAGTAGAACACGTCCTCCTGGTTGGTCACCATGCGCCGCAGTCCGTCGTGAACGATGACGGCGAGCTCGTAGCCGAACGTGGGGTCGTAAGACACGCAGTTCGGTATCACCGACGACAGCACATGGCTGTGCCCGTCCTCATGCTGCAGCCCCTCGCCGTTCAGCGTCGTGCGGCCCGCAGTCCCGCCCACGAGGAAGCCGCGCGCCCGCTGGTCGCCGCAGGCCCAGGCGAGATCGCCGATGCGCTGCAGGCCGAACATCGAGTAGAAGATGTAAAAGGGCACCATTGCGACGTTGGTGGTGCTGTAGGCGGTCGCCGCGGCAATCCATGAACAGAATGCACCGGCCTCGTTGATCCCTTCCTCGATGATCTGGCCCGCCTTGTCCTCGCGGTAATACATCACCTGGTCGCGATCGACCGGCTCGTATTTCTGGCCCTCCGTCGCGAAAATCCCCAGCTGCCGGAACATGCCCTCCATGCCGAAGGTACGGGCCTCGTCCGGCACGATGGGCACGACGTGTCTGCCGATCGATTTGTCGCGCACCAGGGCAGTGAGCACGCGCACGAACGCCATCGTAGTCGAGATCTCGCGCTCGGTCGCCTTGAGCACCGCATCGAACGCCGACAGCGGCGGAACCTCGGGCACCCGGTCCGCCTTGCGGCGGCGCTGCGGCAGATAGCCGCCGAGCGCATTCCTGCGTTCATGCAGGTACTTCATTTCCGGCGAATCCGCCGGCGGCATGTAAAGCGGCAATTCGGCCAGCCTGTCATCGGGAATCGGAATCTTGAATCGGTCGCGCATCTCGCGGACGGTTTCCGGATCGACTTTCTTCAGCTGGTGCGTGGGGTTCCTCGACTGCCCTTGCTTGCCCAGGCCGTATCCCTTGATGGTCTTGGCAAGGATCACCGTGGGCTGGCCGCGGTGCTTCGCCGCCGCCGCGTACGCGGCGTAGATCTTGTGCGGATCGTGCCCGCCGCGGTTCAGGCGCCAGATGTCCTCGTCGGTCATGCGCGAGACCATGTCGAGCACCTTCGGGTGCTTGCCGAAGAAATGCTTGCGCACGAAGGCGCCGTCATTCGCCTTGTAGTTCTGGTATTCGCCGTCGACGGTGTCTTCCATGATTGCCTGCAGCAGACCGTCCTTGTCGCGCGCGAACAGCTTGTCCCAGTACGAGCCCCAGATCAGTTTGATGACATTCCAGCCGGCGCCACGGAAGCTGCCTTCCAGTTCCTGGATGATCTTGCCGTTGCCGCGCACCGGCCCGTCGAGCCGCTGCAGGTTGCAGTTGATGACGAAGATCAGGTTGTCGAGCTTTTCGCGCGCTGCCATGCCGATCGCCCCGAGCGACTCGGGCTCGTCGGTCTCGCCGTCGCCGACGAACGCCCACACCTTGCGGTTGGCGGTGTCGGCGATGCCGCGCGCGTGCAGGTATTTCAGGAACCGCGCCTGATAGATCGCCTGGATGGGCCCCAGGCCCATCGACACGGTGGGGAACTGCCAGAAATCCGGCATCAGCCAGGGGTGGGGATAGGAGGTGACGCCCTTGCCATCGACGTCGCGGCGGAAGTTGGCGAGTTGCTCGTCGCTCAGACGTCCTTCCAGATAGGCGCGCGCGTACACGCCCGGCGCCGAGTGGCCCTGGAAAAAGACCAGATCGCCGCCATGATCGGCCGACGGCGCATGCCAGAAATGGTTCTGGCCGATCCCGAACAGCGTACCCACCGAAGCGAAACTCGCGATGTGGCCGCCGAGTTCGTCGTCGTTCTTGTTCGCACGCGCGACCATCACCATCGCGTTCCAGCGGCAATAGGCCCGGATGCGATCCTCCAGCGCGTGGTCGCCCGGCGAGCGCTCCTCCAGGTGGGGAGGAATGGTGTTGACGTAAGCGGTGTTGGCCGAGAACGGAATGAAGGCGCCGGACCGGCGCGCTTTCTCGACCAGCGTCCCGAGCAGGTGATGGGCGCGCTCGGGACCCTCGCGCTCGATCACCGCCTCCAGAGCGTCGAGCCACTCCTTGGTTTCAAGCGCATCGGGGTCGCCTGAAGCAGAGAAATCGGGAACCGCGGACATGGGATCTCCTCCGTGGAACGGCATGCCTGAGTCCGGCTCATTCTAGCGGATGCGCCGCAGGCCAAGCCCTCGCGCCTGTCTGCCTCGTAAGCAGGAGCGCCTTGTTCGCATTGTAAAATCAAATCCCACCATACGCAATACGCCGCGAACGGTAGCGGAAAATGCGAAGCTCGGCTCTGACCGTCATAATGACGCCTTTTTCGCGGCGAACCTCGGCCCGCATGGACACGCGCATGGACACCCGGATCATCGACGGCACAGCCCTCGCGCGCGCGGTCCGCGACGCACTGCGCGTCCGCGTCGCGGCGCTCAAGTCGGCAGGCGTCGTCCCGGGTCTGGCGGTGGTGCTCGCGGGCGATGCCCCGGCCTCGCGCGTCTATGTGCGCAACAAGGGGCGCGCCTGCACCGAGGTCGGCCTGCATTCGGAGCAGCACGACCTGCCCGCTCAAGCGACCGAAGCCCAGATACTGGAGCGCGTGCGGCTGCTCAACGGCGATCCGCGCATCCACGGCATCCTGGTGCAACTGCCGCTTCCCGCGCACATCTGCGTCGAGCGGGTGCTGCAGGCGATCGCACCGGACAAGGACGCGGACGGCTTTCACCCGTTCAACGCGGGTCTGCTCGCTACGGGCCATCCGGCATTCGTTCCCTGCACGCCGGCCGGCGTCATGAGAATGCTCGATAGCGAAGGCATAGCTCCCGAAGGACGGCACGCAGTGATCGTGGGCCGCAGCAACATCGTCGGCAAACCGATGGCGATGCTGCTGCTGCAGGCGAATGCAACCGTCACCCTCTGCCACTCGAAGACGCGCGATTTGGGTGAAATGACGCGCCAGGCGGACATCCTCGTCGCGGCCATCGGCCGCGCACGCTTCGTGACCGGCGACATGGTCAAACCGGGTGCCGCCGTGATCGACGTCGGCATCAATCGCCTGCCCGGGGGCCAACTCGCGGGCGACGTGGACTTCCAGAGCGTGCTCGGCCGCGCCTCGCACCTCACGCCCGTCCCCGGCGGCGTGGGCCCGATGACCATCGCCATGCTGCTCGAAAACACGGTACTTGCTGCCGAACGCGCAGCGAGTCGAGCCTGATTCCCCTCCACTCCGGACGCCAGACCCATGACCACCGCGCTGCTGCTGATCGACATCCAGAACGATTACTTTCCAGGCGGCAAGATGGCCCTGGAGCGCATGGACGAGGCGGCCGCGAGCGCGCGCGGGCTGCTCGAGGCGTTCCGCACCCGCAGCCTGCCGGTGATACACATCCGCCATCTCTCTGCGCGGCCGGGGGCCACGTTCTTCGTCCCCGGCACGCCAGGGGCGGACATCAACCCGCTGGTCGCGCCCGAAGCCGGCGAAAAGGTGATCGAGAAGAACTTCCCCAACAGTTTTCGCGGCACGCCGCTCGCAGACGAACTGCGCTCGGCCGGCATCGACAGCCTGGTCATCGCCGGTGCGATGAGCCACATGTGTGTCGACGCGACGGTGCGCGCGGCGTTCGACCTGGGGTTTCGCTGCATCGTCGCCGAGGACGCCTGCGCGTCCCGCGCCCTCGAGTTCAACGGGGCGATCATCGCGGCGCGCGACGTGCACGGCGCGTTCATGGCGGCGTTGCGCGTGCCCTACGCGAGCGTCCTCAAGGCGCGTGATGCAGTCGGCACGCTGAATCACTGATGAATCCGTTGCTGGATTTCACGGGACTGCCGCGTTTCTCGGCGGTCAAACCCGAACACGTAACCCCGGCGGTGGACGTGCTGCTCGAGGAAGCGCGCGTGCTGATCGCGCGCTTGACTGCCGATGACACGCCGCCGACCTGGGATGAGTTCGTGCAGCCGCTGGAGGATGCGAACGAGCGGCTTTCGCGCGCCTGGGGCGTGGTCGGCCACCTGCACGGCGTCGACGACAGCGAGGCCATACGGGAAGCGTACAACGCGAACCTGCCCAAGGTCACGCGGTACTACACCGAACTCGCGCAGAACCTCGCGCTCTACGGCAAGTACAAGGCGCTCGCCGCCTCGGCCGGATTCTCCCGGCTCTGCGGTCCCCAGCGAAGAATCGTGGCCAACGAGCTGCGCGACTTCCGCCTTGGCGGCGCCGAACTGCCGGCCGAGGACAAGACACGCTTCGGCGAAATCCAGCAGGACCTTTCAGCGCTGTCGGCGAAGTTCTCCGAGAACCTGCTCGATGCCACCAACGCGTCCACGATCGCCGTGCAGGCCGCAGGCGAGGTCGAGGGCATTCCCGAGGATGTGCTTGCCGCCGCCCGCGAGGCGGCGCAGAAGGACGGAGCGGCGGGATGGAAGTTCACGCTGCACGCGCCGTCGTACATACCCGTGATGCAGTACGCCGTTCACCGCCCGCTGCGCGAGCGGCTGTATCGTGCCTATGTCACCCGGGCGAGCGAATTCGGGCCCGCGGAACTCGACAACACGCCGCCGATCGCGCGGCTGCTCGAGCTGCGGCGCGAGGCCGCGCACCTGCTCGGCTATGCGAATCACGCCGAGGTGTCGCTGGTGCCGAAAATGGCGCAGTCGCCCGTCGAAGTGCTCGCCTTCCTCGACGATCTCGCGCAAAAGGCCATGCCTTTCGCGCGCCGCGACTGGTCCGAACTCGGCGAGTTCGCGAAACGCGAGCTCGGGTTGGACAGGCTCGAAGCCTGCGACGTGGCGTTCGCCTCCGAGAAACTACGCGAGAAACGCTATGCCTTTTCCGACCAGGAGGTGAAGCAGTACTTTCCGGAGCACAAGGTGCTCGAAGGCATGTTCCGCGTGGTCGAGGCGATCTACGGCATACGGATCGAGCCCGACCGCGCCGAAACCTGGCACCCGGATGTGCGCTTCTTCCGCATCGTCGGTCCATCCGGCGCCCCCGGCTCCGCTCCAGGCGGCGAAACGCCCTCAAGCCTGGGACGCTTCTACCTCGACCCGTACGCGCGCGAAACCAAACGCGGCGGGGCCTGGATGGACGAGGCGATCTCGCGCCGGCTCGGGAGCGGCGGCGTGCAGGCGCCGGTCGCCTATCTGGTGTGCAACTTCTCCCCGCCGGTCGGCGGCAAGCCCGCGCTGCTCACCCACGACGACGTGATCACGCTGTTCCACGAATTCGGCCACGGCCTGCACCACCTGCTCTCGCGCGTCGATTACCTGGGCGCCTCCGGCATCCACGGCGTGGAGTGGGACGCGGTCGAACTGCCTTCGCAGTTCATGGAGAACTTCTGCTGGGAATGGGATGTGCTGCGGCACATGACCGCGCATGTCGATACCGGCGGCCCGCTCCCGCGCCCGCTGTTCGACAAGATGGTCGCCGCGAAGAACTTCCAGAGCGGCATGCAGATGGTGCGCCAGCTGGAATTCTCGCTGTTCGACATGCACCTGCACTACGATTTCGATCCGGACGGCGAGCGGACGCCGCTTGCGCTGCTGGACGAGATCCGCGCCCGCGTCGCGGTCTCGATTCCGCCCGCGTACAACCGCTTCCCCAACAACTTCTCCCATATCTTCTCCGGCGGGTACGGCGCCGGCTACTACAGCTACAAATGGGCCGAGGTGCTGTCGGCGGACGCCTACAGCCTGTTCGAGGAGAACGCGGCCGCCGGGCACGGCGTGCTCGATCCGCGCACCGGCGCGCGGTTTCGCGACGAAATCCTCGCAGTGGGCGGCAGCCGGCCGGCCATCGAGTCCTTCCGCGCCTTCCGCGGCCGCGAGCCCAGCGTAGACGCGCTGCTGCGGCACAATGGTATGATCGCCGCGTAGGCCAGCCCGAGGGGAGAATCCCATGCGCGCGATGTTCGTTGCCGTGGTGCTGTTCGCCGTAGCGCTCGCCGGCGCCCAGGCGCAGCAGATGTACCGCTGGGTCGACAAGGACGGAAAGGTCCACTACACGCAGCAGCCTCCGCCCCGGGATGCGAAGGACGTAAAGCGGCGCTCGGCAGGATCCGGCGCCGCCGATGCGATCGCCCTGCCCTACGCGACGCAGCTCGCAGCGAAAAACTATCCCGTCACGCTCTACACATCCGCGGACTGCGGGCAGGCATGCAAAGATGCGCGCGCGTCGCTGGAGAAGCGCGGCATCCCGTTCGAAGAAGTCGTCGTGGGTGACGAGAACTCGATCGCGACTCTCAAGCGCATCGCCGGCAAGGCGCAGGTACCGGTGCTGCGCGTCGGCACCCAGATCGAAGTGGGATTTGAGCCGCTGGGCTGGAAGTCCGCGCTCGACGCCGCCGGCTATCCGGCGAGCGGCCCGCCGGTGCGCGCAAAGATCGCAGCGGCAGCGCCGCAGTCGCTCCCGCCCGTGAAGTTCTACAGCAGCGCCGACTGCGGCGGTCTGTGCGACGAGGCGCGCAATGTGCTCGCCGCGCGCGGTGTCAAGTTTCAGGAAGTGGAGGTTTCCGTCTCCGCGCCGGAAACCTTCGAGGAACTGGCAAAGGTCTCGGGCAACACGAATGTGCCGGTGCTCGTCGTCGGGCAGCGCGTGCAGCGGGGCTTCGATGCAGGCCTGTATCACGGCATCCTCGACGGGGCGGGTTTTCCCCGCGCCGGCGGCCAGGGCGCCCTTCCGGCCGGCGCGCCCCGGTAGTCGCCGTCGCGCCAACCGCCGCCCCGTCGACCGAACGAGACCAGGTTCAGGATAACCGAGCAATAGCTTCAGCGCGCGCCGATCTCGCGGCGATCGAGGCGGCGTTTGCGGCCACGCTTGCCGCGAGCCGGTTCGAACGGTCCGACGAAGGCTACGCCTGGCGCCTGGATCCTGAGGCGACCGCTCCGCGCACGATCGTGCAGCCGATCGTCAAGTCGGCGGTCGATCTGCTGACATCCGGGAAACTTTCACGACTGCGCCAATGCGGCAGCGAAACCTGTTCCTGGCTGTTCCTGGACGAAACGAAGAACCGCAGCAGGCGATGGTGCGAGATGGCGAGTTGCGGAAACCTCGCCAAGGTGCGGCGCCACCGCGAGAAGGGTGGCGCGAAAGCGAAACCCCGAACCGCGCGCGCGCCGGCGTAGCCGGAAGTCTGCGGTTTTTGACGCCGCGAAACCGTGCGTCAGCCGGTGCCGGTCACTTTTCCGTGCGCGCCTTCTCGCGTCCGATCCACGCATCAATGCGCTGCGCCAGCACGTCGAGCGGCAGCGGCCCGTCGTCGAGCACGGCATTGTGGAATCGGCGCAGATCGAAGCGGCTGCCCAACTGCGCCTCGGCTTTCGCCCGCAGCGCCTTGATCTTCAGCTCGCCCATCTTGTAGGCGAGCGCCTGCCCGGGCACACTGATGTAGCGGTCAACTTCGGCGGCGGCGAATCCCGCCTCAAGTCCCGCGTTATCGACCAGGTAGTCGATCGCCTGTAGGCGCGTCCAGTCGTAACGGTGCAGGCCGGTGTCGACGACCAGACGCGCGGCGCGCCAGATTTCGGACGACAGGTAATTGATCCTGGTCTCGGGCGTCTTGTAGAAGCCCATCTGCCCGCCCAGGCTCTCGGCGTACAGCGCCCAGCCCTCGCCGTACGCGGTGATCCACAGATGCCGCCTGAACTCGGGCAGCGCCTCGATCTCCATCGCCCGCGCGATCTGCAGATGGTGGCCCGGGACGGCTTCGTGCAGGAATATCGCCTCCGTCTCGAAGCGCCCGCGGCGGTCGAGCCGGTTGACGTTCGCCATGAAAAATCCCGGCCGCAGTCCATCCGCGCTGCCCGGAACGTAGAACTCGGCATTGTCGCCTTCGAACGCCTCCATCGCGCGTATGCCGTAGGGCAGGCGCGGCAGCGTGGCGAACAGCCTGGGCAGTTCGGCGTCGGCCCGCTTGGCGATGTCGCGGTAGCCCGCGAGCATCGCCTCAGACGAGGCGAACCGCTGCGCAGGGTCCACCCGTTTTGCGGCGACGAACTCGTGGAGCTTGCCCGCGAAACCCGCCGAATCCAGCGTCCGCCTGATCTCGGCGCCGATGCGCGCCACCTCGCCCAGTCCGATCTCGTGGATCCGCTCCGGTGTCTCGGACGTCGTGGTATAGAGGCTCGCAAGCGCATCGTAGTAGGCCTTGCCCGCAGGCAGCCGCGATGCGGACAGCGGCGCCGCGCGTGCGGCAGGGAGATACTGCTGCTCGAAGAAGCGTTTCACCTCGGCAAATGCCGGCGCGACTTTCTGCGTGAGCACCTGGCGCGCGCGGTCGACCAGTTCTTCCCGGCCGCGCTCGCCCACGCCCCGCAGCGGCCCCGAGAACGGGCCCATCAGCGGCCCGCTCGCGATGGCCGCAGTCGCGAACTCCGACAGCTGCCAGGGTACGCGCTCCATCGGCGCCGCCGGGGCGACCCACCCCGCCTTGATCGCGGATTCCATGCGCAGGAGCAGGTGCCTGAGGTAGTCCGGAACCTGGTCCAGGCGCGCGAGATAATTTTCGTAGTCCTTCCGGCTCTCGAAACGCGTCCCCTGCGCCAGCTCCACCAGGAACGAGTGCGGTCCGCCCAGCGACGAAAACGGAAGCCAGCTATCGGTGCCGAACGGTCCGAACGGCAGCGTTCCGTACAAGGACGCGAGACGCGCATCCTGCGCGAGTTCCCGCATCAGCAGTTCCCGCGACACCTGCTCCTGTTCGCTGAGCCCGGCGCGGTCGGGCAAACGGATTTCGGAAAGGAGCGCATTCACGAACTGCCGGCGCTTGAGCACCGCCGACTGGGAAACGTCAGTCAGGCGGTCATCGGCCTCGTGGTGACCCCGCAGCGTCGCTCGTTCGGGAAATTCGCGTCGCTCGAAGGCCTCCCAGTTCTTGATCACGCTGGCAAGACGAGCAGAGGCGCTCTGTGCAGCCCACGCCGGCCATGCCGCCCCGAGCAGCAGAGCCAGGACCAGCAGACTGCGGGCAATGCGCTTGGTCAGGATCCCCTTCCCAGATGGAGGATCCACAGCCTGGCCAGCGAGGCAGTGCCGTCACCGCCCTGAACGGTCTTGAAGGCCTGGATCGCCTTCTGGTTCTGCCCGGCAACATGATAGGCATAGCCCAGGTGCAGCCGCGCATCGTCGGGACGCTTCAGGCCACCCCTGCGCATGCCCTGCTCCATCATTTCCAGCCCCTTCCCGCCGCTGCCGTGCAGCACGTAGTTGAATCCCGCGTTGAGCAGCGCGGTCCCGTCCTTGGTCGCGGCGGCCTGCGGGTCATCCTGCCCCAGCGTCTTCTTGTCCTCCGCCAGATTCCGGGCTGCCATGTCCTTGAGGCGCCGATGACGGTCGGACTCCGGCCCGGCGCCCAGCATGCCGGCCGCGTACCCCTGCTCGATGAATTTTTGCGCCTCCGCCGGAAAGCCAGACTGAAGCGACAGTTGGGCGGCCTCGACGTGCTCGGTGGCGGTACGCATGGTGCCGGTAGCGAGCTTGAGACGCGCGAAATCCAGCGCGAGCCGCTCGGAAAAACCCGGACGCGTCCCGACACTGTGAACCACGGCCAGCCAGTAATCCTTCTTGGGGTGGAAGGCGACGAGTCTTTCCAGGGCGTTCGCATATCCCGCGTTATCGTGCTGCTTGAGGTAGACGCTCGCCAGCAGCTGCAGCTTGTCCTCCGCCGGGGTCCTGCCGGTCTTCTCCTCGGCCCGGATGTCGGCGAGCAGTTCCCTGCCGGCAGCCACAAAGTCGTTGCCCAGGTACAAAGCTTGGATGTAGACCGTGCGGATCGCCCGGTCGGTACCGCCGTCCTTGAAGTATCGGGCGCCGAGTTCCGCCGCCCTGCGGTAGTCTTTGGCGGCGTAGTACTGCCCTGCTGCGGCCGCGAGAAACTGCAGCTTCTCCGCACCGCTTACCGCCGGCGATGCAGCCGTGGCCTCAAAGGCACGAGCGGCTTCGGCCGTATGGCCTGCCGCCGCTGCGGCCTGGCCGCGAACGCGCTCGACCAGATACGCTTCGTAGGGCGTCTTGTTCGGCACGGCGTCGGCTTCGTGAACCCTGGCCAGCGCGTCTCGGCTCCTCTTGTGCTTGAGCAGATCGAGGGCTGCCTGGATCGGTTTGCCGACCTCCGGGCGCACCGTATTGCCCGTGCGCTCCTGCGCCTGCGCAGCTCCGATCGGAGCGAAATACGGTACCGCGGCGCCCCCGAATCCGATGGAAGCGCCAAGGCCCGCAAGCAGTACGCCGATGGTCAGCCGACGCATACGCGTCCCCGTCATGCCGGTCGCTGAGAAACCCGTAGCCGTCACTAGCGCAGTATCAGTTGATGAACTGCTCGTGGCCGATGACCCCGATCTTCTTCAGTCCAAGCCGCTGGGCCGAAGCCATCACGCCGATCACATGCTCGTATTTGACCAGTTTGTTCGGGCGCAGATGAATTTCGGGCTGAATCGGCGTCACGGCAGCGGTCCGCAGCCGCGCCTCCAGCTCGGGCCTGCCGGGAATCACCTGGCCGTTCCACAGGACGGTGCCATCGAAATCCACCTCTATGGTCACCACTTCGGGCGGCTCGGTCGGCGGCGGCGGATTGCCTGCCGGCATATTCAGCTTTACCGCGTGCGTCTGGATCGGAATCGTGATGATCAGCATGATCAGCAGCACCAGCATCACGTCGATGAGCGGCGTGGTGTTGATGTCCACCATCACTTCCGGATCGCCCGATCCGCCGCCGTTGCCTACATTCATTCCCATGACGTTTCCCTACCCCGGTGTTCCGGCGACGCGCACCGGAGGTTCCGTTATGAACCCGATCTTGAGGATGCCGGCACGCTGGCAGTTGAACACGACCTTGCCGACGAATTCGTAGCGCGCATTCCGGTCTCCCCGGATATGCACTTCCGGCTGCGGCTGCTTCACCGCGATCTGCTTGAGCCTCGCCAGCAGTTTCCTGTCGTCGATCAGTTCGTTGTTCCAGAAGACATCACCGTCCTTGTTGACGGCAATGACGATGTTCTCGGGCTTGGTCTGGGTCGGCTGGTTCACTTCCTTCGGCAGTTCCACCGGCGTGCTTTGAATGACTACCGGGATCGTGATCAGGAAAATGATCAGCAGCACCAGCATCACGTCCACCAGCGGCGTGGTGTTGATCGTCGAGACGACTTCGTCTTCGGCGTCCAGCGGGCCAACGCCCATCCCCACGGTCAGACTCCCTTGCGGCGGTCGCGGCCGCGACCGCCGCCCAACAACGTCATGTGCACGCCGCCGCCGAAGTGCCGGACCAGCTCCAGCGCCACTCTGTTGCGCCTGACGAGCCAGTTGTAGCCCAGCACCGCAGGAACGGCGACCGCGAGGCCGAATGCCGTCATGATCAGCGCCTCGCCGACGGGACCGGCAACCTTGTCGATCGATGCCTGGCCGGCGATGCCGATCGCGGTGAGCGCGTGGTAGATGCCCCAGACCGTGCCGAACAGGCCGACGAAAGGCGCGGTCGAGCCCACGGTTGCCAGGAACGCAAGGCCGTTCTGCAGCCGGTTGTTCACGACGTCGATGGCCCGCTGGATCGACATGGCGACCCAGGCGTTGAGATCCACCCGTTCGATGACCGAACCTTCATGGTGCTCGGCCGCATAGGCGCCCTTCTCGGCGACGAATCGGAACGCGCTGTCTTCGTTCAGGGATCCGATGCCATCCTTGACAGAACTCGCCTTCCAGAACTTTTCGTCGGATTCCTTTGCCTGCCTCATCAGCTTTGCCTGCTCGAGCAGTTTGAGAATGCCGATGTACCACGATCCAATGGACATGATGAGCAGCGTTATCAGGGTGCCCTTGGAGACAAAATCGCCCTGACGCCAGAGCGCGTCAAGGCCATAGGGATTCTCCACGACCTCGGTTGTGGGGGCCGCCGCGGGCGGCAGCGGCTTGGATTCGATCGCCGCCGCCGGTGCCGTGGGCGTTACCGTCGCCTGGGCCGTTGCCGGAGACGGCGCAACGACCGCCGCAGCCGCGCCGATCAGCGCCGCGAAAACCAGGTAGTGCATACGCTTCTTGAAGCTTGTCATGTTGGTGTCCTAGAAAAATATCTTCCGGCAGGCACGTCCGCAGGCCCGGCGGCGTCGAAACGTCGCCGGAATCATTCGATCTTCCATTCGTACTCGATCTTCGCCCACGCGCGCTCGGGCTTGCCGTCGACCGTCGCGGGCTTGAATTTGCACAGACCGAGCGCCTTGCGGGCCGCCTCGTCTAGCCGTCGGAACCCCGTAGAGCGTTCTATCCTGCTCTCGATGGCCGAGCCGTCGAGATCGATCAGGAACGCCAGCAGCACAATGCCGGATTCCTGCGCGCGCAGCGAGGCCGGCGGGTACTCCGGTTTTTCGCACGCCTTGGCATCCACGACCGGGGCCGCCCGCACCGGCTCGGCACGGCGGACCGGGGTCGGCGCTGGCGCGGGCGCTGGCGCGAAGCGCTGTCCGGGGGCGGCAACCGGCGCAGTCGGTTTGACGGTGGTGACCGCGGTGATGGCCGACGCGGTCTGCGGGGCCTGAATCTGGATCTCGGGCGGCGGAATGTAGGGCGGGGGCGGCGCCGCAAGCTTGGGCGGCGGCGGCGGGGGTTTTTGCTCGGGTGGCGGCTTGATCTCCTCGATGATCTTGGTCTCCAGCGGTTGGGTCACCACCTCCACGATCTTGCGGGCGAGGCCGTTGACCAGCGCGTAACCCAGTACCGCGTGAAACAGCACGACCATCGCGAGTCCGGTCAGTCGTCTGCTTGCATCTTCCCGGGGCTGTGCGTAGCTCAACCGCAAATCCTCACGCCGCCCACTGCTTGTCTCGGCACATCGCGCGTTCCCATTCTCACCGTGTCGTTCTTCGTCGCTGTTCGTCTGCCCATCCGGCTTTTCAGCCGCTGACTTGAGAGCCGCTTGCCGCATTTCGGCTAGCCATCGGAAGCAGGCAGACAAGCGAGCGACGCGAGATTTTACTTGAACAGACCAACAAGTTCTACTTCAGGAGTCTGGTAAGGAGGTACCGCATTGCGTGGACGACGCCAGTGCGATGCGCGCCGTTCCGTCGTCTCATGCAAAGCGGCGTTTTGTGCACTGCACAATTTCGTTCTGGACCTCTGAGACAAGAAAACAACAGCCAATCCCGTTCGTGCATGATTTCGCTTTTCGAGGCTTGACGATGACTTTAGTCACGTTCTACGCTACACGCTCATTGTGAGGGGCGTATGCGTCACGGTCCGTGGCGGCAGACGTTCACGAGGATGGTGCGGGCCAGAACATCGGCCGCACCGTGCAACGGGGAATTGCAGCGATCCCCAGCCAACAATACAGGGAGATTTCATGCCAAAGCTCTTTGCTCTTAAACGGATCTCATTGGCGGTCTCGGCCGTTTTCGGCGTGGTCGCCGTGCTGGGCATCGGCAGCCAGCAAGCGTATGCGCAGGAACGCGTAACCGTAACGGGTTCGAGCATCAAGCGCATCGAAAGCGAAGGCGCGCTGCCGGTGCAGGTCTTCACGCGCGACCAAATCGAGAAGACCGGCGCCACCTCGGTCGCTGACCTGGTGCAGAGCCTGCCGGCGATGCAGGGGTTCACGCAGATCTCCGATTCGATCGGCGCCGGCGGCGCCGGACAGTCGACCGCCTCGCTGCGCAGCCTGGGCACGCGCACGCTGGTGCTGCTCAACGGGCGGCGCATGGCCCAGTGGGCCGGCCAGACCCTGACGGGCGGCGGCGACGGCATCGACCTGAACGCGATTCCGCTCGCGGCGATAGACCGCATCGAGGTGCTCACCGACGGCGCCTCGGCGCTGTACGGCACCGACGCCATCGCAGGCGTGGTCAACTTCATCACCCGCGCCAATTTCGAGAAGTTCGACATCGGCGGCGGCATGTCGCAGCCGCGCGGCAGCGTCGGCAAGGAAAACCACCTTTCGCTGACCAAGGGCTGGGGCAACGGCGGCTCGGACGGATACAACTTCATGCTCTCGTACAACAAGGACAAGAAGGACCCGATCAAGTCCACCGATCGCGAATTCTCGAAAACCGGCGAACTGCGCTGGAACGAGGGCGGCAGGGCTCTGATATTCGCCGGCAACTATTCCACGCGCGCGCAGCCGGCGAACGTGAGCATCCCCGGGCGGGGACTGGTCAACCCGTATAACATCGCGAACGGCGGCAGATGCCCGGCGGGCCATGTCCCGGATCCCACCGCCGCCCTGAGCGGCAGCGAGTTCTGCTATTTCGACTTCGCCTCGACGGTGCAGATCGCGCCGAAGCAGGAGCGGGAGAGCTTCCTCGCCACCGCGACCAAGAGATTCGGCAACCATACGGCCTATGCCGAGTTCGTCCACTCGACATCGGACGTGACCTGGAAGATCGCGGCGGCGCCGGTCGACATTCCGATCCCGACCACGTCGCCATTTTTCCCGATCGCGGCGGGTATGGGCGCGACCGCGGGCGTAAGTGCGCGCCTGAGAATGCAGGATGCCGGCAACCGCACCGCGCTGGACACGAGCAAGGCCAATCATCTGGCTGTCGGTGTAAAGGGGCTTTCGTGGGGCTGGGATTACGACCTTTCCTTCTTGCAAAGCAAGAACGACTGGCGCGAGTACTACCCCAGCGGCTGGATCGCCAGCAATGAACTGGTCGCCGCGCTGAACGCCCAGACGGTCAATCCGTTCGTCGAAGTGGGCAACCAGTCGGCGGCAGGAACGGCGGCAATCGCGGGCATGCAGTTCATCGGTGAATACAAGCGCGGCGCGACGCAGCTGGACGTGCTGGGCCTGCGCGGATCGCGCGAGGCGTTCAAGATGGGCGGCGGCATGTCGATGCTCGGTGCGGGCGTCGATCTGCGGACTGAAAAAGCGAGTTATTCGCCCAGCCAGATCGCGCAGGGCATCGGCAACGTGTTGGCAGGTGACTCCGGGGCCGAGGTGCCGTTCGACGTGAGCCGCCGTTCCTGGGGCGTGTTCGCCGAACTGCAGATGCCGCTCGCCAAGACCCTCGAGACGACGCTGGCCGTGCGCCACGACAATTATCAGGGCCCGGGCGGAAGCACCAACGGCAAGGCGTCGGTGCGCTGGTCACCGAGCAGGCAGTGGCTGTTTCGCGGTTCCGTCGGCACCGGCCTGAAGGCGCCGGCGGTGGCGCAGACGGCGGACGTGCGCCAGCACTATGGTGTCACCGGCGGCAGCTATGCCTGCCCGTTTGCCGCAGGCGATGCGCTGGCCGTGCTGTGCGTCCCGGGCAACAACCAGTACGACGTGTTCGCGAAGGGCAATCCCGACCTGAAACCCGAGAAATCGCAGCAGTTTTCGATCGGCGCGCGCTTCGAACCGGTGCCGCAATTCTCCGCGGGCGTGGACTACTGGAACATCCACCTCAAGGACCGGATCGGCCAAATCGATGAGTCCACGGTGTTCAAGAACCCCGTTGCCTTCCGCAGCCTGTTTACGTCGTTCACCGATCCGACGTCCGGAGCGACCACGCTCGCGATCAACCTGGCAAATTCGAACCTGGGCGAGGCGAAGGCCTCGGGCCTGGACTTCGACGCCGTAGGGCGCGCGAAACTGGCGATCGGGGAGCTGACCTCGCGGCTGGTCTGGACACACATGCTGGAGCACAAGGTCCAGCTCACGAAAGGCGGCGAGTTCGTTTCCGACCTCGGCAGGTTCGGAGAAGGCTTGGCGCCGGCGGCGGGCCCCGTGTTCCGCAATGTGTTCCGCTGGTTCAACTCGCTGGATGCGGGCAACTGGGCACATACCATCACCATCAACTACAAGTCCGGCTACCAGGACCAGACCTCCACCGAGGACGACTGCCTCGCGGTGGTTGCCAGTACCGGGGATTGCGCGGCATCCAACCGCACGGTGGATTCCTACATGACCGCGGACTATCAGGTCCGCTACACCTGGCGCAAGAACCTCAAGCTGACCGCCGGCGTGCTCAACCTGACCGACACGGATGCACCGTTCACGCTCAAGACCAACGGCGCGCACTCGAAGGGCTTCGATCCGCGCTTCGCCGATCCTCGCGGCCGGACGATCTACATCAACGCGAGCTATCAGTTCTAAGCGGCTTTGTTGATCTAAATGTGGGCGGGCACTCGTGCCCGCCCGTTTTTTTGGGTTTGACTCTCGGTTCCAGGTGAGCATGCGCGCCCGAGACGGTGCGGCAGGGCGTACCGCCCTTGTCCTCGTCGCAGCGCTGGTCGTCCTACTCGCGGGTTGCGCAGGTGCACCGGCACCCTTGCCCGATGGCGATGTCACGGCCATCGTCGGCATCACGGTCGTCAATCCGGAGCGCGGTCGCAGCAGCGCCATCGAGCGCGATCGCACCGTCCTCATCGCGGGTGACCGCATCCACCGGGTCGGTCCTGCGAAGTCGGTCACGATTCCACGTGGTGCGAAGATCATCGATGGTCGGGGACGCTGGCTCATTCCCGGTTTAATCGACTCGCATGTGCATTTCTTCCAGTCGGGCAATCTCTACACTCGACCGGATGTCGCCGACTTCAACCGTTGGATGCCGTACGCGCGCGAGGTGGCGCGCAACGGCGCACGCGTTGAGGCCACGTTCAAGGTGTGGCTTGCGAGCGGGGTCACCGGCGTGGTCGACGTCGGCGGCCCATTCTGGAATTTCGAGATGCGCGCACTGGCATCGAAGTCCGCCGCGGCCCCCGAGGTTGCGGTTGCCGGCCCGTTGATATCGTTCGTCGCCCGGCCCGCGCTCGATCTGGGCGATCCGCCGATCATCCGGGTAGCCACCGAGGGCGAGGCGCGGGCGCTGGCCGCCCGCGAGCTGGCGTACAAGCCCGACTACATCAAAGTCTGGTTCATTCATCGCGAGGGGGACGATCTGCCGGCACAGGAGGCCATCGTCAAAGCGACGGCGGATGCCGCGCATAGTGCGGGCGTGCGGCTGGCCGTGCACGCAACCGAACTGGCCACCGCCAAGGCGGCGCTGCGCGCGGGCGCCGATTTCCTGGTGCATTCGGTGGAGGATCTGCCGGTGGACGGGGAGTTCCTCGCCCTGGCGCGAAAGAATCGCGCACTCTACTGTCCGACCCTGTTCGTCTACCAGGGATACGGCTACGCGCTGTCCAACACCTGGCGCCCAACCAAAGCGGAACGCAGACTCGCCGATCCGCAGATCCTCGGCATGATGAGCGACCTGGATCGGATCCCCGGCGCGCTTGTCCCCGAGCGAATCAGGGCACGACTGCAGAAGCCCGCGCCGGTCCAGACGCCCGCGGTCGCGATGCAGAACCTGAGACGGGTCATGGACGCCGGCATTACCGTCGTCCTGGGCACGGACGCGGGCAACATAGGCACGCTGCATGGGCCCTCGGTCTTTCGCGAGGCGGCATTAATGCAGGCAGCGGGGCTCTCCCCGCTCGAGGTTCTCAGAAGCGCCACGTCCGACGGGGCGAGAGCCCTGGGAAGAGAGCGTGGCATCATTGCCCCGGGCAAAATCGCCGACCTGGTGATTCTGGACGCCGATCCGCTGGCCGACTCGGCCAACCTCGCAGCGGTGCGCCAGGTCATCCGCCGCGGCCGGGTGTTCGATCCCGACGCGCTGATCCGGTCGTTGAACTGATGCCCCCGACTCGCCGAACAACGCCGCGTGGCAGCAGTCTTGCACGAAGCGCGTTACCCATGATCTCCCGTGTCCTCCTCGCGCTTCCGCTTTGCAC
>Ga0154717_1019_pt5 | contig 19776 bp, 18 predicted proteins | sample Rifle2008BG16ft_FD_105725 | JGI IMG/M metagenome (GOLD analysis project Ga0154717, IMG submission 105725) | Betaproteobacteria bacterium RBG_16_64_18
ATCGGGAGATGGGGTGAAGGCAAAGCAAGCAACCGTGCCGGATTCCGGCTACCGCCTCAGCGCTCCTTGTCCGCCTCCGGCGGGCGCTTCCTGCGCGGCAGCGTCCACCAGACGATGAACGCAAGCAGCACCAGCGCCACAACCGATTCGAGCATGAAGATCCAGAGACCGGATTCGAACATATACACTTGCAGCATTGATGGATAGGTACGAATGATAAGACACCTTTTGCTCGCCGGCCTGCTGGCGCTGCTGGCGTCATGCGCCGCCGTGCCGCCCTCGGCACCGCCGGCGCAGACCGTCGCCGCATGCCCCGCGCCCTGCCCCGTGTGCCCTGTCTGCCCCGCTGCGCCTGTGCCCCCGCCCCCTGTGAGCGTGCTCGAACCGGTGAGCTATGACGATCTTCCCGGCTGGCGCGAGGATGACCTGGCCGGCGTGCTCGGCGCGCTGCGCGCCTCCTGCGGGGCGCTGCGGTTTCAGACCGCATGGCGCGAAGCCTGCGCCGCCTCCGCCGAGGTCGATCAGGACGATGCGCCATCGCTGCGCCGCTTCCTGGAGGCGAATTTCGTTCCGCACCGCGTGGCGAACCCGGATGGCGCGACCCAGGGTCTGATCACCGGCTACTACGAGCCGCTGCTGCGCGGCAGCCGTGAGAAGCGTGGCCCCTATCGGTATCCGCTGTACGCCCCGCCCGACGATCTGCTGGTCATCGACCTTGCCGCGGTCAACCCCGATCTGAAGAACATGCGGTTGCGCGGGCGACTCGACGGACGGCGGGTCGTTCCCTATTACTCGCGCGCCGATATCGAGAACGGGGCCGCGCCCGTGGCGGGAAAGGAAATCGCCTGGGTCGACGATGCGATCGAGGCGTTCTTCCTGCAGATACAGGGATCGGGCCGGATACGGCTGGAGAACGGAGACATGCTGCGCGTCGGCTACGCCGACCAGAACGGCCATCCGTACAGGTCCGTGGGACGCTATCTCGTGGACAGCGGAGAACTGAAAATCAACGAGGCGTCGATGCAAGGCATCAAGGCATGGGCGCGCGCCCATCCCCAGCGGCTCGAGGAGGTACTCAACGCCAATCCGAGTTTCGTATTCTTCCGCGAGTTGCCGGCACGCGCCGGCTCCGGCGACCCGGCCATGGACGGCCCTCTGGGCGCGCTCGGCGTGCCGCTCACGCCGCGCCGCTCGATTGCGGTGGATCCGCGCTACATTTCGCTCGGCGCACCGGTATACCTGTCCACGACGCTCCCCAACTCGGAAGCGCCTCTGCAGCGCCTGATGCTGGCCCAAGACACGGGCGGCGCGATACGCGGCCCGGTGCGCGCGGATTTCTTCTGGGGATTCGGCGCCGAAGCCGGCGCCATGGCGGGAAGAATGCGTCAGCAGGGAAAGATGTGGGTGCTGCTGCCGCGAGGGTATCCGCTGCCGCTGCGGTAGCGCGGAATTCCCATGCCGCCGGTGGACTTGCGCGCTAGCGCGCGCCAACCGTGTCTTCCGCACGGATAGAAGACATCCGTCCGGAAAACACGGTTCCGCTCAACAGCGGGAAGGTCTTGAGGGGTTTATTCGAGATCACCGATTTCGGACGGATGGCTTTTCATCCGTCCGAAATCGGTGATCCGCGCGGACGGGGCGCCGTCCGCGCAACGGCTTACCACGGCATGCCTGACAAAGCCGCCGGCGCTCTTGCGCGCTGCGCGCGCCAACCGCATTTTCCGTACGGATAAAAAGCATCCGTACGGAAAATGCGGTTCGGGTTAACTGCAAAAACGGTTTGGGGGTTGTATTCGAGACCGCCGATTGCGTACGGACGGCTTCTCGTCCGCGCAACTACGCGCTCCCCAAGATCGGACGATCAATGAAGACCCAGCCGTGTCGGCAGTGGATTGGCCTACGGCTTCGCCGTCTCGATCATCAGCTTCTGCAGGTCTTCAAAGCGCGCGCCGACGATGCGCTGGCCGTTCGGCACGAAGCTCACCGGCGTGGCGCGCACGCCCAGCTTCTGCCCCAGCGCCAGCCACCGGTCCACGGGCGCCTTGCAGTCCGCGGCTGTCCCGGGTTCCTTGTTGTTCAGCATGAAATCGTAGTACGCCTTGGCGCGATCCGGCGAGCACCACATCCGGGTCGCCATCTGCGCTGACTCGTCCTTGCGCAGGATGGGGTACAGAAAAGTGTAGACCGTGGTGTCCTGCATTTTCGACAGGCTCTGGTCCAGGCGGCGGCAGAACGGGCAGAACGGATCGGAAAACACCGCGACCACGCGCTTGCCGTTTCCTCGCACCTGCTTGATGGCGATGTCGAATGGCAGGTCGTCGAACTTGATGGTCGAGAGCTTCTGCAGCCGCTCCTCGGTCAGGTTGCGGCGCGTTTTCGCATCGATGACGCTGCCGTTGAAAATGTAGGTGACCTTCTCGTCGGTGTAGATGATCTCTTCGCCCAGCAGCACCTCGTAGAGGCCGAAATACGGCGACTTGGCGACGCTTTCGACCTTGATGCCGCCGAAACGGGCCTCGACCGCCCGCTTCACCGACGCCTCGTCGGCATGCGCGCCGGCGGCAATGAGCAACACAAACAAGAAAGCGGCGATTCTGTGCATGACGGGTCCCTGTTGGCCTGATTTACCTGAGAGTGTTTCGCTGGAAACGGCCCGTCAACTCATAGCGCGCCGGGCAAGCATGGTCTTTATGACCGGAACCGCATCGGTCAGGTTCAATCCAAGATTGCGCAGCCGCGCCACCCAGGGCTGGCGCGCCCGGAACAGCCGCTGCAGCCCGTCGGTGACCAGACGCATCGCGAGTATATCCTCGGCGCGCGAGCGCTCAAAGCGCCGCAGCAGCGAATAATCCCCGGGATCCCGGCTCGCCGTGCGGTCCTGCAGCACCGCCGCGAGCGCGCGCGCATCGCCGAAGCCCAGATTGACGCCCTGGCCTGCGAGCGGATGCACGACATGTGCCGCGTCCCCGATGAGCGCGAGGCGGGGCCTGGCGATATCCCGGACCACGAGATGCGTGAGAGCAAATGCGGCCGGCGGCGTGAGCAGGTCGAGTTTCCCGAGCGTGCCGGCACCCGCCTGCGCGACCCGGGCGCAGAACTCATCGGGCGGCATCGACATCAGTTCGGCCGCGTGCGCGTCGGCTGTGGACCAGACGATCGATATCCGGTCACCCGGAAGCGGCAGATAGGCGAGCACCCCGTCGGCGCGGAACCACTGCAGCGCGGTGCCGCGATGGGGCCGTTCACAGGCGAAGTTCGCGACCACGCCCTTTTCTCCGTAGGGCCTCGCATCGGCCTGGAAACCCGCCTCCCGCCTCACCCACGAGTTGGCGCCGTCGGCACCGACCAGCAGCCGTGAACTGATCGACTGTCCGGCGTCGGTGCGCAGCGTCGCCGCATCGGCGCCGACATCGAGGGACGAGGGCCGCGCAGGATACACGAGGGAGAGCTTGGGCTGCCGCTCCAGCAGCAGCCAGAGGGCGCGCTGCAGTTCGCCCGATTCCACGTTCCAGGCGAGCTCGTTGACGCCCGCGTCGTAGGCCGAAAACTCGATCTGCGAGCGGCCGTCGTCGCCGAAAATCCGCATCGCGCGCACCGGGCAGACCCGCGAGCGATCCAGCGCGCCCCATGCGCCCAGCGTCTGCAGAAACGCGACGTTGCCGGGGGACAGCGCATAGATGCGCGCGTCCCAGTCCTGCGTGCGTTCGGGAGGGGGGGCGCCCTCCACGATTGCCAGCGAAAGACCGCTTGGGGCGAGTGCGCGGGCGAGGCTTGCTCCGACCAGCCCCGCACCGACGATGGCGACATCGACCTGCATGCGCGCATTGTACCGCCGTGCGAGCGAAACCTATCCCGGGAATGGATGAACGCGAATGTGATGACACAGCGTCCGAATCCGCCGCATACGTCAGCGGACGCGTCACGCTCCCCCCGCGGCCGCGCGCAGCGTCTTCGTCCGGTCCCAATCGATCTGCCGGGTCGCCGGATCGATCACGACCCGGTACACCTCGCGCGCCGTCTCGAGCGTCACAAGCTCGTTGATATAGACGTCCTCCCAAACCGCCTGCGGGTCCCGGTCCTCCGGCCGGCCCACGCCGCCACCGCCGCTGGTGTCCTTGACGATGTGGTCGCCTAGAAAGACCTTGTGCAGCCGATGAACCTTGGCGCGCATCTTCTCGCCGTCGCTGCGCACGATATGGCAGATGTTGGGCAGCGTTGGCCTGCCGCCCAGGCAGCCGTGAGCGTAGGTCGTCTCGCCCTGACCCGCGCCGGTGTGCATCCCTGCGTCTCCGCCCAGATTGACCACTTCCCAGTGAAAACCCGGACCGCCCCGCCACCTGCCGGCTCCGGAGGAGTCCTTGCGAAACTCCCTGCTGATGACCTTCCAGGGGTACCTGATCTCGTAGTCCTCGGTGTTCGGCCGGGCGATCTCGCCCAAGGTGCCCAGGGAAGCCGAACCCTGATAGCCGTCGAAACCGTAAACTGCGCCCGACCCGCCCTCCGCGTGATAGCCGGGAAACACGTAAAGACCGCCGGTGCGGGGATCGATGCCGTAGATGTACTGCCCGTAGCGCCGTCCCCAGCCGGCCGCGGCCCGGGTCGGCAAGGCCTCGGACATCGCCATCATGACCGCCTCCTGGATATTGCCGCCCATGCTGACCGGGGCGCCTCCCATCGGCGCGGGATAGTTCGCATTGACCACCAGCCCTTCGGGGGCGATGACTTCGATCGGCCGCATCGTCCCCTCGTTGTGGTACTCGGCCAGTGCCGGGTCCAGAAACAGAATCGCTGAGGCCACCGAGCAGCTGTAGGTGCTCGGGTAGCTGCAGTTGACGAAACCCTTGCGCTGCTTGTCGCTCCTCGAAAAATCGATCGTCAACTGCTCGCCCTCGACGGTGACATCGCAACGCACCGTCACCGGGACATCCAGCTCCACGCCATCGTCGTCCGTTGAAGACTCGCCGCAGTACGTGCCGTCCGGCATCGCCTCGATGCAGGCGCGCACCGCCTGCTCCGTCCGGGTCTGCATCACTCCCACGCAGCGATGCACCGTCTCGACGCCGTACTTGCCGATCAGGTCGAGCAGGCGATTCTCGGCCAACTGCGTGGCTGCGATCATTGCGTAACTGTCGTTCCTGACCCCTTCGGCGAGCCGCACGTTATTGAAAATGAGGCGCATGATGTCGCGCTGCTCGCGACCGCGCTCGATCACCTTGACGCCGGGAATAAGCAATCCCTCCGAATGAATGTCATAAGGATCGGAGAAATAGGCGCCGGGAAAAGCCGCTCCGGTATCCTCGACGTGGGCGCGCGCCAGGGTCCAGAAGACCAACCGGTCTGCGTGAAAAATCGGGCGGAAATAGCCCCAATCCGGAGGATGGCAGGAGTATCCGTGATAAGGATCGTTGGCGAGGAAGACATCCCCCGGATAAATGTCCTCGCCGTACTCGTTCATGATGTAGCGCACCGAGTATTTCGCTCCCACGAACTGGATCGGCAGGCCGACGGGAATCGCGACCGTGTTGCCTTCGCCGTCCCAGATGCCGACCGAGATGTCCTTCAACTGGGAGATCAGGTAGCTTTGGGCCGTGCGTTCGATCACACGCCGCATCTCGCGGCATATGCGCTGCAGGGAGTGCCAGACGGTGGACAGCGTCAATGGATCCACGTCCGCCGCGACCGGCTTCCCCGGCCCCCTGGCGGCCGCGGCCGCTCGCCTCGAATCCTCGCCCATCGCTCTAGCTCCTTTGCAGCAAATAGCTCCCCGAAGCATCCACGGTGCACGTGAAGCGCTCGGGAACGACAACAGTAGTGGCTTGTTCTTCGATGATCGCCGGACCGGGAATCCGATTTCCGGCAAGCAGTCGCCTGCCGTCGTAGCAGGGCGTATCGATCCAATCCTCTCCAAACAGACAACGCCGCGTTCGCTTGACGGCCGCGCCGGCCCCGCCCCGCGCGAGCGGCACGACCTTGAGGTCGAGCTTGCGCGCAAGCGTGGCCCTGAGCGAGCAGGTCCGGAATTCGATTCCGCGCTCCGGCAGGTCGAACTTGTACAACTCCTTGTGCCGGGCATGAAATGTCTTGATCACCGCCTGAATATCTTCGGGGGATTTCAACTCCTCCGGCAACGAAACCTCGATGTCATGAAATTGGCCCACATAGCGCACCTGGGCGGTTCTGGTCGAGACCAGCTCAGATGCCTCGACATGGCTTTCCCTGAGATCGGCGGCGGCTTTTTCGCCCAGCTCGCGGTAGAGGTCTTCCAGTCGCCCCGGATCCAGCTTGTCGGCGCGCACCATGCAGCTGCGGGAGTACTCGCGTCCCATGTCCATCGCGAACATCCCGAATGCGCTGTAGAGGGCTGCGTACTTGGGAATGATGACGCTGGGAATCCCCAGCAGTTCGGCAATATGCGCGCCGTGGACCGCACCGGCGCCGCCGCCGACGATCAGCGCGAAATCACGGATGTCGTAGCCCCGCTTGGTGGACATTTCGATCACCTGGTCCGCCATCAACGAGTTCACGACCCTGAAAATCGCCTGGGCCGCCTGGCTCTCGGTCATCTGCAGCGGCTCTGCCACTTTCAGTATCGCCTGGCGTGACCGTTCCGCATCGAGCTCGATCTCGCCGCCGAGGAAGTAATCCGCGGGGACGTATCCAAGGAGGACATCGGCATCAGTGACCGTGGGCCTGTCGCCGCCGCGGCCGTAGCACGAGGGCCCCGGGTAGGACCCGGCGCTTTGCGGCCCGACCCGCAGCAGTCCCAGGGAATCGATCCACGCCAGACTCCCGCCGCCGGCGCCGATGGAATGCGTTTCGATGATCTTGATCGCCACCCGCTCATCGCCGACCCAGCTTTCGGTCGTCGTCGGGATTTCCCCGTTGCGTATGAGGCTCGCGTCCAGGCTCGTGCCGCCCATGTCGATCGAGATCAGGTTCTCATGTCCCAGCAAGCGGCCGAAGAAATGCGCCGCAGTGGGTGCCGCCGCCGGACCGGAGTTGATCATCGTGACCGCCTGGCGGCGCGAGTGCGCCACCGACTGGACCAGCGCATCGGAGCGGACCATCATCAGGCTGCCTTTGAAGCCCATTTCGGACAACCGCGCCTCCAGCGCCTGGAGGTAATCGGAAACGATGGGGCCGATATAGGCGCTCACCACGGTCGTGCTGAACCGCTCGTATTCTCCGGACACGGGCAGGATTTCGTGCGAGGTCGTCACGTAGATCCTGTCACCGAACCGCTCGCGGCACATCTGCGCGGCTTTGCGCTCGTTCTCCGGGTTCGCGTAGGAATGCAGGAAACAGATCGCGATTGCCTGGACGCCCTCGGCCTCGAACTTGTCCAGCGCCGCCGCCACACTGGAGATCTGGACAGGCGTCTCGATCTCCCCCGAATAGAGCGTGCGTTCGTGCACCGCAAGCCGCAGGTAGCGCCGCACCAGCGGTTTGTAAGGCGGCACCGCCAAGTTGTACATGGAGGTGCGGATATTCTTGAAGCCGCGGCGAATCTCCAGTTCGTCCCGAAAGCCCTCGGTGGTCAGCATGCCCACCTTGGCACCGCGCTCGGTGAGCAGCGCATTGGTCGCCAGGGTCGTTCCGTGGATGATGAAATCCACTTCGCCGATGAACTCTCGCGTATCCTTCGCCGCCGAGCGCGCCGCCTTTTCAAGGGAATCCAGCAAACCTTTGCTCGGGTCATCGGGCGTAGTCGGCGCCTTGAACTGGCCGAGTTGCCCTTTGGCGTCCAATACCAGGCAATCGGTAAAGGTGCCGCCGACGTCAATCGCAATGCTGTACATCTAAAACCCTCCGGAGAAGGACTCGGTTTTCGACGCGGCGCTCCGGGGCATTGGAGCAGCGCGCCGATGCATCGGACCCCAGGACGTTAGCGCGCCGCAGCCCTGATCGCCTCGGCAATGCGCGCCTCCGAGGGACTGACGAATTCTTCCAGCCGAGGACTGAAGGGAATGGGCACATCGAGCGTCACGACCCTGCGTATCGGGGCCTTGAGCTTGTCGAATCCCGCCTCCGCAATGCGTGCCACCAGTTCAGCGGCGACGCCGCAACTCTGGTGGCACTCGTCCACGACCACCACGCGTCCGGTCTTCTCCACCGAGCCCATGATGGTGTCGAAATCCAATGGAACGATGGTGCGTGGGTCCACGACCTCCACCTGGATCCCGTCCTTCGCCAGACGCTCGGCCACGGCAAGCGAGCGCTGCACCATCAGCGAGGTCGCCACCACGGTGACATCGGCGCCAGAGCGCTTGATCTCGGCCTGGCCGAAAGGAATCGCCTCGTCATTCTCCGGGACGGATCCCCTGTATTCGAACAGCAGCACGTGATCGATGAATACGGTCGGGCTGTCGCTGGCCGCGGCGGTCTTGAGCAGTCCTTTGACATCACGCGGCGAGGAGGGGAGAACGATCTTCAGTCCCGGACAGTTCCAGAGCATGGCTTGAGGGCTGTGCGAGTGCTGAGCCGCGCCCGCGCCGCGCAGACCATGCAGCAGATGGAAAACGACCGGCGCCCTGGTCTGTCCACCCGACATGTAGAAAGCGTTCGCCGCCTCGTTCACGATCTGGGGCCACGCCTCGAACGCGAAACTCGCGGTGATCAGATCCACAATCGGCCGCAGGCCCGCCATCGCCGCCCCGATCGCGACCCCGCAGAACGCGAGTTCCGAAATCGGCGGGGCGATGACCCTGTCCGGAAAGCTGCTCGCGATCTGCCTGAAATGGACCCTGTGCGGGCTCAGGCCCAGAAATCCCGTAGCAATTTCCGTGATGAAGTGAACTCTCTCGTCGGCGGCGAGGATTTCGCGCAATCCCTCCAGCTTCGCCTCGTAATAAGCCAGTTCTCTCATAAACGGGGACAGACCACGTTTTCCACGTGCAAGGGGACAGACCACGTCTTCGGGTCTGGAAAACGTGGTCTGTCCCCGCTATCAGGCAAACACATCGGTCAGGGCTTCCTGCGGCTCCGGAAACGGGCTCGCCAATGCGAATTTCGCGGCCCGATCGATGAGATCCACTGCTTGTGCGTCGATTTCGGCAAGTTGCGCCCTGGTGGCCGCGCCTGCCTCCACGATCTTGCGAATAAAGGCCAATACCGGATCGCTGGCACGATACCAGTCGCGGAACTTTTCAGGCGCTGCGCTTGCATCCCAGGCCAGATCGACACTCGTCACCACGGGAACGACGGGCCAGTTGCTCTCGCTTCCGGGCCAGCGCACGGTATGCGTCTCGATGAATTGCGGCCCCTGCCCCTGCCGGATCTTGCCCACCACCTCGGAAACGACCCGATATACGGCGAGCGCGTCGGTTCCATCCACCTGCTGAGCGGGGATCTTGTACACCTTGGGCAGATCGGTAAGCGGATAGGCCGCCATGCTGAAGGATTGCGCTGCGCCCAAGGCCCTGCCGGCGCCGTATTTTCCATTGTTCTCGCACAGATACAGGACCGGCAGTTTCCACAGCGAGGCGATATTGAAGGACTCCGGTGCCGCCCCTTCTTCCAGCGCGCCGTCGCCAATGAGGCAGACGGCGATCTGACCCGTCTTGCGCGCCTTGGCCGCGTAGGCGGCACCCGTGGCCAATGGAATGATCCCGCCCACGATCCCCGACGTGTGGTGGAAACCCAGGTGGGAGGCCGCGATGTGGAACGTGCCGCCCTTGCCCTTGTTGTATCCGTCCCTGCGGCCCAGGATCTCGGCATACATGCGCCCGGGTTCCGCCCCTCGGGCCAGCAGATGGCCATGATTGCGATGGGTGGTGAAAATATGGTCATCCGGCGCGAGACAGGAGAGCGCGGGAACGCCGGTCGCCTCCTGCCCGATATAAACATGGTAGTGCCCGGCGAAATGCCCCTGGTTCTGGAGTCCGATCAGGGTTTCCTCGAAATGCCGGATCAGGAGCATCCGGCGGCAGGACTCGATCAGCCACTCGCGCGACTGGTGTGCTTGATCAATAGGGTCCATGATTTCAGCACCGTAGCATGTCAGGCGGTGAGGAGCAACGCAGCGAAGTCACAGCTGAGCGGCAAGCGGATTAGCTTGACACCTATTGGATTCGAAAACATAATTTCGCCCCTTGCGCGGCGAATTAGCTCAGCCGGTTAGAGCGACGGAATCATAATCCGCAGGTCCGGGGTTCGAATCCCTGATTCGCCACCACAAATTCCCTGGCTTAGCTTCTGCTAGGCCTTTCTTGGCTCCAAATCGGGACAGAATTTGGATCCATTGTGCCGACAAATCCACCGCAGCCCGGCGGGTAGTTCGGACCGATCACCCGCTGATATCGACTTCGGGCGTACCCGGCCCCGGGCTCAGGCCCAGCGGTGGAACCACTTCAGCGACAACAGAACTGCGCACAGCACCAAGAGCGCAGCGAGGGCGCTGAACAGCGCGCTCACTTCGGTTTCCTTGCGCTCCAGCGCGAACTTGGAGCTCAGTTCCTTGTAGACCTTGTGCAGGTCCGCCTCGGTGCCGGCTTGAAAGTATTCGCCGCCTGTGGCCTTGGCAACGGCCTTGAGCGCATCCTCGTCGAGCCGAGCGAAGAACGACCAGCCCTCGTAGCCGATGCTCGCGCCCTCCTTGGTGCCAAAACCCACGGTAAACACGCGCACGCCGCGCTCGGCTGCCATCTTGGCCGCTTCGACCGGATCGGGGCCGGTGGTGCGCCGCCCGTCGCTGAGCAGAATGATGGCGCCCGAGGTGTACGAGCCCACCGGCACCGGCCTGAACTCCCGTTTTTTCGCCTTGGCCGCGTCGCGCTTCTTCTCGATGGGTGCAGCCCCGCCGCCGAAACGCGAAAAATCTCTGCCGTACACCGCCGATTCGAGGTCAATGCCGTCGTCGGGAAAGAGCATGGCCAGCGACACGAGCAGGCCGCTGCCGGTGGCCGTGCCCCGCTGCAGTTGAAAGCGGTCGATGGCGGCGAGCATGTCCTCGCGCTTGTCGGTGATGGGTTGGACCACGGCGGCGGTGCCCGCGAACGAGGCAATGCCCAGGCGCACGTCGGCGGGAAGCTCCTGAACGAAGGACTTGGCAGCCGCTTGCATGGCGGTGATGCGGTTGGGAGCCACATCGGCCGCCTGCATGCTGCGCGACACATCCATGGCGAGGATCAGCGTCAGGTAGTTGGCCGGCAGCACCACCACCGCGCTGGGCCGCGCGATGGCCAGGATAGCCGCGATCATCGCCACGAGAAACAGCGCCGGCGGCAGATGGCGCCGTATGCCCTGACCCGGTCCGAGTGCAACGCGCAACAGCATGAGGCTCGGGTAACGGATTGCCGCCTTCTTCTTGCGGCGCAATACCTGGACGTAGGCGGCGACCAGTGCCGGCACGAACAGCAACAGCCAGAGCAGCTCCGGCCACAAGAACCGCATCGCTCCTCCCTAAACGCCATGTCCGCCCGCCCAAGGGGAGGCAGCGGACACCGATACGCCACTGTATCATTGCCGCCGCAGATGCACCCGCCCCCCGGCGCGGTGTTACCGTGCTGCTTTGCCGATACGCCCTCGGATGGATGGCCGATGAAACGCGCAGCGCTCTACAGCAGCACCCACCGCCCACCTAAAGCCGAGGCCGGGACGCAGGCGGCTTTGCCCGCGCAGCAAGACTATCCTGTCCAGCATGCCGCGCCAGCCGGCCCCGCGGGACCGATGCGCCGCCTGCTTCGCCGCTACGAACGCCCGCTGCTTCTTTTCGGCGGCATCCTGCTAGCACTCGCCGTGGTGCTCGGCCGCGATGCCATCCAGACGCCGCCGCGCGAAATCGAGCAGGAGGACATCGACGCAGCGGTGCTGCACACCATAGAGAACAAGTCCCTGCCTTCGCGCGCATCCAGAGCAGCCGAGTCGGTGCGTCAGTCGGTGGTGCGCGTGCGCGGCTTCGCCGATGTGCTCAAGAATCCTAAGAAACCCAAGGGTCCGACCGAGGAAAAAGAGGTGGGCGTGGGCTCGGGCGTGGTGATCCTGGAAAACGGAACCATCCTCACCAACCTGCACGTCGTGCGCGGCATGAAGCGGGTGATGGTCACCTTCTCCGACGGCATGGAATCGGACGCAATGTTCGTGGCCGCGCAGCCCGAGAACGACCTCGCGGTAATCCGCGCCAAAAGCATCCCTGACGACCTGCCCCCGGCAACCATGGGCTCGACCGCCAGACTGCGTCCGGGCGACGAGGTGGTGGCGGTGGGTTTTCCGTTCGGCATCGGGCCCTCGGTGTCGGCCGGTGTCATCTCGGGCCTCAACCGCGGCTTCGAATCGCCCCAAAGCAAGCGCCTCATCACCGGGCTCATCCAATTCGACGCAGCAGCCAATCCGGGCAACTCCGGCGGCCCGCTGGTCACGATGGATGGCGAGGTGGTGGGCGTCGTAACCGCCATCCTCAACCCGACCGAGGCGCGCACCTTCATCGGCATCGGCTTTGCCGCGACCATCGAGAGCGCCGGCGTCGCCGTGGGCCTGCCGCCGTTCTGAGCCCGCCCGAGTTGCGCAAAATCGCACCGGTTCAACCGCCCCGCTTCAATACTACAAGGACAATGGAATCCATGGACCAGAAAGTGACGGGACGCAGGGAAGTGGCCACACTGATGGAGCAGATCCTCTACGAGGTCAAGCGAGTCGTGGTCGGCCAGGACCATTTCCTGGAGCGCGTGCTGGTGGCCATCCTGGCGCAAGGCCACCTGCTGGTCGAGGGCGTGCCCGGCCTGGCCAAGACGCTCACCGTGAACACGCTTGCGCGGACCGTGCGCGGCTCGTTCAGACGCATCCAGTTCACGCCGGACCTGCTGCCCGCGGACCTGGTGGGCACGCGCATGTACAACCAGAAGTCAGGCGAGTTCAGCACGGTGCTCGGCCCGGTGTTCACCAACCTGTTGCTCGCCGACGAAATCAACCGCGCCCCGGCAAAGGTGCAAAGCGCGCTGCTCGAAGTGATGCAGGAGCGCCAGGTCACCATCGCCGGGGAGACGCACCGGGTACCCGAGCCCTTCTTGGTGATGGCCACGCAGAACCCCATCGAGACCGAGGGCACCTATCCGCTGCCCGAGGCGCAGATCGACCGCTTCATGATGAAGGTGCTGATCGGCTATCCAAGCGAGCAGGAGGAGTTCGTCATCGTCGAGCGCGTCACCGGCCCCGCCACGCAGGTGGCTGCTGTCGCGACCACCGACCAGCTGGGCGCGCTGCAGCGCGAGTGCCGCACGACCTACGTCGACCCGGATCTGATCCGGTACGCGGTCAAGCTGGTGTCGGCGACGCGCTATCCCGATCGCTTCGGCCTGACGGAGCTCGCGCGCTACATCCAGTTCGGCGCAAGCCCGCGCGCGTCGATCAGTCTGATCGAAGGCGCGCGCGCGCTCGCCTTCTTGCGCGGCCGGCGGTACGCGCTGCCCGAAGACGTCACCGATCTGGTGCCCGACGTGCTGCGACACCGCTTGGTACTCTCGTACGATGCGCTGTCGGACGCACAGACCACCGACCAGATCATCGAGCACATCATGCAGGCGGTGCCGGTCCCGGACAAGCCGCTCGCCACCCATGTTCAAGTCGCCGCGGATTAGGGACCTGCTGGGCAGGATCGGCGGCCGCCTGCCTCGCAAGAGGCGCGCCGTCACGAATCAAGCAGGAGCGCTAGACGCTCCGGCCGCGCCGCGCCGCGTCGACCCCGAGCGTATCCTGCGCCGCCTCGAATGGACCGTGATCCGGCGCCTGGACGGCCTGCTGCAGGGCGATTACCGCACGCTGTTCCGGGGCTTTGGCATCGACCTTGCCGACCTGCGCGAGTACCAGACGCACGACGACGTGCGCTACATCGACTGGAACGTCACCGCGCGCCTGCAGGTGCCGCATGTGCGCGAGTTTCAGGAGGATCGAGAGGTCGCCGCCTGGTTCCTGCTCGACCTGTCCGGGTCGGTGGACTTCGGCTCGGCCGATGTGGAAAAGCGCATGCTGTCGTCCGAATTCGTCACGGTGCTCGCCTACCTGCTCACGCGCCACGGCAATCGCGTCGGCGCGCTGCTCTACTCCAACGGCACCGACGCGGTCATCCCCGCACGCTGCGGGCGGCGCCACGTGCTGCACCTGCTCGATCGCATGCTGCGCCCCCGCAAGCCCGCCGCACCGCAGAGCGGCAAGCAGACCGACCTGTCCGAACTCTTCAAGAAGGCGCAGCAGGTCATGAAGCGCCGCTCGGTGGTGTTCGTGGTCTCCGATTTCATCAGCACGCCCGGGTGGGAGCGCGGCCTCGGGCTGCTCGCGCGGCAGCACGAGGTGATCGCCGTGCGTCTCTATGACCCGATGGAGCAGGCCCTGCCCGAGTTGGGTCTGATCGTGATGCAGGACGCCGAGACGGGCGAGCAGCTTTTTGTCGATACGCACGACGGCGGCTTTCGCCAGCGCTTTGCAACAATCGCCGCTGAGGGCGAACAAGGCTTGCGCACCGCCCTGGCCAAAGCCGGGGTGGATTGCCTTGAGCTTGCTACCGACGACAGCGTGACCGAAGCGTTGTTGCGCTTCACGCGCCTGCGCAAGCGGCGCAGCCAGCTCGCCGCCGGATCCGGCACGGCCACCGTGCACGCCGGATGATCCATGCCTGACCCGCGCTCGATCACGCTCGCCTGGCCGGCCATGCTGTGGCTGCTCGCGGCCGTGCCGCTCGCCGCGGCGCTTTACCTGCACCTGCTGGCGCGGCGCCGGCGCAGCGCGCGCCGTTACGCCCGGCTGGCAACCGTCGCCGAAACGTCGTCAACGGCCCGGCGTCATGTTCCAGCGGTGCTGCTGCTGCTCGGGCTCGCGTCGCTGCTCTTTGCCATCGCCCGGCCCAGCGCGGTCATCATGCTGCCCTCGCGCGTGGAAACCATCATGCTGGCCATCGACGCCTCGGGCAGCATGCGCGCCACCGACGTGAAGCCCGACCGCATCACCGCGGCGCAGACCGCGGCCAAGACATTCATAGAGGACCAGCCGGGCCATGTGCGCATCGGCGTCGTCGCGGTGGCGGGCGCGGCGGCGGTGGTGCAGGCACCCACGGACAGCCGCGACGAACTTGTCCAGGCCATCGACCGCTTCCAGCTGCAGCGCGGCACGGCCTTGGGCAGTGGCCTCGTCATGTCGCTGGCCACGCTGCTACCGACCGGCACCATCGACGTCGAGAAGCTGCTTAATCCGAAGGGCGCGCAGCCCGCGGAGCGCCGACGTGGCAACGCCCCTACACCGAAGGCCGGCAAGCCACCGGGCGCCGAGGCGAAACCGGCCGCGCCCGGCTCGAACCGCGCCGCCGCGATCGTGCTGCTGTCAGACGGGGTCAGCAACGTCGGCCCCGATCCGCTCGAGATGGCCCAAGTCGCCGCCGACCATGGCGTGCGCGTTTTCACCGTAGGCATCGGCACCGCCGACGGCGCGACGCTGACCAGCAACGGCTGGTCGATGCGCGTGCGCCTCGATGAGGACACGCTCAGGAAGATTGCCAGCACCACGGGCGCAGAGTATTTCCGCGCGGGCACCGCGCCCGACCTGAAGAAGATCTACAAGGCACTGAGCGCGCAACTGGCGTTCGACAAAAACCAATCGACCGAGGTGACCTCGCTGTTCGTGGCGCTCGGCGCCGCGTTCGCGATGCTGGGCGCACTGCTTTCACTGCTCTGGTTCAACCGGATCTTCTAGTGGCCGCGGAGAGCCTGGGCGACGCCGAGCGAATAGAGCCGCTGCAGGGGTCTGCTACAATGTGCCTTGTCCGTAGAGTAGGCCCCTCCGGGAAACGCTTGGATCCTGCGAATTCCTGATTCGCCACCCCATCACCCTCCATGACCCGACCGGTCCCCTTCTCCGGGCTCGTCCGCCTATGAGTTCCAAGAAGCTCTACATACACACCTTCGGCTGCCAGATGAACGAGTACGACTCGGACAAAATGGCCGACGTGCTGCATGCCGCCGATGGCTACGAGGCGACCGATCGCCCCGAGGACGCCGACGTCATCCTGTTCAACACCTGCTCGGTGCGCGAAAAGGCGCAGGAGAAGGTGTTCCATGATCTGGGGCGCGTGCGGCATCTGAAGCGCGCCCGTCCCGAGTTGGTGATCGGCGTCGGCGGCTGCGTCGCCAGCCAGGAAGGCGCGGCCATCGTGGCGCGGGCGCCCTACGTGGACCTGGTCTTCGGCCCGCAGACCCTGCACCGGCTGCCCGGCCTGATCGAGGCGCGGCGCCGCACCGGCCGGCCGCAGGTGGATATCGCGTTTCCGGAGATCGAAAAATTCGATCACCTGCCGCCGGCGCGAGTCGCCGGCCCCGCGGCGTTCGTTTCCATCATGGAGGGCTGCAGCAAGTACTGCAGCTTCTGCGTCGTACCCTACACGCGCGGAGAGGAGGTGTCCCGCCCGCTGGAGGACGTGCTCACCGAAATCGCCGATCTCGCCGGGCAGGGCGTAAAGGAGGTCACCCTCCTGGGCCAGAACGTCAACGCATGGCGCGGCAACGCCCCCGGCGGCCCGGGCAGCGAGCCGGCCGACTTCGCGCTGCTGCTGGAATACGTCGCGGAGATGCCCGGCATCGAGCGCATCCGCTACACCACGTCCCACCCGCGCGATTTCAGCCAGCGACTGGTCGGCGCGCACCAGCGCATCGGCAAGCTTGCATCGCATGTCCACCTGCCGGTGCAGTCCGGCTCGGACCGTGTGCTCGCTGCGATGAAACGCGGCTACACGGCGCTCGAGTACAAATCCATCGTGCGCAGGCTGCGCGCAGCGCGTCCGGGTATCTCCGTCTCGTCGGACTTCATCGTCGGGTTTCCCGGGGAAACCGAGTCCGATTTCGAGGCCTCCATGAAGCTGGTCGACGAAGTCGCATTCGACGATTCGTTCTCCTTCCTGTACAGCCCGCGGCCCGGGACACCTGCCGCCGATCTGCCCGACGGGACGCCGCAGGAGGTCAAGCTCGAGCGCCTGCACCGGCTGCAGACGGCCATCGAGGCGAATGCGCGCGCGGTGAGCCGTGGCATGGTCGGCACGCGGCAGCGTGTGCTGGTCGAGGGCGCCGCAAAAAGGAATCCGCTCGAGCTTTGCGGCCGCACAGCCAATAACCGCGTGGTGAATTTTGCGGGCGATGCGCGCCTCCCCGGCCATTTCGTGGAACTCCAGATCACTGCGGCGCTCACGCACACGCTGCGCGGGGCACTCCCGGCGGCGGCCTGAATCGCCGGCCTTGCCGTAGAATCTCCTCCATACCCTTGGGTTCCCCCGCCTACCGCTTGAAGCTCAAACCTCTCGAACTGGTCCTTACGCCCGTGGACAATCAGCGCCTGGCCAACCTGTGCGGGCCGCTGGACGAGAATCTGCGGCAGATCGAGACGGCGCTAGACGTCTCGATTTCGCGGCGCGGCGACAAGTTCACGCTGCGCGGCGACGCCGCGCAGACGGCGAGAGCCGCCGAAGCGCTGCAGAGGTTCTACGCCGACGCGCGGCGCAATCTGACCGTGGACGACATCCAGCTCGCGCTGGTCGAGTTCCGCCAGCAGCGACCGATCGAAGACGATGAGGGGCCGGTGCTGGCAACGCGCAGGACGGACCTGCGCGGGCGCACGCCGCGGCAGCGCCATTACATCCGGGACATCCTCGAGCACGACCTCACTTTTGCGATCGGCCCGGCAGGCACCGGCAAGACCTACCTGGCGGTGGCCTGCGCCGTGGATGCGCTGGAGCGCGATGCGGTGAAACGCATCGTGCTGGTGAGGCCGGCGGTCGAAGCCGGCGAGCGCCTGGGCTTTCTGCCCGGGGATCTGGCGCAGAAGGTCGACCCGTACCTGCGCCCGCTCTACGACGCCCTGTACGACCTGATGGGATTCGACAAGGTACAGCGGATGCTGGAGCGGGTTGCCATCGAACTCGCACCGCTCGCCTACATGCGCGGCCGCACTCTCAACCACTCGTTCATCATTCTGGACGAGGCTCAGAACACCACGCCCGAGCAGATGAAAATGTTCCTCACCCGCATCGGCTTCGGCAGCAAGGCGGTGGTGACCGGCGACATAACCCAGGTCGATCTTCCGCGCGGTGCGAAAAGCGGCCTGGTCGAGGCGCGACGGATTCTCGCCGACGTACGAGGCGTCGCCTTTTCCATCTTCCAGACCGAGGATGTCGTGCGCCACCCGCTGGTGCAGCGCATAGTCGATGCCTATGAACGTCATCGCGACGAGCGCGAGCATCCGCGATGACCCGCGCAGTCGCCCACGGCCGCGGCACGCGCCGCGCCGCGCCCGCGCTGACCCTGCAGGTCGCCACGCGCAGCCGGCGGCTGCCCGCGCCCGCCCGGTTGCGCCGCTGGGCGCGGGCCGCGCTGGCGCAGCCCGCCCGGGTGACATTGCGCATAGTCGGGGAACGCGAGGGCGAATCGCTCAACCGCGAATTCCGCCGCAAGCGGTATGCCACCAACGTGCTCACCTTCTGCTACGACGAAGCCGGGTGTCTTGCCGGGGACGTGGTGCTGTGCGCAACGGTGATCGCGCGCGAAGCGCGCGCCCAGGCCAAGACCATCGATGCGCACTACGCGCACCTCACGGTGCACGGCCTGCTGCACCTGCAGGGCTACGACCACCAGCACCCGCGCGACGCCCGTATCATGGAAGCGAAGGAAGTCTCGATACTGCGCAGCCTCGGCTTTGGCAATCCCTATGCGATGGAGGACTGAAGCATGAAATGCTCTGCCCCTCACCCGCCACCACCCGCCGCGCGCTTCTGACATCCGACCCGCGCAATGACTGAACAACCCAAACGCTCGCTGCTCGATCGCCTGTCGGCGCTGCTGATGCGCGTACCCGAAAACCACGGCGAGTTGCTCCACCTGCTGCACGCCGCCTACGAGAAGAATCTGCTCGACGCCGACGCGCTGTCGATGATCGAGGGCGTGATGCAGGTCTCCGAGATGCAGGTGCGCGACATCATGGTTCCGCGCGCCCAAATGGATCTGATCAACATCGACGACACGCCCGACCGCTTCATTCCGCACGTCATCGCGACGGCGCACTCGCGCTTTCCGGTCATCGACCGCGACCGGGATGACGTGATCGGCATCCTGCTCGCCAAGGACCTGCTTCGTTACTACGCCGGCGAGGAGGAGTTCAACGTGCGCGACATGCTGCGTCCGGCGGTGTTCGTGCCCGAGTCCAAGCGCCTGAACGTGCTGCTGCGGGAGTTCCGGGCCAATCGCAACCACATGGCGATCGTGGTCGACGAGTACGGCGGGGTGGCAGGCCTGGTAACTATCGAGGACGTGCTCGAGCAGATCGTCGGCGAGATCGAGGACGAGTACGACCTGGACGAAACCGAGGACCACATCCTGCAGGAAGGGCCGAACCGCTGGCGCGTCAAGGCGCCCACGGAGATTGCCGCGTTCAACGAAATGATGGGCACGGCCTACGCCGACGAGGATTTCGACACCGTCGGCGGACTCGTTCTGCACCGGTTCGGGCGGCTGCCCAAGCGCGGCGAATCGGTCGCCATCGACGGCCTGCGCTTTACGGTGCTGCGGGCCGACAGCCGCCGCCTGCACCTGCTTTCGGTGCAGAAACTTCCCGTGCAGGCTTGAGGCTGGCCCCCGACTCGCCCCGCGGCGCGGCGCTCGCCGCCGCCGCCGCCGGCGCAGCGGCGGTGGCGGCCTTCGCTCCGCTGCAGTGGTGGCCGCTTGCCCCGCTCGCCCTCGCGCTCCTGTTTCACCTGTGGCTCGGCACCGAGTCGCCCCGCCGCGCCGCGCTGCTCGGTTTCCTGTTCGGCCTCGGTTA